>Ga0102938_10000264_pt1 | contig 37533 bp, 25 predicted proteins | sample SalPonR2_B_D2_MG_FD_84516 | JGI IMG/M metagenome (GOLD analysis project Ga0102938, IMG submission 84516) | Salt pond soil microbial communities from South San Francisco under conditions of wetland restoration - Salt Pond MetaG R2_B_D2_MG | ecosystem: Environmental > Aquatic > Marine >...
TGAGAAAGAAAAATAGTATTCACCACCAGTTAAAGATGACAAATCAACCATTTTAATCTGGATGGCATCGCCTTCCTCTGCCATATCATAAGTTTCGAGTGTATTCCAGCCGGATGAAAGATCTTGCGTATATTTTATCGATAAAAAGCTGTTCCCTGATGATTTTGGTGGAGGCATACTTTCATTTAATATTCCACCCAGGTCAAATAATAATATTGAATGATTTTCATCTACTGTTACTTTAGGTGTGATAAGGTTTGCCAAAGGATCATCAGAATTCTGAATGCAGGCAGTAACATTGTCTTCAAAATATTTGCTTTCTTCTTTAATAATAAAAAAAGGTAGTTCAGTAGACCATGTACCATCAGATTGCCAGCCATAAGGAGGGAAGTCTGTTTGTTCAAACTTTTCAACAACCTGTCCCGGTGAATAGACATAAAAGTTTCCACCTGTTGAGTCATTCATTGGATATTCATCTTGTTCTCCATTTGGTTTATAAGACCATCCACCAATACCATAAACTGCTCCCCCTTCAATATTCATAGATCCAGGTTCAATTATCATGCTGGTTCCAGGGTATAATGAATCACTCATTTCATAATATGCCAGGATAGTATCCAATGGATTTCCTTCATAGTCCATTGAAATATAACCGTAAGCAATAGAATCCTGGGTTACAGTATCTGTACCGAAATTAATCAGTTCAAATTTGTATTTTATGTCCCCGCTGAGAATTGTATTGTTTAGTAAATCCTCACCTCCCACTTCTTTATCCATTTGAGCTATTTCAGGAGACAGTAACCGAAGGGCTACGTCTAACTGGAAACCAATTCTATCGTTATTCTTTTTGTTGCTTTCCAAACCAACATCTTGAGAATATGCTGATAATGAAAACATAAAAAAAAGAATAATACTAAAAAAAGTAAAATTTTGTTTCATAGTTATCATTTTAAGGTTAGTATTTTTTCTAAAAATACACAAATTTCAGACAGACTTCAAGAACCTTTATCTATAAAATAGTCACATTCACCAAATTATTTTTCTAACCAGATGCATGGTTAAAGTAAAAACAAAAAAGTACAGATAAAAAAACCTCCGAGTTATAAAACCCGGAGGAATATTATCAAAAGTTAATATTTTATTATCTTAAACCAATCTTTCCAGTAAATCCACAACTCTGTTCGAATAGCCCCATTCATTATCATACCACGAAAGTATTTTTACGGTTTTTCCCATTACCATAGTACTTTGAGCATCAAATATTGAGGAATGCGGATTTCCTATAATATCCACCGAGACCAGTGGATCTTCTGTGTATTCAAGGAATCCTTTCATTGGTCCCTGTGCATGTTTTTTCATGGCAGCATTTACCTCTTCCGCTGTTACTTCTTTTTTAAGGTTGGCAACAAAATCCACCAACGAGCCTGTAATAGTAGGCACTCTGATGGCTTTTCCATCCAGTTTTCCATTAAGTTCGGGAATTACTTTACCTGCAGCAGTTGCAGCTCCTGTGGTGGTTGGTATTTGCGACATGGCTGCTGCACGGGCTCTTCTCAGATCTTTATGCGGAGCATCCTGAAGATTCTGATCAGCTGTATATGAGTGAATTGTTGTCATGAAACCCTGTTCAATACCAAACTCATCGTTAAGAACTTTTACAACGGGGGCAAGGCAATTTGTAGTACATGAAGCATTTGAAACACACTCATGTTCTGGTTTTAAGTCTTCATCATTCACTCCAAGAACTACCATAGCATCAATTTCATCTTTTGCAGGCACAGTAAGAAGGACTTTCTTTGCCCCGTTTTTCAGGTGGTCACCATAACCTCCTTTTTCGCTCTCTTTTTTACGAAAAACACCTGTGGATTCAATCACTACGTCTGGTGTTTTTGCCCATGGTATTTTGGCAGGATTCTTCTCTGCAGTAACCTTTATTTTATCTCCGTTTATAATGAAGTTATTATCGTCAGACTCAACTTTACCGTTGAATTTTCCGTAATTCGAATCATACTTTAAGAGATGTGCCAGTGTTTTGGCATCCGTAATGTCATTTATCCCTACAATCTCAATATTCTTTCGCTCATATGCGATTCTGAAAACGCTTCTTCCAATTCGTCCAAAGCCATTAATAGCAACTTTTATATCTGCCATAGTTATACATTTTTTAGGTTAAACTTATTTCTGATCATTCAAAATTAACCATAAATTAATAAAAGTTCAAACTTACCCTTCTTAGAATAAATAATATTTCTCCATTGCGTATTTTATAAAACCATATAATAACAATGCTTTTCTGATAAATCAAAAAAAGCTAAAAAGAATATACAGCTAACTTAGCCTGCATTATTCATAAATTTTATAATTATGAATTAAATGCAGATTACCCCCGACTTAGATGAACTTAAATTTTTGAAGAAAATTTTAGTGAATCTTAGTCGCTATCGGAATTAGGAATAATTCACGAATTATTCGGGTTAGAAAACGTTTGCTGAAGTTTATTATTTAAATTCGATACAGCACAACCGCAATTAACTAATAATCAGGTAATTTTTAAAATATGACAAAACGATTTTTTAATAAATATTGATTAATAATATAGAATGCAAAACTGATTGATTAAAAAAACATTTAATTACTCCTGGAAATAAATACGTTTCACCCGCTCAGAAATTCCGGTAAATATTTCATAAGGGATTGTTCCAAGCTTTTGGGCCAGTTCGGTAACAGGAAGCTCCTCACCAAAAATTATCACTTCATCCCCTTCCTTTGCATCCGACCCGCTTATATCTATCATACACATATCCATGCAAATATTTCCAATAATCGGATAATAGTTCCCATTGACATACAAGACACCTTTCCCATTACTCAAAGCCCGGTTTAATCCATCTGCATATCCAACAGGCACAATTCCTATGGTTTTAGGAATTTCAGCCACTCCCATCCTGCCATAACCGATTGTTTCATTGGTGTTTACCTGCTTAACTTGTGTAATTGTACTTTTAAAAGTGCTGATATTGCTGAGAAGATTATGGTCAAGCGCACTGATGCCATAAAGACCAATCCCCAGCCGCACCATTTCAAACTGACCTTCCGGAAATCTTTCTATGCCTGCAGAGTTGAGAATATGTCTGATAACCGGATACCCAAGAATTTCTGTTATCTGATTGGTCATATTCTCAAACAATTTTATCTGTCCCCTGGTAAAATCATCCTTATCTGTTTCATCAGCAGCTGCAAGGTGAGAAAAAACCGAAGAAACCCTAACATGATTCATTTCAGGCAATTTTTCCAACAATTCGGGTAATTCTTCTTCCTTAAATCCCAATCGATTCATACCTGTATCCAGCTTCAGGTGTATGGGATATTCTTCCCGACCGATCATGCTCACTATCTTATTAAAATTCTGAAGATTATTCAAATTATAAATCTCCGGTTCCAGTTCATAATCAATCATTATTTTATAGCTATCCGGCTCCGGGTTCATTACCACAATGGGCAGTGTAATTCCTGATTCCCGTAAAGTTACTCCTTCATCGGTAAAAGCAACTCCTAAATAATCCACTAACTGATATTGAAGGACATTCGCTATTTCATACGTTCCGCTCCCATACGAAAAGGCTTTAACCATGGCCATTATCCGGGTATTCTTTTTAAGTTTGTTTCGGAAATAATTCAGGTTGGTTACCACATTATCCAGGTCTATTTCCAGCACAGTTTGATGTACCTTTTCTTCGAGAAGTTGTGAGATTTTTTCAAAATAAAATTGCCTTGAACCTTTCAGCAATATCGCTTCATTCTTAAACTGAAGAAAAGATATGGCGCTTATAAACTGTTCGGTTGATGAAAAAAAGTATTTTTCCAGGCTAAATAGATTCCTGAAATGAGAAATTGATTCACCAATTCCAATCAGGCGGTCTACCTGGTTTCTTTGAAGCATGTCGGCAACATCTGCATATAAGTCGGAAGCTTCTCTGCCTGTTTGCACAATATCAGAAAGAATAACCGTTTTTTTCCTGTGCTGATTTTGCTGATTGAGCATATTCAATGCAATATTCAGAGAACCCAGGTCTGAATTATAACTATCGTTAACAATAGTACTGTGATTAATTCCTTTTTTCATCTCCAAACGCATGGCTATTGCTGGCAGGTTTTCCATCTGTTTGTTTATAATCTCAGGGTTCATATTCAGATGGAGCATTAACAACCATGCATGAATGGCATTTTCTATAGAGCCATTGTCAATAAAAGGTATTTGAATTTTCAGCCATTGATCTTTGTATTCTGCTGCAATAACTGTTTTTGTTTTTTCTTTATCAATAGACAGAATATTGAGTGTTGCATCTCCTTCATAAGACCATGTCAGTAAGTTTTTATATTTTAAAATATCATGTTCTGTTATGGTTTTATGTATCTTTTGATGGTCCTCACAATAGATAATTGTCTCTGATTCATAAAACAATTCGAGTTTTTCTTCAATCTTCTGTTTCAGACTTTTAAAATTTTCCTGGTGGGCCTGTCCAATGTTTGTAAAAATGCCGATATCCGGTCGAATAATATTTTGTAACCGCTGCATTTCTCCTGTTTGTGAGATACCAGCCTCAAAAACACCCAGATTGTATTTTTCTTCCATCGACCAAATGGATAATGGTACGCCAATCTGGGAATTATAGCTCTTTGGACTTCTTACTATTTGATAGGAATCCTGAAGAAGATGATATATCCACTCCTTTACAATTGTTTTTCCATTGCTTCCTGTAATTCCAATTACGGGGTATTCAAACTGGTTACGATGATAAGAAGCTAGTTGCTGTAAAGCACCCAGAGCAGTTGGCACCTTCACGAAATTGGCTTTTTCCAATATATCAGGATTAGGCAGTTCAGTTACCACAAAATTTTGAATTCCTTTTTTTATAAGGTCATTTATAAATTGATGACCATCATGTCTCTCACCCTGGATAGCAAAAAAAACTGAATTTTCTGGTGTGAATAATTTTCTGCTGTCAATAATTATATGGTGAATTACGGAATCTTTATATTTATAGAGTTCACCAAAAACTATTTTAGCCAGCTTATCTATTGAGTATGAGGCCATAATTAATTATTTTAGATATAACGTCAAACAGGTGTCAGAAATTGTTTTGGCCGGTTGCCTTTAAGTAACATTCACGGCAAAGGGGTTCATATTCATCTTTCTCTCCTAAAAGTACTTGTTTTTTTGAAGCAGTTTTTCTATGTGAATAATGAGCCAAATTTCCACACCTGAGGCAAATAGCATGTATTTTAGTTACATGTTCAGCAGTAGCCATAAGTTTTGGGATCGGGCCAAAAGGTTTGCCTGAGAAGTCCATGTCCAAACCAGCTACTACAACTCGTACACCGGAATTTGCTAACTCATTGCATACTTCAACCAAACCTTCGTCAAAAAACTGGGCTTCGTCAATACCAAGAACATCCACATCATTAGCCAGAATCATTATATTCTGCGCAGTTTCAACAGGAGTAGAACGGATAGTCTTTTCATCATGTGAAACTACATCATCTTCAGAATAACGCGTATCAATTTTGGGCTTAAAAATTTCAGTTCGTAAACGGGCATACTGAGCTCTTTTTAATCTCCTTATGAGCTCTTCTGTTTTTCCTGAAAACATTGAACCTGTTACAACTTCTATCCAGCCTCCCCGCGAAATATGATGTTCAGTATTTTCAAATGGCATTTATCTTACAATTTTTTAGGGCATGAAAGTAATAATTTTCAAAATATCTCAGTTTAAAATCTGTTTCTTTCTAACAATTAGGATTATTTAAAAAATATTTTATTACACACCCTTAATTCGTTATTTTTGTAAAATTAATAAATAAATCAGAAATATGGATTTTAACCAAAGATTAGAATCAATTATTAAAGAGTTGCAGGAGGTTGAACAAGGCACGAGATCTATGCAGGAATCTCCTGAACTGCATAAAATTGATATACACCGGCTACTAGACAAAATAAGAAATATTTACGAAGATTTTCTTAAAATAGACAGCACTGAATTTGATACTTCAAAGACTAACAAAACAAAAGAAATAACTAAAGAAGAAAAAACACAGGAAGAAAAGAATACGCACCTGCAGGAAGCCCCCGAAAAAAAACAGGAAAAAGAAAATGAAACCGAGGGTAAAGAAGAATTATACTCAAAAGAAAAGAAAGAAGATGAACAAAAAAGCCCTCCCCTTATTATTGAAAATGAAAAAACTGAAAGCAACGAAACCCATAAGAAACCTGAATTGAAAAATGATAAGTCTGAAAACAAAAATTCCGGAAACGGGGGAATTGTTGCAGATAAGTATCAAAACACAAAGACATTCAGGCACGATGATCTGGCAAAAAAACAAACCAAAACAGATCTTTCCAGTAGAATGCAGAAAAAACCAATCTATGACCTTACAAGAGCGATTGGAGTGAACGACAAATTTTCGTTCATCAGGGAATTGTTTAATGGAGACAAACAACAGTACCACGAGTCTATACAAATTATTAACGAAATGCCAAATTTTGAGGAGGCAAAAAATTATATTAAGGAGAGTTTTGCGTGGGACCATGAAGACCCTGAAGTGCAAAAATTTATGGAATTGGTAGAAAGAAAATTCACCGCTGGTAAATAAATAAATAAATAAATACATGGCCAAACTTTATATTATACCCACCCCTATCGGGAATCTGGAAGATATTACCTACAGAGCAGTTCGTGTTTTAAAAGAAGTTGATTTTATTCTGGCTGAAGACACTCGTACTTCAAAGAATCTGCTTGATCACTATCAAATAGAAAACAAAATAGAATCTTACCACCAACACAATGAACATAAAAAAGTTCCCTCTATAACCATGGAATTATTAACAAAAAACCTGAATGCAGCTGTCATAACCGATGCCGGAATGCCGGGAATATCAGATCCCGGATTTTTGCTTGTCAGAGAATGCTTAAAAAACAATATTCCTGTTGAAACCCTCCCGGGCGCAACTGCTTTTCTTCCTGCATTAAGCAATTCAGGCTTACCTTCTGATAAATTTGTATTTGAAGGCTTTCTTCCCCACAAAAAGGGACGAAACAAAAGATTAGAAAAGCTTGCCGAAGAAGAAAGAACTATTGTTTTATATGAATCTCCCTATCGATTGGTAAAAACGCTTAGACAATTAGCCGAACATCTTCATCCAGAAAGGAATGCAGCGGTTTCAAGAGAGCTAACCAAAATTCATGAAGAAAATGTAAGAGGAACACTTACAGAACTTGCTGGTTATTATGAATCAAAAAAAGTAAAAGGGGAGATTGTAATCATCTGTGAAGGGAAACCAAAGAAATAAATTTATTATAGAAATAAGAAAAACAATGCTATAATTCTATCCCCAGAAAAGAGGGAGTCTCTTCACTCTTTTCAGAAGAATTATCTGTCAATTCTACCTCAGAAAAAGGAAACCGGTCCATGTCAAAAGAATTATGACCGTTAAGATGAAAAGTATCACCCGTTTCAATATCCAACATCTCCTTTTCTTTTTCTTCATTAAACAAATCTGGCAGGAATAAACTTTCCATAATCAGTCGATTTTGAATAAAATTTAAAGATTCTGTTAATATAAAATTTCTCTCTATCCGCTTTTCTCGGTTTGTTTTAAATGGCATAGGCATAATTTTTATTCGGCTTCAAAAATATGCTGAAAACAATGTCTCAAAAAATCAAAATCAAAAGCAATTACGATTTCCAAAAGCAATTCAGAATATTTAAATTCATTGATCATCAATGATAAAAACAAAAACAAGAGACCTCTTAATTACGATTTTAAAGAAAATATAAAAAAGATTAATTCTGACCAGATCAGAGAAATGGGTGCATGAATATTTTATATTTGAACGATAAAAAGTATTATTTTGTAAATTGAAAGACTGTTTCATTTTAAATATATGGTTTAAGAATTACTGTGAAACTATTATTATGCCCAAACAACAAACCGAACACCTGTTTCAGTTAATAAAATCACTTTCTAAAGCGGAAAAACGCAATTTTCGTCTTTATGCAAATCGCACAAAAACCGGTGATGAAACAAAATTTTTACATCTTTTCGATATTATTGACAAACAAGAGGTTTACGATGAGAATGAAATACTTAAAAAAGCAAAAAACATAAAACCACAGCAGCTATCGAATTTAAAAGCCCACCTCTACAAACAATTATTAAAAAGCCTGCGGTTGCAAAATGCCAACCTTGACACAGAAATCAATATAAGAGAATGGATAGATTATGCAAAAGTACTGTACAACAAAGGACTGTACAAGCAGTCCCTTAAAATACTTGAGAAGTCAAAAAACAGCGCTTTAAAAAACCAGAAACCCATATTGCATTATGAGATAATTGAGTTCGAAAAACTTATAGAACTCCAATACATCACACGAAGCATCGAAAACCGGGCCGAAGAATTGACACTTGAAGCAAATGAACTGGGTCAACAGATTGATACAGCAAAAAATTATTCTAACCTGGCATTAAAGCTGTATGGCCTCTATTTAAAAGTAGGATCGGTGAGAAATAAGAAGGATATGCTGATGGTTAGCCAGTTCTTCTCTTCGCAGTTTCAACCACCCCCTAACATTAATGAGTGCTCTTTTTACGAGCGGCTGTATATCTACCAGGCGTATGTATGGTATTATCATATCATACAAGATTTTGTGATGTGTTACAAGTATTCGCAAAAATGGGTTGACCTTTATCGTGAAAACAAAGAAATGATAAAGAACCAGACAGATCTCTATTTTAAAGGAATGAATAACCTTCTTGTATCTCTTCACATGACAAGGTACCACAAAAAATTCAAAGAGGAGCTGGATAATTTGATCAATATCCCGGAGAAAGAAGATATTCCCATAAATGATAACAACCTGTTGCTTTATAATCTCTTCAAATACACTCACCTGATCAATTACCATTTTCTGGAGGGAACGTTCAGCAATGGGGTGAAACTAATTCCTGAAATCAATGAATTTATACAAAAAAACAAGCGACACCTTGACAACCACCGAATTCTTGTTTTCTATTATAAAATTGCAAGCCTTTATTTTGGCAGTGGAGATTACCGCAATGCCATCCGGTATTTAAACTTTATCTTAAACTACAAAGATACAGGCCTTAGAGAAGATATTCATTGCTTTTCAAGACTTCTTAATCTTGTTAGCCATTATGAACTGGGCAACAATGAACTTATTGAATACCAGATAAAATCTACTTATCGTTTTCTTTTCAAAATGGATAATTTACAACAAGTTCAACAGTACATACTTAGTTTTATTCGAAAATTAAGCGATATGGAGGAAAAAGATTTAAAGGATGAATTTATCAAACTGCACGAAAAATTCCTGAATCTTGAAGACAGTCCTTTTGAAAAAAGAGCTTTTTTATACCTTGATATGATCTCCTGGCTTGAGAGTAAAATTCAGAACCGTCCTGTACAGGAAATTATTCAGGAAAAGGCCAGAAAAGAAAAAGAGCAGACGCACCCACACTGATGACCGGTATTATTATTTTCCCGGCTCATGAAGAAATTTCCTACATTTTCTTTCGGATATCAGCTACTTCATTCTGTAATTTCTTTAACTTTTGCAAAACGGTTTCGTTATTAATTTCCGGATCAGGCATTTCCTGACTAATGTAATGAGAAAATTTCCATAACTCCTTAATTTCCTTCACAGATATTTCATAAGGCTTATAAATAGGATTCAGTGAATGAACAATTAACTTTCCAGATCTCTCCAGGTGATTTTCCACAATTTTAAAGACAATTCCTTCGTTCAGGGTCAAAATGATGCAGGCTTCCCCATCCTTAATATGAAACCAGTCCTGCACAAATTCTCCGGTCACCCATGATCCGTCAGGAACAGGCAGCATTGAATCGCCATTAATCTGAAAAGTCCGGTATTTCTTTTCCTTCGACAAGAAAGGTAGCTGAAAAACAGGAAGTTCGCTAATAAAATCAGGATCGGCAAAGCCCCGTTGATAACCAGCCTTAGCCTTTTCCGGAACCAACTCAATATTCTCATTATCGTCGTTATCTACGGTTGTTGCTAAAACTCTCAGGTTGCTTCCTTTGATATAAACATCATATCCTCTCTCCAGTTGTGACAACTGACTTTCACTTAAAGAAGAAAGATCCACTTTTACCAGTGTATCTATCGTAACGCCATAGTATTCCGAAATAGCAACAAGTGAATCCACGCCAGGCTGACCCACATTATTCTCATAACCACTCAATGTAGAGCGCTTCATATTCAGTGCCTGCGAAACATCATCCTGTGTTTTTCGCCGGCGTTTGCGAAGCAACTTAATATTTCCGCTAAAATTCTGAGTCATAAGTTATGATTGTTATCGTCTGGTTTCTTCTTTAAAATATTTTGCCTTTAAATATAAAATTGACTATATTATAATCTGTATTTTGATTAAATTATAATCAAATTTAAGGTATTTTTTTCAAAATCAAAAATTTCAGAGTAAAAAATGGCAAATGAGAGAAACATTGTGCACCTGGATATGGACTCTTTCTTTGTATCGGTAGAGCGTCTGCAGAATAGCCGGTTAAAAGAGAAACCGGTCATAATAGGAGGATTATCTGATCGTGGTGTTGTTGCAAGCTGCAGTTATGAGGCACGAAAATACGGGGTTCATTCTGCAATGCCTATGCGTTTGGCAAGGCAGCTCTGCAACGATGCCATTGTTATTCGCGGAGATATGGATCTTTACAGTCGTTATTCCAACACAATAACTGAAATTATAAATGAAAGAGCCCCTCTTTATGAAAAAGCATCCATAGATGAACACTACATTGATTTAACCGGCATGGAACGTTTCTTTGGCTCTCTGAAATGGGCAAAGGAATTAAGGGAAACAATTATTTCTCACACGGGGCTTCCTATTTCATTCGGGTTATCGGAAAACAAAACTGTTTCGAAAATTGCTACGGGAGAAGCAAAACCCAACGGAGAAATTCATGTCCCCCGGGAACGCATAAAGCCTTTTCTTTATCCATTATCTATCCGTAAGATCCCTATGGTGGGTAACAAAACATATCAATTATTGAGTTCTATGGGAGTAGGTACGATTCGTTCCCTGAGTCTGATTCCTTCGGACTATTTACAAGCTGTACTTGGAAAAAACGGGTTAGAGCTATGGAAAAAAGCAAACGGGATTGATACTGCTCCTGTAAAGCCCTATACCCAGCAAAAATCCATGAGCATGGAACGTACTTTTGACGCAGATACCTGCAACATGCACCTGCTCAATGCTGCATTGACCTCCATGGTTGAAAAACTTGCCTTCAAATTACGGGCACAAAACAAACTCACCGGATGCATCACTGTTAAAATCCGGTATGCCAATTATGATACACACACTCTTCAAAAACGAATTCCATACACTTCTTTTGACCATAATTTGATCTCAGTTGCCCGGGAATTATTCAATAAACTCTATTCCCGCCGAATGCTAATACGGCTCCTGGGAATAAAACTCAACCGCCTGATCGGAGGAACCCAGCAGCTTAATATGTTCGAAGATACCAAAGAGCTTGTTGAACTCTACCAAACAATAGACCGTATAAAGAAACGATATGGTTCCGGTGCTATAAAAAGAGCATCAGGATATTATTAATAAAAAAAACATACAATTTTTTAAAGTAGGAATAAAAAGATAAAAAATCGGAAATAGTTTTATATCTTTATCACATTTGGTTAGAAAGAGATTAAAAAATGGAAACATTTCAGCTTAGATTGACAGAAGGATTTTTATTGCTCGCACTAGACAAAAAGAAAGGGAAATTTCTTACAGATGCAATTTCTATAAATCATGGGCTTGCCGGAACTGTTTTGTTAAAATTATCGATTCTGAAAAAAATAAAAGTCAGCAATAAAAAAGTGCAGATAATTGACAACACCAGCACCGGCGTTGATTATCTCGATGAATTATTTGGCTATATCAGAAAAGCAAAAAAAGAACATAAAGTAAAATTCTGGATTCACAGAATTGCCTCAAAACTTAAAAAATTAAAATATGACGTGCTTTCTAACCTGGTCGAAAGAGGAATTCTAATGAGAAAAAGAAAAAAATTCCTGGGATTAATTCCTTATACTGTTTATCCTACGCTAGATCCAGGACCAGAGGATGAAATGAAACAACATTTGGTAGAAGTTATCAACGGAAGAAAAAAAATGGATGAAAAAAGCTTAATGATGCTCAGTCTGGCTGAAGCTACTAAACTTGCACGGGTTTTGTTCTCTTCCAGGAAAGAATACAAACATGCCCGCAAGCGAATAAAAAAACTTGCGAAAGATTTTGAAGTATCCACTGCAGTACAGGAAACCATCAAAGAAGTTTGTTCCGTGGTAATAACAGCTACTACTTCTGCAGCCATAGCAGCCACATCCTCAGGCTCCAGCTAACGAGTCCGGAATTCTGCTGTTATCACTATGTTTGAATAAGATCACAAAAATTCGTACCTTAGAAAACCTTTTATTAAAGAAATATAATATTATGAACATACTTTTAAATTATTTGGAAGACAGACATACAGAAAAAGAAAAACCGAAGGAAAACAAGGATCCGGGCCCGGTTATTACCATTTCAAGACAAATTGGCTGCTCAGGAAAATTTCTGGCAAATAAACTGGCTGATACCCTTAACAAAAAACTGCAGCAACAAAACGGACCCTGGAGAGTTATCAGCAAAGAGATACTCGAAAAGTCTGCCAAAGAGCTTGAATTAGACCCCTCCCAGATAGAATATGTTTTTAAGTATGAAAAAAAATCTGCCATTGATGATATCTTAGGCGCTTTATCCAGTAAATATTATAAAAGCGATCGTAAAATCAGAAATACTATAAAGAAAGTTATATATTCCTTTGGAAAAGAAGGACATTCAATTATTTTGGGTCGTTGTGGTTCATCCATTACAAAAAACATAAGCCGCTCGCTTCATATTAGACTTATAGCTCCCTTTGACTGGCGGGTACAAGTAATAAAAAAACGCTTTAACCTTACAACAAAAAAAGCCAAAGATTATGTGGTTGACATAGACAAAAAACGTCAGGAACTAAGAAACAACCTTGCAGGCTCCAAAATTGATGATACGCATTACGATCTGCTTATCAACGCAAAGCATTTCAATCACGATGAAATAGCTGATATTATCCTGGAAACGATGAGTATTAAAGGCCTATATTCATAAAACTTATTGATACTTTTAAAAATTAAAGAGGGGAGCAATCCAGGCTCCCCTCTTTTAATTTGTTGAAGTCTGTTTATTATTCCTTAATAAACTGTTTGATAAAAGGTACTCTTTCATCATGTAGTTTTAGAATATAAACCCCTGCAGGTAATTCTGAAACATCAATTTCTTCAGAATCACTGTTTACCGGTACTGTCTTCACAAGACTTCCTTGTGTATTGTAAATACTTAACGTACTGTTTCTCTCTCCTTCATTGATTTGAACATTAAGGTAGCTGGTTGCAGGATTAGGATAAATTTCAATACCTGCAGGTGCATTACCCAGTTCAACAGCATCATTATCGCTAAGCATATAGTTTGTACTATAGTTGGTGATATTCACTGTATAATCCTCTACTTCACCATAAGTAAATGTTTCACAAGGAGAAGCAGCACTATTATACTTCATGGTCACCCTCATGCGTGTTTGACCAAGAACCGCATCAGAAGGAATATCAAATGAAGCATAAAGCTGATCTGCACTGCTGGATGAACCGTTTACCAACTCTTCATCACTATCAAAAGTTCCATTTTGATCAAAATCTATCCATACATGCCAGTACTCTGTGTAACTGCTTGAAGCAAATCCGGCACTAATATAGATAGTTACATTACTTCCTCTTGTCAGGTCAGTGGAAAGGTTTGTGTAATCACCATAGCCACCGTCAGCACTTGTAGTATTGTTAATTGAACCAAGTTCAACCAGGTCAATCCATTCATAATTGGTATTCTGGCCATAAGACTCACAGTAACTAACAGATCCGTCATCAGTTGTCACCTCAATAGCATTGCTTGCTGAAGAAACATTTCCTGCTGCATCTTCTGCTTTAACTGTAAAGGTATAAGTTGTAGCAGCAGTAAGTCCACTAACAGTTGCCGATGTATTTGTGGTAGTACCAATAGAATTACCATCCTGGAATACAGTATAATGATCTACGCCTACATTGTCTGTCGAAGCATTCCAGCTCAGATCAACAGTTGTTTCTGTTACATTGCTTGCAGTAAGACTTGCAGGAGCTGTAGGAGGTTCTGTATCATCAGGCCCTGATCCAAAGGTCACAGTATAATCTTCAACCTCTCCGTAATCAAATGTTTCGCATGAAGTGGGTGCACCATTATATTTCATGGTTACTCTCATTCGTGTAGTTCCTGAGGCACCAGAAGAAACAGTAAATGAGCCACTTACCGCAGCGCTTCCATTTCCACTGAAGACTTCTTCTCCTGCATCATCGAAATCTTTGTCATTATTAAAGTCAATCCAGATCTTCCAGTATTCCTGGTAGGTGCTGCTGTTAAATCCGGGAGTCAAAGTAACATTAGCAGAGGCTCCTGAAGTTAGTGTAATGGTTTGACCTGTATAATCAGCATATCCACCGTCAGAGCCAGAGCTATAACTGAAATCCCCAACATCTACCTGCGATATCCATTCATAGCTGGCATCATTTCCTGCTGAGGCACAGTACTCGTCAGGAGGGGTTGTTCCGTTATAGTCAACATAAGCAGCTGCATAACCAATATTATTTGCACCATATTTAATTCTCATGTACCCATTTTCACCCCAGGAAGAGCCCCACGAATTTTTCATAATCCAGCACTGATTGTTGTCATCCCATCCTGTAATAACAACCGCATGATTTGGTTGTGAATTACTGCTTCCCTGAAAAACTCCGCCTGAGTAATTTGAAAAATAACTATCAGAATAAACGGCACACCAAACAGGCCCATAATTATAGATTGCCTCTTTAATTTCAGTAACAGACGGAACTGAATAAGAACTTCCTGCATAGTCCCATGCATCAATCTTTTCATGATGCGGATAGGGCGCATTACAATATCCGTCTGAGGCCTGATAAGGACAATCACTCTCATAGACAGCTCCGGCTTCATTACCGCCGGAAACAACCTTATATTCAAAATAATCAAAAGGATTCATACCACCGCTGCATCCCCATCCTTCTTCATTACAATTAACCAGAAACTGCTCAGACAGATCTCTTGTATTTCCATCTTCTCCGTTAATTACGTGTTCAAATACTGCACAAGCAGCAAATGCCCAGCAACTACCACAGGAACCCTGGTTTTTGACAGAGGTTTCCCCAGAGTATTCATATTGTGAAGGTAAAGCTTTTACTTCATAATCTTCAGAACTTAAATCAAACACAGGAATTGCAGGTTTTTTAAATTCAACATCGCCTGAATAAGGCCCTTCAGCAGATACCTGGTAGGTAATCTGCATATCGGCCTTTGTTTCTTCCCACGGCCGGGAATAAACTAAATGAATAGCAGATTCTCCTTCTTGCAGTGATGCGAACCGGATTTTTCTTGTTCCTCCTGCACCTATAGCCTTACCGGCCTCGGTTTCAAAATGATACTCCTGATCTAAACAAAGAACTTTGTCATTAACATCAACAACTTCCCAGGAATATCCTGTAGACGGCTTAGCAGGCAATTCCAGGACTAAAATCTTGTCCTGGGGGAGTGTAATTGTTCCAGCGGTTTTCTGTCCAAATTCTACAACTACCGCATTCTCCTGACCCATAGCAAGGATCACAAAAAGCATAAAAATGCTCAAACATGTAAAAAATTTAGCTCTCATAAAAATTTAATTTAGGTTAACAATTTTTAAAATTCAGGTTAGAATTTTAATTGTTTAGCAATTTATTCAAAATTTTAGTCAAAAACAAACAACAGATATTTTTTTATAAGAACCTATATAATAAATAAATATACATAACCCCCAGGAGTAAAGTATATCGTATGATAACACAAAAAAAATATAAAATATTAATTGTTATTTAATATAAATTTAAACAAATAAATTTACCTGCATTGCTCTAAAATTTTCATAATTATAATTTAAATGCAGAAACTGCGATACAATATGGTAGTAACTCAAACAAGATTAGCTTGTCCTTAATTTGATTAGGAAAACAGAAATAAATAAAAAAAGGGAGCTGAAAACTCAGCCCCCTTAATATGAAATATAATTTGTTTATTTCTTAATAAACTGTTTCACCAGTGGCAGTCTTTCATCTGCTATTTTCAGAATATACACTCCACCAGGAAGTTCTGAAACATCAATTTCTTCAGAATCACTGTTAACAGGTACTACCTTAACAAGACTTCCCTGTGTATTATAAATACTTACTGTGCTGTTTCTTTCTCCCTCATTGATTTGAACATTCAGATAGCTGCTTGCAGGATTAGGATAAATTTCAAGACCTGCAGGTGCATTACCCAGTTCAATTGCATCATTATCACTGAGCATATAATTTGTAGTGTTATCTGTAATATTCACTGTATAGTCTTCTACTTCACCATAAGTAAATGTTTCACAAGGAGAAGCAGCACTGTTATATTTCATGGTAACTCTCATACGTGTTTGTCCGAGAACAGCATCTGTTGGCACATCAAAGCTTGCAGACAACTTATCAGCGCTGCTTGATGATCCGCTAACCATTTCTTCGTCACTGTCGAAAGTACCGTTATGATCAAAATCGATCCATACATGCCAGTATTCAGTGTAGCTGCTTGAGCCAAATCCGGCACTAACATAGATCGTTACATTACTACCCTTTGTCAGGTCAGTGGAAAGGTTTGTATAGTCACCATAACCACCGTCAGCACTTGTAGTATTGTTAATTGAACCAAGCTCAACCAGGTCAATCCATTCGTAGTTAGTGTTATTTCCATAAGACTCACAATAGCTTACAGAGCCACTTTCAGTAGTAACATCTATTGAATTACTTGCAGTTGAAACGTTACCGGCAGCATCTTCTGCTTTTACATAGAATGAATAAGTAGTTGCTTCTGCAAGTCCGCTAACAGTAGTTGAAGTATTAGAAGTTGTACCAATTGAACTTCCGTCCTGGAATATGGTATAATGATCTACTCCTACATTGTCTGAAGAAGCTGACCAGTTCAGATCAACACTTGAAGAAGTAATATTACTTGAAGCAAGGCTAGTCGGGGCAGTTGGGGCTTCGGTGTCATCACCACCACCACTGAAAGAAACTGTATAATCTTCTACTTCACCATAGCTGAATGTTTCACATGGTGAAGGTTCACCGTTATACTTCATGGTAACCCTCATTCTTGTTGTACCTGAAGCCGTTGAAGCAACATTAATTGTACCACTTACAGCAGAACTACTCATTGAACCTGGATCAAATACCAACTCACCGTTATCTGAGAAGTCTCCATCTCCATTATAATCAATCCAAATCTTCCAGTATTCATTGTAGGTGCTTCCGCTGAAACCCGGAGTAAGCGTAACACTTACAGAAGCTCCAGCAGTAAGGTTTACAGTTTGTCCTGTAAAGTCAGTATAACCAGCGGCTCCTGAGCTATTGGAGAAATTTCCAATATCTACCTGTGAAATCCACTCATAGGAAGAGTTGTTACCTTGTGAAGAACAGTAACTAACACTGCCATCATTTGTAGTAACATCAAGTGCATTACTTGAAGCTGAAACATTTCCTGCGGCATCTTCTGCTTTTACTGTAAAAGTATAAGTAGTTGCTGCAGTAAGTCCTGTTACACTATAAGATGTATTTGAAGTTGTTCCTATTGAACTACCATCCTGGAACACAGTATAGTGGTCTACTCCAACATTATCGGAGGAAGCGTCCCAGCTCAGGTCAACACTTGTTTCTGTAACATTGCTTGAAGCAAGGTTAGTTGGCGCTGTTGGAGCTTCAGTATCTTCACCACTTGCTGTTGTAACATCAATAGCATTACTGGCTTGTGATACGTTACCTGCAGCATCTTCAGCTTTAACAGTAAATGTATAAGTTGTTGAAGCATTAAGACCTGTTACACTGTATGAAGTATTCGCAGTTGTTCCTATTGAACTTCCATCCTGGAATACAGTATAGTGGTCTACTCCTACATTATCGGAGGAAGCGTCCCAGTTAAGGTCAACACTTGTCTCTGTTACATTGCTTGATGCAAGATTAGTCGGGGCTGTTGGAGCTTCAGTATCTCCACCGCCGGTTGAAATATTTACATTATAATCTTCTACTTCACCATAATCAAATGTTTCACAGGCAGATTGTTCCCCGTTATATTTCATACTTACGCGCATTCTTCTTAAACCGGAAACATCTGATGGGATATTAATAGTTCCACTTACAGCGCTGCTGGAAGTTGATCCTGCATCATAAGCAAGTTCATCACTTGTAAAAGTTGTATCGTTATTATAATCAATCCAGATTTTCCAGTATTCCTGGTATGTACTGTTTGAAAATCCTGGGGTTAATGTAATGCTGTAGGACTGACCTGCATTCAGTTCTATCGTTTCGTTTGTAAAGTCGGTATATCCTGCACCACCAGAACTATTTGAATAAGTTCCAATTTCGACTTTAGAAATCCATTCGTAGGAGGCATCATTTCCTTGTGAAGTACAGTAAGTAGCATCAGGAGGTTCAGGCGCATCTCCTGAAAGGGAAGCATAAGCGTTTAGTCTCCCGCTTCCCAGTTGTCCGACATAACTTGAATTTTCATCGTCAATATTATCTGTATAATCTATAAGTCTGGATCTTACTTCTGAGGGAGTAATATTTCCTGCAAACTTAGAAACTATCAGGGCAGCCACACCTGAAACATGTGGACAAGCCATTGATGTTCCTGACATGGTTTGATAAGAATCGTTAGGTTTACAGCTTAAAATATCACTACCGGGAGCAGCAATATCCACCCAGCTACCATAGTTTGAAAAATATGATTTTACATCATTATGATCAGTTGATGCAACAGCTATGGCACTCTCATACTGAGCAGGCCATGTACTTGCACCACTACTTACATCATCATTTCCGGCAGCAAAAATAACAACTCCACCGTCCATGGGTGTACCAGCACCACCACCGTTGGCAATAAAGTAATCGATGGCATCATTTATAGATTGGCTTTCACCTCCACCACCCCAACTATTCTGGGATACGTGTGCTCCCATATCGGCAGCATAAGTGAAGCCTTCTGCAAATCCGCCCTGTCCATTAGATCCAAAAACCTCTACTGACATAAGTCTTACTCCGTCATTATTTCCACTACCACCGGCAATTCCTGCAACACCTGTACCGTTATTTGTTTCAGCTGCTACAGTACCGCCTACATGTGTTCCGTGCTCACCAGGAGTTATAGGACCCTGATCATCGCCAAAGTTATATCCATAATAATCATCAACATAACCGTTGTTATCATCATCAACACCATTATTAGGAGTTTCTCCTGAATTAATCCACATGTTACCTTCTAGGTCAACGTGGTCATAATCAACTCCCTGGTCTTCTATAGCTACAACAACATTTGTATTGCCTGTTTCAAGTTCCCATGCTTCGGGCAAATCAATATCAGCGTCAGCTGTTCCACCTGTTTGGCCAGTATTATGATAATGCCACTGATCTGAATATTTGGGGTCGTTAGGATCACCCGTTAATGTTTTGTCATTATTTTTTGCCTCCGGATGTGGCTTGTGATCGACTAAAGATTTTTCAGAAACAGGTTCCACATATTCAAGATCCGGTATCTCCTTATAGGTATTTAATAATTCCTTTACATTCGCTTTTGAGTTAAAAGAAATTTCATACCATCGGTGCAATCCAAATTCACGGTGTCGTTTTTCGAATTTCCCGGCATAGCGAAAAACTCTTTTATACTCTACCGCATTTAATTCTTTATTCCTGTTATCCAATGCCTTAATGTTTGTCTTCACATAATCACTTTCAACAGGAACAATTTTGTTAATCGTGTGTGCTTTTTTCTGATGCAAAGCATCAAACTGGTTTACCAGATTGTTTTTAATTTTAATGCGAATCACATTTTTGTAATTCCCATCTTCATTTACTGCTCTTTCTTGCGCAAAAACAACAGTAAAAGAGAATAACATAACTGTTAATAGGGTAAAAATTTTAGCTCTCATAATTTAAATGGTTTAGGTTAACAATTCATGAAATTTAATTGATTTAAAAATTTCATATTTGGGTTTGCAATATATTTATCTGAAAACAGGAATACAAATTTTTCATGATCTTTATCATGTAATCAAATAACATATATCATATAAATATTTGTTAAAAAACATTCACTATCTGTGTGATAAAAAAGAACAAACCTGTTAATAACTTGTTGAAAACTTGTTAACAACTCTACAAAAAAATTGCAACCATAAATTTTTATGTTTAAAATAAACTAGTGAAAATTAAACATTTGGGCACAAATGTCCGTATAACAGGAGTCAGGACTTTCTCTTGGTGAGCGCTTTTACAAAATCTTCATTCCTCCTTGTAGCTACATCAAGCTTAACCCCATTTTCAAGAGTTACTTTATAACGGTTAGATTTACTATAAGATTTTATGTAATTCAGATTAACCAAATATGATTTATGTATTCTGAAAAATATACTTTCAGGTAATAATTCCTCTACACTTTTAAGTGTTTTTGTTACAATAATTGATTCTCCTCTAGTAGTAAAAATTTTGGTATAATTTTCTTCAGCCTGACAGTAAATGATATTATTAATTCTTTCAAGCTGAAAGCCATCCATTGTAGGCAATGCAATTTTATTAAATTCCTTAGAATCCGTATTGATATTGGACAAAAAAGTATCAATTTGTGATTGAGGGGTTATTTTCTTTTGTTTTTCATTTAATCTTTTCAGGACTTCCTTCAGATCTATGTAGTTAATTGGTTTTAGAAGGTAATCCAAAGCAGAATATTTGATGGCATCAATTGCATATTGTTTATAGGCTGTTGTAAAAACAACCTCAAAGCTATAATAATCAAAATAGTCAAATAATTTAAAGCCATTCTCTTCAGGCATTTCAATATCCAAAAACACGAGTTTGGGATCATACTTATTTATGGCAAAAACACCTTCTTTAACAGAATCTGCCAAATAAACAACGCTTATCTGGTCGCTAAAGTACCGCTCAATAATTTTATTTAGCGTTTCCCTCGACTTATTTTCATCATCAATTATTACACTTGTCCACATATCGTTGTTTTAAGGTTCATATAAAAATAAGAAAAATAGATTTTTTAACAATACAATTTAAAGATTATCTTCATTCATTGATCAGATAAAATGATAATCTGCCAGTGAATGTATTGGAGCTTTCTCTACTTTGCTGATATATAAATTCTCCTGCCCGGAAAGATCATCCAGAATATTCTTAAACTCCCATGCTACAGAGCCTGTAAAAGCGATCTTACAATTTCTTATATTCTCATATCTAAGTATATGGTGCTTAAAAAAACAACTCAGTTCTTTTTGAATCAATTCGTGAATAAATTTCTCGTTCTTGTGTTTAATACAGAATGAAGCAAAAGATGCCAGATAATAAGCTGGAAAGGATTCTTTGTAAAGCCTTCCCAATAGTTTTTGCTGATCCACTTCAAATGCAGATTCAAATGCCTGTACCATTTCTTTTGGCATTTCATTGTATGCATAAGCCCGGATAAGTGCTTTCCCAATTGCGTTTCCGCTACCTTCATCACCAAGGATATAACCTAAAGAAGGCTGTTTGCTGCTAATCTTTTTTCCATCATAATAACCGGAATTTGAGCCGGTACCCAGAATTGCTATTATTCCTTTTTGACTCTTCAGCAATCCCCTTGCAGCTCCAAGCAAATCAGTTTCAATATTGATCTCTGATTTTGGAAAAACATTAAAGAGGATCTCCCTTATCACTCTCTTATTCTCTCCATTTCCGCAACCTGCCGAATAAAAGAAAATTTGTAAAGTATCCTCTTTTACAGAATATAGTTTTTTATTCTCTAAGAGACTGTTGACTGATAATTCTCTATCAATAAAATATGGATTAAGGCTCCTTGTTTGGGTAAACACAGGTTGCTTACTTTCCTTAAGTATAGCCCAGTCTGTTTTTGTAGAGCCACTATCAGCAATTATCTTCATAATTAATCTTTTTTTACATATTTGAGGGTCAGCAAATTCATAGGATTACTCCCTAAGCCGCTTAAATTTTTCTGGGAAAAACGAACCACCTGGTCATAATAAAGTGGTACAACAGGTGCGTTACGGATTAGCAACTTATCCATTTTCCGGTATAATATTTTCCTCTCTTCAGGTTCAGCTGTATTCAGGGCTTTTCTATACAACTTATCATATTTATCATTTTTAAAATGTGTATAGTTGGGACCACCCGGACTAAAATTTTCGCTGTAAAAAAGAGCCAGGTAATTTTCGGCATCAGGATAATCGGCAATCCATGATCCACGAAAAAAAGGTAATTTAGAATTAGCCACCATATCGCGAAAGGTAGCTCCTGTACTTACCTCAATCTCAATATCTATACCTATTTCAGCAAGCTGGTGCTGAATAAATTCACATAAATCCCTGTAATCGTCTGTGGTTGTTAAAGTAATAGTTGACAACCCTTCTCCTTTGGGGTATCCAGCTTTTGCAAGCAAATCTCTTGCTTTTTCAGGTTGGTAAGTATATCCAATTACTGAATCTTTAACAAAAGCAGGCAATCCCTCAGGAATAAATCCATTATTTGCAGGAGTCCCAATGTTATTACGTAAATATTTCATCATTTTTTTCCGGTCAAAGCCGAAATTAATAGCTTGTCTCACATTTTTATTCAGTACTGCATAAGTTTTTCTGTCCAGTTTTGAAGAATCCAACAAAAATCCAAGATATTCTGTATTCAGATAGGGTTGGGAGTACATTTTTATACGATCCCTGTATTTAGGATTTAATTTCCCCGAACGTGTCAGCAGTTCATCCTTATTAGCCGGATTCATACCGGAAATAAAGTCAATATCTCCTTTTATAAATTCCAGAAATTCGGATTGCTTATCAGAAATAAAAGAAATAGCGACTGCATCAAGATAAGGCAATTGATTCCCTTTCTTATCTTTTTCAAAATAATCCTGGTTTTTTACAAGAACAAGTTTTTCGCCATCTTTCCACATTTTAAACTGAAAAGGGCCTGTTCCAACAGGATGTCTTCCGAATTCATCGCCATAATGTTCCACAACTTCTTTGGGTACCACCGAACAGTACTTCATTGTTAAGAGTCCTAAAAAAGCAGGGAATGGCCTTTTTAAGTATATCTTCAATGTTGAGTCATTAATCGCTTCAGGGCCCTTTCTTTTATCCAGGTAATTAAAGATCCAGGCGCCGGGTGAAGCAGTAGCGGGATCATATATCCTTTTTATACTGTACACGAAATCGCTGGCAACTACTCTTCTACCCGTATCCCCAATAAAAATATCATGATCCTGGAAGTACACATCTTTTCGCAGAAAAAATGTATAGGTTTGCCCATCAGCAGATACCTCCCAGTCTTTGGCAATACAAGGCTGAATATTCAGGGCAGTATCCATCTGGACCAGACCATTAAATATCTGGTGCACAGGCCATATTAATGTCTGACTTTTTGCAAAAGCAGGATCAAGGGTTGCAATGCCCTTTGATTCATTATACCTGAATGCAGTAAGATCTTCATTTTCAGAGGAACTTTCTTTACATGAATAAAGAACAGTCAGAATGGGAATAATTAAAAGTAAATAAAACCGCATAACTCTTATATTTAAAACAAATTTACAATTTTTGTTTTTAAAGAGGCAGATGCAAATTTTTAAAAAAAGAATAAGGAGACAAATTAATATTAAAAAAGGCAGAGCTTAAAAACTCTGCCTTATTATAGAATTTGAAAAATGATGTTTAACGTGAAATTAAAAGAGACTGCAGTTTATTCAGCATCTTTTTTACCTCTTCATCATCTTTGTAAGGATCAAGATTCTTACTTATTACAGCCAGAGAAGAATCAATTTCCGAATTAATTTTTTCAAACTCGTTCATTGTTTGCTTAAAATCTTCGGATTGTTTTGCTTTTTTGAATTCGTCACTACCCACTCTCATATTCTTATATTTATTATCAAGAGCGAGTGCAGCTTCTCTAACATCTTTCATCGCGCCATTGAGATCACGGAGAACAGTGAAAGCCTGCTCCTTATTTTGAATATTTTCAGATTGTTTTTCAATCTTATCGATCTCTTTTGAAGCATCTCTTAAATCTTGCATAGGATTATCAGTTCCACAGCCTGACATAAAGAGTATGCCTGCTAAAAGACTTGATATTATGATTAAACGAACTTTCATAATTGTATATTTTTCAATTTCTTAATTAATAATATTATTTTTCAGGATTGGATTTTGTTGCATTTTCAAGAATTCTCATAATTGAGAAAATAAAAATTCCTGACAAGATCGTTAATCCTACCATTAACGCAAAGAATTGCCATATTTCAACGATATCCCATAATTTTCCAACCAGTCCTGCAAGTAAGTTACCGATTGCTGTAGCTCCAAGCCATCCGCCTTGAGCAAGTCCACTGAATCGTGGTGGTGCAACTTTAGCAACAAATGAAATTCCGATAGGACTGAGGAAAAGTTCAGCAACAGTTAAAGTAAGATATGTACCGATTAACCAATAAGGGCTAAGACCAGTCATTGACTGTAGTTTAAGTGCACCGGACATCATTACAATAAATCCTGCAGCTGTTAAAAACATTCCAATACCAATCTTACGTGGTGATGAAGGTTCTTTGCCTTTCTTTCTCAACCATGTAAAGAAACCAACAATCAATGGTGTAAGGAATACAATAAAGATTGGGTTAAAATGCTGGAATAGCTGAGGTTCAATAGTTGGATTCTGATCAAAGGTTGTGTAAGCCCAGTAACCAAGTGCTGCTCCAACTACTGTAAGTCCTGCTCCAATTGCTTTGGTTTTTGCAGACGATTTACGACGCAGTAATAAAATCAGCCCTCCTATTGCAGCAAGCAATGGTAAGAATGATTTTAAATCAAAGAAAAGATAGTCAAATTTGCTTACATCACTTACAGTGAAATCACGTGCAAAGATTGTTAAGGTAAATCCGTTCTGATGGAATGCCATCCAGAAGAAAGCTACGGTAACAAATACAAGACCAAGAGCAACCAATCGTTTCTTTTCTTCTTCTTTAGACATCTTAACAGTATCAGCTTTCTTACCTTCTTTAGCTGCCTGAGCTTCTTTTTGTTTCTCTGTTACATCAGCATGCTTGTAATATTTTCTGAAAATGGTGAAGATAAGTAAAGAAACCAGCATACTTACGGCAGCAACAGCAAATGCTCCACTATAACCTTTTGATAAGGTTGTAGGATATTCAGTGATAAAATCCTGGATTGTTCCTCCAAAATTCATTTCACTCATAAAATGCTGAAGCTTGGCAGTGTAAGTCTGTACGCCTTCAAAATTAGCCTGCAGGGTTCCTGTCATCTTATCCAGGAAAGGATGCGGAGTCGCCTGCAAGTTGGAAAGATGCGGAATGGTACTTTCATAACTAAAGTTTTTTCCACCGAGCATCCAGTTAACAACTCCTGTTGCGGCGTGAGGAGCAAAGAAAGCACCAATATTAATTCCCATATAGAAAATATTGAATGCATTGTCCCGGTTTGCAGCGTACTTAGGATCATCGTATAACTTACCTGTTAAAGCCTGAAGGTTCCCTTTAAAGAAACCTGTACCTAATGAAATAACAAATAAGGAAACGATAATAATTAACTTCCCTTCCATTGCAAAAAAGCCTGGGGAGGCCAACAACATATACCCCACAAACATGATTATGGTTCCTAATGCGATGGTTTTACCATAGCCCAGGAAACGGTCGGCGATAATACCACCGAGTATAGGCAGAAAGTAAATACCAAAAAGGAAGCCTCCATAATAATCTCCGGCCTGGCTGGCATTAAAACCAAAATTGGCCTGAAGATACAATACAAAAATCGCTAACATGGTATAGTAACCGAAGCGTTCCCCCATATTAGCGAAAAAAGCTACTAAAAGTCCTTTTGGGTGTCCTTTTAACATAATTTATTGTTTTTGAGTTAGTAATTAATTATTCCATATTAAAAAGTCAGACAAATATATAAATCTTTTTTCACTCGCCAATTTTTCATCATTCTTAACTTCCTTAAAATTTATAAACATTTCAAAACTCTTCACATATCAAATTTATGAGGAGCACTAATTCTGCTCATCTCATATTTAAGTTTAATCTCATAACAGGAGAACAGACTAATAAAAAGCCCTGTATCTAAAGAACACAGGGCTTTTTCATTTTGATAATTAAAACGTATTAGGAAACTTTCTCCAGTTTTTTCATAACTGAGAAGATAAATACAGCTGCTATTATAGTAAGAACAATAAAGATTGCCCAAACCTGCCAGATCTGAACTCTTTCGTAGAAATAGCTTCCAATCCATAACATCTGGTTACCTAATGCAGTTGCCAGCAGCCATCCACCCTGCATCATACCTTGATATTTTGGTGGTGATACTTTTGACACAAATGAGATACCCATCGGACTTAGGAACAGCTCCGCTAGTGTGAGCGTAAAGTAAGTAGTAATCAGCCAGTAAGCACTAACTCTGGGTGAATCAGGACCTAGCTGTGAAAAGGGATCCAGACCTAATGATCCAATTAATAAAATAACAAACCCAACAGCTGTAATAATCATACCAATTCCAATCTTACGGGGTGCTGAAGGTTCTGCGTTTCTTTTTCTAAGCCATGCAAAAATACCCACAACAATAGGTGTAAGCAATACAATCATAGTTGGATTAAAGTGTTGGAAAATCTCAGGAGAAATTGGATTGGTTTGGTCGAAACCCTGATATTTGTAATAGGCAATAAACCCGGCAGCAACAGCAATAACTCCGCCAATTAGCCTTGTTTTTATATCTGCACCTTTTCTTAGCAGGGCACTTAATCCAAAGAAACCAATTACAATGGATACAAGCGACCAAATGTTAAATATCAGATAAGTACCCGGACCAACAGAGGTTTCAGTGTAATCTCTCGCAAACAAATTCATTGTTAATCCATTCTGGTGGAAAGCCATCCAGAAGAAGATAACCACTCCAAAAACAAGGAACAGTGCTGTTAATCTTTGTTTGGTTTCTGCTTTTGACATTTCGACCGGTTTACCTTCTTGTTTTGCTGATTCTTGAGCTTTTTTCACATCAGGAAGTTTCTGCTTAAAGAAGGTATAAACAAGAAATGAAATTATCATGGTAACTGCAGCAGCACCAAATGCGTAGTTAAAGCCTGTACTGTAAGCATCAAGATATTTGTCTGCAAAAGTAGCAATATCGGTTAGTGGCTGTACCGTAACTTCCTCAGCATATACCCTCAAACTATCCATGTCCACTTTTGATATTGTTCCTTCTTTAAACTTATGGATAAGAGCAGGCAATTCGTTATTTCTTACAAAACCTTGTTTTTTAATAAACCAGTTTATAATTCCTGCAGCTGCAGAAGGAGCAAATAATGCACCAATATTAATTCCCATATAAAACACGCTAAATGCAGAGTCTCTCAAATGAGAATATTTGGGATTGTCGTACAGCTGACCTACAACTGCCTGTAGGTTACCTTTGAATAAACCATTACCAAATGCAATGACAAATAATGCTATTATTGTGAAGATGAGTCCAAATCCAGGAATTGTCATCAGCAGATAACCGGCTAACATGGTAATTAAACCAACATAGATCGTTCCTTTATAGTTTTTTGTTCGGTCGGCTATGATACCTCCAACCAATGCCAGGGCATAAATCAAGCCATAGAACACACTATAAATAACTCCTGCGTTAGACTCTGTGAGTCCATACTTCGCAGTAAGGTAAAAAATCAATATCCCCATCATGGTATAGAAACCAAAACGCTCTCCCATGTTGGCGAAAAATGCTACAAAAAGTCCTTTGGGATGTCCTTTAAACATAATTAATTAAAATTTAGTCAGTTATAAAATATATTCACAAAATAAAAAAAGCAAAGATAGAAATCTTTTTTAAGTCTACAACTCCCAGACAATAGAGGAAACACACATCATATCTTTCTAATAATGAATAAGTTGAAAAAAAGATCTTTATTTCTTATTTTTTATTTAAATGAACAACAAACGAAATATTGGATTATATCTTGATTGTTAAGGTTTAAAGGCTTTTTTTTCATTTTTCAGGTTTTACAACATCGTTTTTCTAATTAATCCTGATTATAAGAAAGATATAAAATGATATACTAAAAAAAATTCGTAAAAAATTCACATTTCTTTTTATAAAAACTTGTTTCATAACTACCTTTATCATCTTATTAATGAAAAGGTTAATTGTAATTAATTATTTGGAGTTTTTTCTATTTTTTTATGCCCTGAATGTTCTTTTTTACAAGACCAATTTTCATATAACAGAATAACCTATTATTTTTGTTAAAAAATATCATGTGTATTATGAAAATTCTTCGTTCATCCGATGTAAAAATAGTTGATGCTTATACGATTGAAAATGAGCCGATTCACTCAATAAACCTAATGGAAAGAGCAGCCGGTACAATCTCTGGCTGGATTGTAAAAAATTATAATCCGGTAAAAAAAATATTAATTTTCATTGGCCCGGGGAATAACGGCGGTGACGGACTTGCCATAGCAAGACAGTTGGCTGAAAATAAGTTCATTGTAAAAGTTCTTTGGGTAAAAATCACAGATAAACTTAGCCCGGATGCCAAAATAAATTACAACAGATTAAAAGAACAAGGACTGGCGGAAATATCGGAAATAACCGATGTAAAACAGATACCGGAAACTCATGCTGAAAATATCATTCTTGATGGAATCTTTGGTTCGGGACTAAACAGGCCTCTTGAAGGATTTCCCGCAAAAGTTGTACAAAAGTTAAATGAAATGGAAGGAATTAAGATTGCAATAGATACACCTTCCGGTTTATTCGGAGAAGATAACTCAAGCAATCATTACGACAGCATTTTCAAAGCTGATTATACTTTCACCTTCCAGTTTCCAACACTGAGTTTCTTCTTTCCGGAACATCAGGACTTTGTAGGAAAATGGAAAATTATGGACATTGGACTTTCACAAAAGAAAATTGATGAAACTGAGTCTTGTTACTATTTAATCACAAAAAATAAAGTTTCAAATCACATCAAGAAACGTAAACGATTTGATCATAAGGGAAAATATGGTCATGTACTCATTATAACAGGAGGGTATGGAAAAATGGGAGCAGCTGTACTCACTTCCAATGCTGCCTTAAGGACCGGCTCGGGCCTTGTAACAACCCATGTACCCAAACTGGGTTATGAAATAATGCAAACAGCACTTCCTGAGGCCATGATTAGCATAGACCTTTCAGATATCATATTTTCAGAATCTCCTGAAACAGACCGTTTCACATGTGTAGGAATTGGTCCGGGAATCGGAACCAAAAACAATACACAAAAAGCGCTAAAGTCTCTGATTGATAAAGAAAAAAGACCCGTGGTCCTTGATGCCGATGCTTTAAACATACTGGCGCACAATAAAGAATGGCTTGAGATCTTACCCGAAAACAGCATATTAACACCTCATCCGAAAGAGTTTGAAAGGTTGACAGAACCGGCAGATAATCATTACGAAAGACTGGAGATGCAAAGGGATTTTGCACAAAAACATAAAGTATACCTGGTATTAAAAGGAGGAAATACAACAATTGCCGGACCAGAAGGAAATATATTTTTCAATACTTCAGGGAATCCGGGTATGGCTACTGCAGGAAGCGGAGATGTACTTACAGGAATGATTACTTCTTTGCTCGGACAGGGATATGATCCTAAATGGGCTGCTATTACAGGTGTTTATCTTCATGGACTGGCCGGCGACCTGGCTGCAGAAAAACTCGGAGAAGAAACCTGCATTGCTTCAGATATTATTCATTATATTGGAAAGGCATTTAAACAACTAAAAAATGAAAAATAAAGTTTCGATTCAGACATTATTTATAGTCATAACTGCTGCTCTAATTTTTGCTAGTTGCAAAACCGAAAAAAAAGCAGCAACAAAAGTTTACAAAATAGACTCTACTGCTCAGAAAATTGACCAGGGAATTGTATACTCACTCCCGGAAACTTATCTTGATATAACAGTAAAAGTTTTGCGCCAAAAACATATTCCCGGCCCTTACCATGAATATGCTGAAAAATTACTGGGAGTTTCAAATGTTAACCATAATAAGGAAAACAAATGGGAAATTGAAAATATCAATATTGAAAGCCACCAGGAAGCAGATTACCAGGAAATGTATGTTATTGAACCAGAAGGAGACTTTCAATTTGATTTTCAACAATTTTCAACAAAAGGCTGGATTCTTCCGTTTTTCAAGTACAAGGATTTTCCTTCATCACAATATTATAAGTTAAGAGATCACTCAGATAAGGTGCAGTTCAAAGATTTAAGTGTTAAAAGATTTGTAGGAAAAGAAACCAAAACAGAGTATAAAAGAGTTTGGCGCGATTCATTATTCGCCAAAATACCAGTTAATAAAACCTATTTTGTTAAAAAAGATCACAAAGAAAAAGCCGAAGAAGCAGCAAGTTTTATTTTTATGATCAGGGAAAAGAGGTTTGAACTCCTTACAGGTATGGCAGACTTCTACCCGGACGGAGAGGCTCTGAAGCATGCATCCTTGGAGTTAGATCAACTGGAAAAAGAATACCTGGAACTTTTCCTGGGAAAAAACATTACCGACACCCTAACCTATACTTTTCAGTGGCTTCCGGAAGAAAGACACAAAAATGAACCGGAAATACTATTCAGATTTTCCAAATCAAAAGGATTAACTTTTAAGGAAACCCAATCGGCTACACCCATCTGGATTGAATTCAAAACCCAGGAATTTCCGAAAGAATTAAGTATGTTTGATGAACTTCAATCTGATGAAAAAGGTAAATTCTTCTTCAAAGTACCAGAAAAAGCAATAATTTCTTTAAAATATGCGGAAAGATTGCTCTATAAGAAATACCTGAATATTTTCCAGTTTGGAAGAACAATAAGAATTCCTTACCGATACATGAATAATCAGTCAATTATAAGGTACTACAGGAAAAAAGAAAATTAATCAATGAGGGTATTTTCAAAATCTTTACTGAAATCCTCAAATTTCTGTTTCTTGTAAATATCTTCTGAGATATATTTTAGTATTGGCTCAATATCCTTGGGTTCATAATACCCGGGAACAGCAGCAATAAGCCTGTTTTGCTCATCCAGGTAAGCTACAGAAGGATAAGACATTTTTCCCTGCAATAGAGCTGCAGCTAATTGATGGGGACTTTTAGCTCTTGAACCAGTTTTAGTGAATGTTTTCCCCATAAAAGTCACTGGTTCGTCCGATTCAGCATTAAAACGAACAGGATAAAAATTTTTATTAATATATTGAGCTATTTCGGGGTGATTAAATGTATTTTTCTTCAGCTTTTTACACCATCCACACCAGTCTGTGTAGACATCCACCATAATTTTTTTAGGATTCTGTTTATTTAATTTCACAGCCTTTTCAAATGAAACCCATTCCACTTTCTGGGCGAAAGAAGGAATTACAAACATGGCTAAAACAGCAATAATAATAAGCTTTCTCATAGTTTCTTTTTTATAAATGCAAATATATAAATACTTCAATAATTTTATACAAAAAATTAACATAATTTGTTCAAACACTCTAAGATTCTAACTAACAGAAGCATTAAAATACAAAAAAAACTTTTGTTAACATCTTATTTGTAATCAATCCTTTGCCCCTAAAAAAAAATTCTTAGATTTACCCTTCTTTTTGGCAAATATTAATTTTTAACCTTAAAAAACATAATATGGCAGAACAGAAAAATCAAGTACCTTTTATTTCGTCTGAAACTAAAATGACGGAATTTACGATTCGCGGTCTGATTATCGGATTGGTTTTAGCGATAATTTTAGGTGCTGCGAACGCTTATTTAGGTTTAAAGGCGGGTATGACCATTGCAGCCACCTATCCGGCTGCTGTTATTGGAATGGCAATATTGCGAGCCTTTAAAGGAACTATTCTGGAAGAGAATTTCACCAGGACAGTAGGTTCGATTGGTGAATCCGTTGCGGCTGGTGCAATTTTTACTTTGCCCGCATTCTTCATTAGTGGAATCTGGGAACAATTTTATACTCCAGGCCATTATGTTATTTCAGCGTTTATAATGGTAACAGGTGGTATCCTGGGTATTATGTTTGTTGCTCTTCTCAGGAGAGTAATGGCAAACGATGCTACATTACCATTCCCTGAGTCAGTTGCTGCAGCAGAGATTCACAAAACCGGACAAACAGGAGGCGGATCAAAGTATCTCTTTTCAGCCATGGGAATTGGTGCTCTGATTAAGACACTTGGTGAATTCAGATTATTCCTACCTGTTTATGAAAAATTTATTGCTTTTAAAAGTCAGTTTATTACAGGAGCTGGTAAGGCAATTAAAGCAAAAGGCGGGATTTTACTGGGAAGCCCCGGATTAAAACCAGCATATATAGGTGTAGGATACATTATTGGCCCCAGATTGGCTTCACTGAACTTTAGTGGTGGAATTATTGCCTGGGGATTATTAACACCCATCATTCTTTATTTTATATCTCCATTCATTGATTTACAAGCATGGGCACAATTTTTAGTAGATCAAAATTTGGCTGCTAACATGAAAATAGCAATGGAAAGAGTTAATGATCCCATGTTCCAGATCACTGAAACATGGAAAACTATTGTTCGTCCAATTGCTATTGGAGGTATGTTAGTTGGAACATTCTGGACACTCTGGGGAATGAGGAAAAGCCTTTCACAAGGTATTAAGCGATCTGTTCAGGACCTTAAAGAAGCAGCAAAAGGAGAATCAACCACAGAAAGAATTGAAAAGGACATTAGTTTCTTATGGATCATGGTTGGAATCATAGCTTCAGCTATTGCTACCTTCCTGATTGCTAAACTAATTTTTGATGCTACAATTATCACCGCAGCCATTGCAACGTTAGTTATGGTTATCTTCGGATTTTTCTTTGCTGCTGTATCCGGTTATCTTGTCGGTATTATAGGATCGAGCAACAATCCGATTAGTGGATTAACCATTTCAACAGTAGTTGTAACTGCTCTTCTCATGCTTATTTTAGGTGCAAAAGGAGAAAGCGGTGTTGGAACAACCCTTGCCGTTGCTGCTGTAATATGTGTTTCTGCGGCTGTTGCCGGTGAGATGTTGCAGGATTTGAAAGCAGGACATATTCTTGGTGGTACCCCATGGAAAATGCAGATTGGAGATGTTATTGGTGTAGTTGCTGCAGCTGCAGTGCTTTTTATACCTCTTTTTATTCTGCACGAAGGAGATATTGAAGTTGGAAAACAACTAGGTTATGAGGGAGGTTTTGGTAGTAAAGCACTGCCCGCTCCGCAGGCCAGTCTGATGGCCATTCTGTCACAAGGTATTGTAGGCGGAAATATGGCCTGGCCACTTATTATTGTGGGTATGTTAATGGGCGTTGGTTTTATCCTCATGCAGGTTAAAAGTCCTATGTTGGTATCCATTGGAATGTACCTGCCACTCCAAACAACATTTGCTATCTTTATCGGTGGTATTATTAAAGGAATACTTGATATATATCAGAAAAAACGCAAATTCGGAGAGAAGAAAAAAGCCAAAGTTAATAATGTTGGTATATTGCTTGCCTCCGGTCTTATTGCAGGAGAAGCGCTGATTGGATTGCTCTTCGCAGGCCTTGCATTCTTCAAAGTAGAAGTATGGAGATTCAGTAATCCTTCATTCTTAACAAGTATCGCCATATTCATTATACTTGGAATTATACTTGTCAGAATACCTTTAAGAAAAGCACAAAAATCAGTTAAAGAAACTGAGGAAGAATAACATGAACAATGAATAATCTGTGATAATAAATTGGGATGCTGACAATTCAGTATCCCAATTTTTTTTTCATAAATTTGGGCTTCATATTAAAAGATAACATTATGGGCCTGAATTTTTTTCAACGACGAAAAATATTAAAAAATGCCAATGTGATGGACCTTCATCCTTTAAGAAATCACGAACATGAATTTAAAGAAGATGGGAATATATATCTGATTGTACCAAAATTCAGGAAAAAGTGGATGAGGGATTTTTTTATTGCAGGCACTAAAAAAAAGAATTTTACCATATACCTGGATGAACTAGGTACTTCTACCTGGCTGGAAATTGACGGGAAGAAAAATGTTCAGGAGCTTTGCGATAAAATGCAGGAAAAATTTCCTGAAAAATTATCACCTGAGGATGAAGCAATAAACAGAATTACAAAATTTTTGTTTCAGTTATATGAACAAAGATATATTACATTTCATGAACTCCTCACCAAAGAAGATTATAACAATTAACCGATTTAAATAAATTCAAAAATACGGAGGTAAAATAATGAGCGAAATTAAAGACCTAAAACCAAAAGCACTGTGGAAACATTTTTATAGCTTAACACAAATTCCACGACCTTCCAAAAAGGAAGAGAAAGTAGTTGACTTTGTAGAAAAATTTGGAAAAGACCTCGGACTGGAAACCATAAGAGACGAAGTAGGTAATGTAATTATTAAAAAACCAGCTACACCTGGCAATGAAAATAAGAAAACCATTGTTATGCAGGGTCACCTGGATATGGTTCCTCAAAAAAACAGCGATAAAGATTTTGACTTTGAAAAGGATCCCATAGAAACAAAGATAGAAGGCGATGTTGTAAAAGCCAATGGAACTACACTTGGTGCTGATAATGGTATGGGAGTAGCTGCTGCAATGGCTGTTCTGGAAGCGAAAGACCTTGAACATGGGCCCATCGAAGCACTTTTCACGGTTGATGAAGAAACAGGAATGACTGGCGCCAATGAGTTAAAACCAGGATTGCTGGATGCAGAAATACTAATCAACATGGACTCTGAAGATGAAGGCGAACTCTATATTGGGTGTGCCGGTGGACTGGAAACAAATGCTTTCTTCCATTATAAAGAAGAATCGCTACCAGCTGACGTATCAGCTTTTGATATTGAGGTAAAAGGCCTTAAAGGCGGACACTCAGGTTTAGATATTCACCTCGGAAGAGGAAATGCCAACAAAGTATTAAACAGAATTCTATGGTATGCAATTCAGAACCTGGATGTAAGACTGGCTCATATAGAAGCTGGAAGCTTACGAAATGCAATCCCTCGTGAAGCCAATGCAACAGTAGTTGTCCCTAATTCACAGGTAGGTGAATTCAAAAATTATGTAAAAGAAGTTACAGATGCTGTTAAGAACGAGTTATCACGCGTTGAACCAAACATTAGCATTGATGCAAAAGATGCTGACATGCCCTCTTCTTTAATTGATAAAGAAACGCAGGATAACCTGGTTCGTGCCATATACGGCTGCCCACACGGAGTAATGCGAATGAGCGACAGCATGGAGGGTCTTGTAGAAACTTCCACAAACCTTGCTGTTATAAAAATGGAAGATAAGAAAATCAGAATACAGACCTTACAAAGAAGTTCTGTTGATACAGCAAAAGAAGACCTGGGCAATATGCACAGAGCAGTTTTTGAACTGGCAGGTGCAGAAGTAGTTCACGAAGGAGCTTATCCTGGATGGAAACCAAACCCGGAATCTCCTATCCTTGCTACTATGAAAGAGGTTTACAACAACAAGTTCGGAAAAGTTCCAAAGATTATGGCTATTCATGCCGGACTGGAATGTGGAATCATCAGCCAGGCATATCCAGAGTTAGACATGATCTCTTTCGGCCCCACAATCAATTACCCACACTCTCCTGACGAAGAGGTGAACATAGAAACCGTACAAAAATTCTGGGATTTCTTAGTGGAAACATTGAAGAATATTCCCGAAAAATAAGATAAACTTTAATAAAAAAAAGGCTGTTCAAATTTTAAAGGGCAGCCTTTTTTTCTTTTAACCTGTACGATAAAAAAACTCATTTTATGAAGAAAGCAGCAGTCCTGAATCAAATCCTTAACAAGATAGACAGAAAGGGATACAAAGCATACAAAGACATTGAAGGAACTTTCTTTTTTGAAGAAGAAAATTATACTTTATTCATAGATCATGTCCAGGGGGACCCATTTGCTGCTCCCAGTAAAATAAGAATTATAATAGCCCAGGAAGAAGCTGGATTCCCCGCTGAAAGCTATTCCAATAAAAGCAGGGAAATAGCTACACGCGACTTTATAATCAGAATGTTTGCTGATGCAATAAAACGACATTCAAAAGGGTCAAGAGGTTCGGGAAAAAGCGGGAAAATTAGTATAGACCGTCCGGGACAGGAAATCCTGGAAAGAACAGCTGCTTTCATTGATGGAGAGAAAATTGAAGTACGCTTCAACATTGGACTGCCGGCCTTTGGGAGAAAAATTGCAGGAAAAGAAGCACAGGAAATATTTTTCCAGGAATTGCCGAACCTTGTTATTAACTCACTTTTATTCAAAAATCTTTCAAAAGATAATCTTGAACAGCATTTTACAACAAACGAAGACGAAGACTTTCTCAGAGAAGCGCTAAAAGAAAAGAAACTGGTATCATTTGTGGCCAATGGCTCCGTTCTTCCAAGAATAAGTGGAGTAGATCCGGGACCCATGGAAAAAGAAAATGTCATCCCATTTCAAAGTCCTGAAAACCTTGAGCTGGAATTCAAACTACCTAACAAAGGCCCTATTAGGGGAATGGGAGTAAGAAAAGGCATAAATCTAATTGCTGGTGGAGGTTTTCATGGAAAATCCACATTGCTGAAATCTATCGAACAGGGAATCTATAATCATATCCCCGGTGACGGAAGAGAATATGTGGTTACAAACCCACATGCAGTAAAAATACGAGCTGAAGACAGAAGAAATATAGAAAAAACAGATATCTCTCCATTCATCAATAACCTGCCTCTTGGAAAATCCACGAAAGATTTCAGTACGGAAGATGCCAGTGGTAGTACATCGCAGGCAGCTAACATCATTGAAGCAATTGAAGCTGGCTCTGAATTACTTCTCATCGATGAAGATACCTCTGCGACGAATTTTATGATTCGGGATAACCGAATGCAGCAACTTATTAATAAAAAGCAGGAGCCCATCACTCCATTCATCGATAAAGTAAGACAACTATACTCTGATTATGATATTTCTACTATCCTGGTTATGGGTGGTTCGGGAGACTATTTTGATGTTGCAGATTGTGTAATAGGACTGGATAATTACGTTCCTGAAGATCTTACAGAAAAAGCAAAAGAAATAAAACAATCTGGTGAAACTAAACGAACAGGTGAAGGCGGTAAAACATTCGGACAAATAAGAAAAAGAATACCATTAGCCAAAAGCATTGACCCTTCAAAAGGAAGAA
>Ga0102938_10000265_pt1 | contig 37520 bp, 31 predicted proteins | sample SalPonR2_B_D2_MG_FD_84516 | JGI IMG/M metagenome (GOLD analysis project Ga0102938, IMG submission 84516) | Salt pond soil microbial communities from South San Francisco under conditions of wetland restoration - Salt Pond MetaG R2_B_D2_MG | ecosystem: Environmental > Aquatic > Marine >...
GGGCGCCATCTCGATGGCCACATACGTCGACGGCTGGCCCTTGTAGTTGGCGATCGATTCGTAGGTCTGCGAGCCAAGCTCGGTGCGCGCGATATCGCCCAGCCGGACGATGCCGCCCTCGTCTTCCTTGATGACGAGCCGCTGGAACTGCTCCGGATCGGACACGTCGGTGTTGGTCGACAGGTCGATCCGGACAAGTTCATCGCGGGTGTTGCCGATGCCGGCCTGGTAGTTGTTGGCCAGCAGCACCTGGACCAGTTCTCCGGCAGTCAGGTCGATCGCGGCCAGCCGCTGCGGGTCGATCCAGATTCGCTGCGCGAAGGTCCGCCCGATCAATTCGGCCTTGCCGACGCCCTGCAGCGCCTGCAGCCGCGGCTGGACCTCGCGCAGCAGGAAGTCGGTGATCTCGGGCACCGGCATGGTCTCGCTGTAGAAAGCGATATACATCAGCGCCGTCGACTCGCCGGTGGTCGACGTGATGACCGGATCCCGGGCGGCTTCGGGCAGCACGTTGCGCTGGCTGGCGACCTTGGCCTGGATTTCGGCCAGCGCATCGTTGGCGTCGTAGTTCAGCACCATCCGGGCCTCGATGGTCGACACGCCCTGGGTGCTGGTCGAGGCCAGGTAGTCGATGCCCTCGGCCTCGGCAATCGCCTGCTGCAGCGGCGTGGTGACGAAGCCCTTGACGAGGTCGGAATCCGCCCCCGGGTAGGCGGTCGTCACGGTCACGGTGGTGCTCTGCAGCTCGGGATACTGGCGGACCTCGAGGTCCAGCGCCGCACGAGCGCCGAGCAGCAGGATCAGCAGACTGACGACCGAAGACAGGACCGGCCGTTCGACGAACAGGTCGGTGAATCGCATCACGGCGTCTCCGCGGCGTCACCTTCGACGACCTCGACCGACTGGCCGTCGCGCAGGCGCAGCAGTCCGGCGGCGACCACGCGCTGGCCGGCCTCGACGCCTTCCCGCACATCGACCTGCCCATCGCGCACTGCACCGGTCGTGACCTGGACCCGCTCGACCGTGGTCCCGTTCTCGCCCTCGCGGAGCGCGAACACGAAGTCGCCGTAGGTGTTGTAGGAGATCGCGGTGCGCGGAACGGTCACCACGTCGCGCTGTTCGCGACGGAATGCGGTGACGTTCGCGAACATGCCCGGCCGAAGGCGACCATCGGGGTTGGCCATCCGGGCGCGGACCTCGATGGTGCGGGTGGCCGGACGAACCGACGACTCGATCGCCAGAATCGTGCCTTCGAAAACGTCGTCGGGATATGCAGCCACGCGGACCTGGACCGGATCGCCGACCGCGATCCGCGGCAGGTCCCGCTCTCCGAGCGTGAAATCGACCTGGATCGGATCGAGCATGTTGATTTCGACGATCGGCGTGCCGACCGGGATGAACTGGCCGAGGTCGACCTGGCGCAGCCCGAGGACGCCGGCGAACGGCGCACGGATGGTCTTCTTGGCCAGCAGGGCTTCCTGTTCGTGGACGCGGGCCTGGGCGGCCTGCGCGTTCGCCTGGGCCTCGTCGAACTGGGCGCGCGAAACGGCGTCCTGTCCGATCAGGTCGGAGAAGCGCTCGAACTGCTGCCGGGCCAGCTGGGCCTCGGCCTGGCGGGTCTCCAGCGCGGCCCGGTCGGTCTCGTCGTCGAGATGGATCAGCACGTCGCCGGCCTCGACCCGCTGGCCGGATTCGAATTCGATCGCGTCGACCACGCCTGCGATCTCGTTGGCCACCCGGACGCCGTTGACGGCGCGCAGCCCGCCGATCGCGGTCAGCGCGGAGCGCCAGCGTTGTTGCGTCGCGGTGACGACCTCGACCTTGGCTGGCGGCGGCGCTTGGGACATCTGCGCCTTCTGTGACTGCAACTGCAGGTAGCGCAAGCCGAACAGGCCGCCGAGCACGACGGCCAGAAGCATGATTCCGATCAATAGCCTGGGAGCACGCGACATGGTCTGCCTCAAAACGGAACGGCGAACTAGAGTACATGCGGGCGCCCTCGTTGCATGACAAGGCAGGCGTTCGACGATGCAGCGGGCGTGAGGTTCGGCGAGCCGGGCCCGTATAATGCTCGCCCATCCGATCGACGGAGATTCTCGGCCATGACCCACACGATGCGCGCCCTGGTCAAGCCGGCCGCCGCGCCCGGCGTCGAACTGCGCGAAGTCCCGGTGCCCTCACCCGGCCCGGGCGAAGTACTGGTCAAGCTGCAGAAGACCGCGATCTGCGGCACCGACCTGCACATCTACCAGTGGGACGAGTGGTCGCAACGCACGATCAAGCCGCCCCTGGTCATCGGCCACGAGTTCGTCGGCACCATCGCCGAAATCGGCGTCGGCGTGCGCGGCTACGAGGAGGGTCAGCGGGTTTCCGCCGAAGGCCACGTGGTCTGCGGCGTGTGCCGCAACTGTCGGGCCGGTCGCCCGCACCTGTGCCCGCACACCGAGGGCATCGGCGTGAATCGCGACGGCGGCTTCGCCGAGTACGTCGTGGTGCCGGCAACCAATCTGTGGCCCATTCCCGACGAGATTCCGAGCGAGCTGGCGGCGTTCTTCGACCCGTTCGGCAATGCCGCGCACTGCGCGCTGCAGTTCGACCTGGTCGGCGAGGACGTTCTGATTACCGGCGCCGGCCCCATCGGCATCATCGCCGCAGGCATCGCCCGCCACGTCGGCGCACGACACGTGGTCATCTCGGACGTCAACGACTACCGCCTGGAGCTGGCCGCCGGAATGGGCGCGACCCATACCGTGAACGTGAAGAACGAGCGCCTGCTCGACGTCCTCGACGAACTCGACATCGACGGCTTCGACATCGGCATGGAGATGTCCGGTAACCCGCAGGCCTTCAACGACCTGCTCGAGGCGATGTACCACGGCGGCAAGGTCGCCCTGCTCGGCATCCTGCCGTCCGGCACCGGCATCGACTGGGACGCGGTGATCTTCAAGGGTCTGCAGATGCACGGCATCTACGGACGCCGGATGTACGAGACCTGGTACAAGATGACCCAGATGGTTCTCACAGGCTTTCCGCTGGAAAAGGCCCTGACCCACCAGATCGCCATCGACGACTTCGAGACGGGCTTCGAGCTGATGGCCAACGGCCAGTGCGGCAAGGTCGTCTGCGACTGGACCGGCGAGATCGAGCCGGCCACCTGACTGCATGCGTTCTTCGCTCCATGTGGGTGCAGGATCGACCGGACGAGGACGCGCGCGGCAGGTGTGCAGGGACTAGGGAAAAGGGACGAGTGGCGAGTGATGGCTCGCACCACGGGTCTGAACTCGTCCCTGGCCCCTCGCCCCTGGCCCCTCGTCACGGGTCCCGCCCACACCACTGCGGGCGGTGGGTGGTTGAAGCCCACGATCAGCGGCTTGACAACGAACCATCTGCGTTAATCTGCGTTCATCTGCGGTAAACCAGGCTTTCCAGAATCCGAGGAAAATCATGTCCGACGCCAAGACTTACGAACGCTTCCGCGCCGAGCTCGAGGAGATCGACGCGGCCGGGCTGTACAAGCGCGAGCGGCAGATCACGACGCCGCAGAGGGTCGCGATCCAGACGAAGGAACGCGGCGATGTGCTGAACTTCTGCGCCAACAACTATCTCGGCCTGGCCGACCATCCGGACATCATCGCCGCGGCCAAGGACGCACTCGAAGACCACGGCTTCGGCATGGCCTCGGTGCGTTTCATCTGCGGCACACAGGACCTGCACAAGCAGCTGGAGAAGGTCATTGCCGACTTCCACGGCAAGGACGACACCATCCTGTACGCGGCCTGCTTCGACGCCAACGGCGGCCTGTTCGAGCCGCTGCTGGGCCCGGAGGACGCGATCATCTCGGACGCGTTGAACCACGCCTCGATCATCGACGGCGTCCGACTCTGCAAGGCGGAGCGACACCGTTACGCCAACTCGGACATGAACCAGCTGGAAGATGCGCTGAAGAAGACACGGGACAAACGCACCCGGATGATCGTGACCGACGGCGTGTTCTCGATGGACGGGTATGTCGCGAAGCTCGACGAGATCACCGCGCTGGCCGAGCAGTACGACGCGCTGGTCATGGTCGACGACTGCCACGCGACGGGCTTCTTCGGGCCGACCGGGCGTGGTTCGCCCGAGTACCACGGCGTGCTCGACAAGGTCGATATCATCACTTCCACGCTGGGCAAGGCGCTGGGCGGCGGCATGGGCGGCTTCACCACCGCGCGCCAGGAGGTCGTCGACCTGCTGCGCCAGCGCTCCCGGCCGTACCTGTTCTCGAATTCACTGGCCCCGCCCCTGGTCGCGGCCAGCCTGAAGGTGTTCGAGATGCTCGAGGAATCCTCGGCGCTGCGCGAGAAACTGGTCGCCAACACCCACTACTTCCGCAACGCGATGACGGAAGCCGGCTTCGACATCAAGCCAGGCGACCACCCGATCGTGCCGGTCATGCTCCATGACGCGCCGCTGGCCCAGGAGATGGCCGACGCGCTGCTGGTCGAAGGCATCTACGTGATCGGGTTCTTCTATCCCGTCGTGCCGAAAGGAGAAGCCCGCATCCGCCTGCAGATTTCGGCCGCTCACGAGCGCGAGCATCTCGATCGGGCCATCGAGGCCTTCCTGAAGGTCGGGCGTTCGCTCGGCGTGATCGACTGAAGCGATGTCGGGGTCGATCGGCTCGGTGGAGTGGTTCGTGACGATCGTCACCGCCGGCATCGTCGCGCTGGCCGTCGTGATGCATTACGAGATCGTCGCCGGCCTGAATCGCTGGGTGCGGCGTCGCGGCGGTTACGCGTCGCTGGAGCGGCCCAGCCGGCGCACGCTGCTGTTCGTCATGTTCGCGTTGCTGGCCGCGCACATCGCGGAAATCTGGCTCTTCGCGATCGGCTACTACATTCTCGACCGCGCCGGCGACTACGGCGAAGTGTTGGGTTACGACAGCTTCACGTTCTTCGACTACGTCTACTTCTCCGCGGCCACCTACACCACCGTCGGCTGGGGCGACCTGGCCGCCGTGGGGCCGATGCGCTTCCTGGCCGGCACAGAAGCGCTGACCGGCTTCATGCTGATCACCTGGTCGGCCTCGTTCACCTATCTCATCATGGCCCGCACCTGGGGCGTGGACGAAGAAGAGTCGCTTTAGCGGCTGGGCCGCTGAGGGACTGGGGATAAGGGACGAGGGACGAGTGGGAGCCCGGATCGAAGGCGGGACTCGCCCCTCGCCCCTTATCCCTCGCCCCTGCCTTCAAGCCAGCTTGATCTCGCGCAGCCGCTCCATCAGGTAGCCGTGCGAGGTGATCGGCTCGGGGTAGCGGTCCGGATTGTCGTCGCTGACGCATTGCGGCAGCGTTTCGATGACGAAGTCCGGGTTCGGGTGCAGGAAGAACGGAATCGAGTAGCGGGCCCTGGCGGCCAGCTCGCCGGGCGGGTTGACGACGCGATGGGTGGTTGATTGGTAGACGTGGTTGGTCAGCCGCTGCAGCATGTCGCCGACGTTGACGATGATGGTGCCCGGCAGCGTGGTCACCGGCACCCATTCGCCCTTCTTGCTTAGAATTTCCAGGCCTTGTTCGCGCGAGCCGATCAACAGCGTGATCAGGTTGATGTCCTCGTGCCGCGCAGCGCGAACGGCGCCCGGCACGGCATCGCGGATCGGCGGATAGTGGATCGGCCGCAGGATGGAGTTGCCGAGGTTGACCTTGTCGGCGAACCAGTCGGACGGCAGACCGAGGTCGATCGCGATGGCCGCCAGCATGCGCTGGCCGAGATTGTCGAGCGCGCCGTACAACGCGAGCGCCGCTCGGCGGAACCCGTCGATTTCGTCGGGCCAGAGGTTGGGCAGAAGGATCTCCGGATGGGGGTTCTCGCCATCGAGTTCCCGTCCGACGTGCCAGAACTCCTTCAGGTCGGGCACATCGTGGTCCTTCGCCTGCTCGACGCCGAAGCCGGTGTAGCCGCGCGCGCCGCCCTGGCCGGGCATGTGGTACGCCTGCTTGACGGCCGGATCCAGCGCGAAGAAGGCCTTGAATCGGTCGTAGGCGCGTTCGATCAACGCGTCGTCCAGGCCATGATGGGTGATCCCGGCGAATCCGTATTCGCGGTAGGCGGATCCGAGCGCGTCGGTAAAGGCGTCGCGCTGGCCAGTGAAGTCTTCCAGGTCGAGGACCGGGATTCCGAAATCCTGATGGGTCATGCGGCAGTTTCTCGTTGAACGGTTTCGGCCAGCGACTCGGCCAGTTGCCGGGCCCGATCGGCCTCGGCGGCCTCGACCATCACCCGGACCACGGGCTCGGTCCCCGAGGGCCGGAGCACGACCCGTCCGGCCCCGGCCAGCGAACGCTCGGTCGCCTCGATCGCGTCGGCCACTCCGGCCCGCAGGTGAACGGTTCGACGGTCGCCGGTTGCGACCGGCACGTTGATCATGACCTGCGGATAGCGGTGCAGCGGCTCGGTCAGTTCGGCCAGCGTCCGGTTGGACACGATCATGGCCTCGAGCACCTGGAGCGCGCTGACGATCCCGCAGCCGGTGGTGGCGCGATCCAGGCAGAGGATATGGCCGGACGCCTCGCCGCCCAGCACCCAGCCGCGCTCGACCAGCATTTCGTGAACATACCGATCGCCGACCCGGGTCCGGACGAAGTCGATGCCGGCTTCGGCAAACGCTTCTTCCAGCCCGAAATTGGTCATCACGGTGCCGACCACGCCGCCGTTCAGCGCACCCTGCGCCCTGCGCTGCATGGCCAGTGCATAGATCACCGCGTCGCCGTCGACGATGCACCCCTTCGCATCGGCCAGGATGACCCGGTCGCCGTCACCGTCGAAGGCGATGCCGGCATCGGCGCCGTGCTCGATCACGGCCTGCGTCATGCCATCGGGATGGGTGGACCCGCATTCGCGGTTGATGTTCAGACCGTCGGGCGCGCAGTTCAACGCGATCACCTCGGCCCCCAGTTCACGAAAGACGTGCGGTGCGATGCGGAAGGTTGCGCCGTGGGCGCAATCGACGACCAGCTTCAGAGTGTCGAGCCGGATCCCGTGACCGACCGTGCCCTTGCAGAACTCGACGTAGCGGCCCGTCGCATCGTCGATCCGGATCGCCTTGCCCAGTCGCTCCGGAGCCACGTGCGTCATCGGCTGATCGAGCGCGTCCTCGATCGCGGCCTGGACCGCATCGTCCAGTTTCTGACCGGCGCGGCAGAAGTACTTGATGCCGTTGTCGAAGTACGGATTGTGCGAAGCCGAGATCACGATGCCGGCGGCCGCCCCCATCGAGCGGGTCATGTGGGCTACCGCCGGAGTCGGCATCGGGCCGAGCAGCAGGACCTCGGCGCCGGCGGCGGCCAGACCGGCTTCCAGCGCCGATTCGAACAGGTAGCCGGAGATCCGGGTGTCCTTGCCGATCACGACCCGGACGCGCCCCTCGTCTCGATCGCCGAGCACCTGGCCGGTAGCCCAGCCGAGCTTGAGCGCGAATTCCGCAGTGATCGGCGATTCGCCGACGCGCCCGCGGATTCCATCGGTGCCGAAGTACCTGAACGCCATGCCGTTATTCTACTTCACCGCCGGGTGCCGAACGACCGCGAGCGCGCCGCCGTTCGGGGCAGGCGTTGACAGCAGCGCCCTTGACTCGACAGACTTGGCGCCTGCCCCGAGCCCCTGGAGACCCGATCATGCGCAGCGCCGACGAATGGCTGGATGAATACGGCGAAAGCCACCGCGACCCGACCAACAAACTGATCCACTGGATCTGCGTGCCGTTGATCGTCTGGAGCGTCACCGCGCTGATCTGGTCCATCCCCTCTCCGATCGACGGGCTGAACTGGGCGGTCGTCATGGCGGTGCTGGCCGAGGCCTGGTACATCGCCCTGTCGCCCGCGCTGGCGCTCGGCCTGGCGCTGTTCCTGGTCCTCTGCCTCGGCTTGTGCTGGGTGATCGAGACCCAGCTCGCGATGCCGCTGTGGCAGATCGCGCTGATCGTGTTCGTGCTGGCCTGGATCGGCCAGTTCATCGGACACCACATCGAGGGCAAGAAGCCGAGCTTCTTCAAGGACGTGCAATTCCTGCTGGTGGGCCCGGCATGGTTGATGGGGTTCGTGTACCGGAAGGTCGGTTGGAGTTATTGAGCCCGGTTCGGTCGAGCGCCCGGTGAGCGGGCGCTGGCGGGTGCTGCGGTCACCGGCCAGGGGTGGTTCGCCGAACCTGGATTCGTGCCTGATTCTTGCTGATTGCGGCTCGGGGCTGCAAGCGTTCTGCCACGCAGGCGTTCTTGCCTGAACCGTCCTGATTGCTTCCCGCGGCGACAAGCGTTCCGCCGCGCGGGCTGCGCCCGCTTTCTGACGACCTCCTTTTGTCAGACGCCACCGAAGAAAGCGAAATGGCTGTTCCAGAAGCAGGGAGCGGCCGGAAGTGGCTCTCGGATTACGGAGGCGGCCCGGGCGTGCGACCTGCCCGGGCTGGATGCGGCGGCAGGGTACCGTGGTCAAAGGAACCCTTGGGCGAAGCCAGGGTTCTGCAACAACGCCGTGGTTCAGTAAGAACCGACACCCAACACCGAGAAAAGGTTTTCGCCGAACCGTGCCGACGACAACGATCCGGCTTCACTGAGGCTTCCCCATCTCTGTACCCGGCAAGCCCTTCGATCTCCACGGCACCAAGCGATTTTCTGCGCCGCTCGGCTGACCCGAGGGCAAACCCCCTGCCTTCGCACGGTTGCAAGACAGCGCTTCTGCCTGACTTTTGTCGCGTCTGACGAAAGCAGGTCGCCACAAAGCGGGGCGAAACGCCTGGAACCCGAACGAGCACACTCGTCGGCTCCGAACACGACCCGCCCGAAGCATCATCCCGCGCGAACCACGAAACCGAGCTGCCGCCCGTCGCGGCTCGGAAACCCCCTACGCGGCCCGGATCCGGACCCGCGCCAATCCCCGCTCCAGGTCGGCCACCAGGTCGTCCACCGTCTCCAACCCGACCGACAAACGGATGAGCCCATCGGCGATGCCGTGCTGCGCGCGCTCCACGGGCGTCATGGTCGAGTGCGTCATGCTCGCGGGATGCTGGATCAGCGACTCCGCATCGCCCAGCGAAACGGCGCGCTTGACCAGGACCAGCGCATCCATGAACCGGGCGCCGGCCTCGAGGCCGCCGTTGAGTTCGAAGGCGATCATGCCGCCGAAGTCGGCCATCTGGCGGACCGCCAGGGCATGCTGCGGAAAGGTGGCGAGACCGGGATAATGCACGCGCGCCACGCCGGGCTGTCGGTCCAGCCAGGCGGCGATCGAGGCGGCCGAGCGGCAGTGACGCTCCATGCGCAGTTCGAGCGTCTTCAGGCCCCGCAGCACCAGGTGTGCGGTCAGCGGAGCCATGACGGCGCCGGTGAGGTCCTTCAGGCCCTCCATCCGAACCCGGTGAATGCCGTCCTCGGGCCCGACCACCAGCCCTGCGACGAGGTCACCGTGGCCGCCGAGGTACTTGGTCGCCGAATGAACCACGTAGTCGGCACCGCGTTCGAGCGGGCGGGTCAACACGGGGCTGGCGTACGTGTTGTCGACCACCACCGCGGCGCCATGTGCGTGCGCCACGGCGGCCACCGCGGCGATGTCGACCAGCCGCATCGTCGGATTGGCCGGGGTTTCGAAGTAGACCATGCGGGTGGCCGGGCCGATCGCCTCGGCGACTCGCCCGGGGTCGGAGAAATCGACATGCCGGATGCGGACGCCGAACCGGGCCAGGCCGCGGTGCAGGAAGGCGAAAGTGCAGCCGTAGAGCGCCTCGTCGGCCAGGACCTCGTCGCCGGGCGACAGCAGCGTCCACAGCAGCGAGGTGATCGCGCCCATGCCCGAAGCCGTGGCCAGCGCGGCCTCGCCACCTTCCAGCGACGCCACGCGGCGCTCGAGCAGGTCGACGGTCGGATTGGATATCCGCGAATAGACGTGGCCGGGCTGATCGCCGGCGAAGCGGGCCGCACCGTCGGCGACCCGGTCGAACACGAAGGTCGAGGTCATGTGCACCGGCGGGGTCAGCGCACCGTAGGGATCGTCCGGCCGGTGGTCCGCGCTGGCGTGGATGGCGCGAGTCGCGAAGCCGGGGCGCGGAGAGCGGTCGTCGGCGTGCATCAAGGGCTCCTGTCGGTTAGCGATGCGATGAGATTACGACCATTTACGCAGCAGGTGCTTGCCTGATCTGCCTCAATCAGGTTTAAAATTGGCATTACCTGCCAATCGATGTTCAATATGGATAAAAAAGACCTTCAGATCCTGCATGAGCTGCAACAGGACGGCCGGCTCAGCAATCAGGACCTGGCCGCGCGCGTCAACCTGTCGCCGTCCCCCTGCCTGCGCCGGGTCCGGCAGCTCGAAGAGCGCGGCATCATCCGCGGCTACACCGCGATCGTCGATCCCGAGGCCTGTGGCTACCCGCTGACCGTGTTCGTACGGATCACGCTGGCGCGCCACGACACCGACACCGTCGCCGAGTTCGAGCGGCGGGTGCGGGCCATCGACGAGATCATGGACTGCTTCCTGATGACCGGCCAGCGCGACTACCTGATGCGGGTGGTCAGCGACAGCCTGGCCGGCTATGAGCGGTTCGTTCGGGACGTGATCCACGCGATCCCGGGGATCGCGTCGATCGATACCAGCTTCGCCTACGGAGTGGTCAAGCGAGCGCGCGCCCTGCCCCGTCGATAAGGGTCAGCCGTTCTCGAGATGGTCGCCGTAGGCCTCGGCGTCCATCAGCTCGTCGAGCTCGCCGATGTCGTCGGGCTTGACGCTGAACAGCCAGCCGTCACTGTAGGGATCGTTGTTGACGGTTTCCGGCGAATCCTCGAGCTGGTCGTTGATCGCGACGACCTCGCCGGAGATCGGTGCGTAGATATCGGAGGCGGCCTTGACCGATTCGACCACCGCGCAGGCCTCGCCGCGGGTGACCGTCGCGCCTTCTTCCGGGAGTTCGACGAACACCAGGTCGCCGAGCTGTTCCTGGGCGTGGTCGCTGATGCCGACGCGGACCAGCCCGTCGTCCAGGACCTCGGCCCATTCATGACTGTCTGCGTATTTGAGTTCCGACGGGATCTCGCTCATGTCGCTGGCCTCGATTCGAAAGTGGGGGACGCCGGTGGAGTCGGATCCACCGGTCCGGATGACGGGATTCTAGCCGGACGGCCCGGGCGCTGTCATCGCCACAGCGCCGCAGATCGACGCCGCTCAGTCGGCGAGCACGCCGTCTAGTGGGCCACTAGCACCTGGCCGCCACGTACGAACGGCAGTGTGACGACCCGGGCGGGCAGCCGCTTGCCGCGGAGTTCGACCTCGACCTCGGTCGCCGTGCCGGCCGGAATCCGCGCCATCGCGATCGGTCGCTCCACGGTCGGCCCGAAGCCGCCGCTGGTCACCACGCCCTCGCCGTCGGCGGTGTGCACCGGGGCGCCGGCCCGCGGAATGCCGCCGGCGCCGAGCACCAGGCCGACCAGCCGGCGCGGCACGCCGGTCGCCTTCTGCGCCTCGAGCGCGGCGCGGCCGATGAAGTCGCGATCGGCCGGCTCCAACGCCACCGTCCAGGCGAGATTGGATTCCAGCGGCGTGGTCGATGCGTCCATGTCCTGGCCGTACAGGTTCAATCCGGCCTCGAGCCGCAGCGAGTCGCGCGCACCCAGTCCGCAGGGCACGACGCCTGCGTCGAGAAGCGTCGAGAACGCGTCCGCGGCCAGGGCGTTCGGCAGAACGATCTCGCAGCCGTCCTCGCCGGTATAGCCGGTTCGGGCGATGAACACGTCGCCCTGCACCATCGAGCGAAACGGCTTCAGCGTGTCGAGCGCCGGCGCATTCATGCGCTCGGCGACGACGGCTCGCGCGGATGGACCCTGAACGGCGAGCATCGCCAGGTCATCGCGCTCGGTCAGGGTGAGGTCGTCGTCGGCCAGCCGCTCGCGCATCCAGGCCAGGTCGGCCTCGCGGGTGGCTGCATTGACGATGAGACGGTAGAAGCCGTCCTCGATCCGATAGGTGATCAGGTCGTCGAGAATGCCGCCGTCGTCGTTCAGCATGCAGCCGTAGATAGCCTGGCCGTCCTCGCGGATCTTGTCGACGTCGTTTGCGAGCAGACGGCGCAACGCCTCGCGTGCACCGAGGCCCTGGACGTCGACCACGGTCATGTGGGAGACGTCGAACATGCCGACGTTTTCGCGCACCGCGCGGTGCTCCTCGACCAGCGAGCCGTAGCGGATCGGCAGCGTCCAGCCGGCGAATTCGACCATCCGGCCGCCGGCGGCCACGTGTGCGTCGTACAGGGGCGTCTTTCGAGTCATCGGGGTCTCGTTCGAGTCGGCAATCAGTCGGCGTAATCTAGTGTAGCCCGTCAGCGACGCGCACCGGCAGCATCGCCGAGCCGGCGAATCAGCAGCACGGCCGGAATCGCGCCGAGTACCACCAGCACCAGCGCCGGCAGGGCTGCCCGCTCCCACTGCCCCTCGGCAGTCAGCTCGAAGATCCGGATCGCCAGCGTGTCCCAGCCGAACGGTCGCAGCATCAGCGTGGCCGGCATCTCCTTGGCGATCTCCACCAGCGCCAGCAGGAAGGCGGTCACGAGGCCGGGGCGAAGCAGCGGCAGCATCACGTGCCGCAGACGGTCCCAGCGACTCGCGCCGAGGCTGCGTGCGGTCTCGAACAGTTCCGGGCGGATGCGCGCCGCGACGCCTTCCAGCGGACCCCAGGCCACCCGGACGAAGCGCACCAGGTAGGCCAGCAGCAGCGCCAGCAGGCCGCCGGCCAGCGCGGTGTCGAGCACTCGATCGAGGCTGGTCAGGGCAAGCATGATCGCGACCGCCAGCACCGTGCCCGGAATGGCGTACCCGCTGGCGGCCAGCTCGCTCAGCAGCGCCACGCGGCGCGGCGCCCGGTAGCCGGCCAGCAGCAGCAGCATGCCGCCGACGACCACGCCGGCAGCGCCGAGGGCCCCGAGCAGCATGGTGTTCGCGACCAACTCCAGCGCGTCGGTACTCCATAGCTGACCCAGCGACGGCAGTGACCAGACGAGCAGCTGGGTCAGTGGAATCACGACGGCGATCAGCAGCACCGAGCCCTGGAACGCGGTCGCCATCCAGCCCCGCGCGCCGCGCAGGACGATCCGGTTCGGCACCGTCCGCCGCTCGGCCTGCCGGACCCGTGCCGAGCGGGTCGCCCGCTCGGCCAGCACCAGGGCCAGCAGGAACAGCATCAGCAGCGAGGCCAGCTGGGTGGCCGCGCGCAGGTCGAACAGGCCCAGCCAGGTTCGGTAGACGGCCGTGGTGAAAGTATCGAAGCCGTAGATCGCGACCGCGCCGAAATCGGCGAGCGTCTCCATCAGCGCCAGGGCCAGACCGGCCACGATGGCCGGACGAGCCGCCGGAAGACTGACCCGCAGGAACACGCTCAGCGGCCCGGCGCCCAGGCTGCGGCCGGCTTCGAAGGCAACCAGGCCGCCGGCGCTGAACGACGCGCGCGCCAGCAGGTAGACGTAGGGATAGAACGCGAGGATCATGATCGGCAGCACGCCGGCCGGCTTCGATAACGCCGCGATCCATGCCGGCGTTTCCCCGAGCAGGTCGCGAAGCTGGGTCTGCAGCGGACCGGCGAAGTCCAGCAGGCCGAGATAGATGAACGCCAGCACGTAGGTCGGAAAGGCCAGCGGCAGGATCAGCAATGGATCCAGCCAGCGGCGACCCGGGTAGTCGCAGCAGGCCGACAGCCAGGCCAGCCCGACCCCTAGCGCCAGCGCGCCGGCGCCGACGACGACCATCAACAGCAGGCTGTGTCCGATCAGGCGGGGCAAAAGATAGGTGCTCAGATGCCCCCAGATATCGGCATCGACCTGTAGCCAGCTCAGGGCCAGCATCAGCAGCGGCAGGCCAACCAGGACCAGCAACGGGGCCAGCAGCCAGACACGGGCCGGCAGCCGCCGGCCGGGCGCGGCGGGCGACGGCACCGGCGGAAGTCCCGCCGGTGCCGTGGTGGTTCGAGCGTCGCTCAATGCCGCGCGTCCGCCGGGTGAGGAGTGGCTGTCGACCGACTCAGCGCCAGCCGGCCCGGTCCATCAGCCGGACGGCCTCGGCCTGTCGCTGGCCGGACACGCGCAGGTTGATCGTATCGGCATCGAATTCGCCCCAGGCCGCCACGGTCGGATCCAGCGGCACGCCATCGACGACCGGATACTCCATGTTGCTCGCCGCGATGAATTGCTGGGCGTCGCGGCCCGTCATCCATTCGATCAGCTGCTGTCCGGCAGCGGCTTCCGGCGCGTGCGTCGTGACGCCCGCCCCGGAGATGTTGACGTGCACGCCGCTGGTGTCCTGGTTGGCCCAGAACAGCTTCACCGGGTAGTCCGGATCATCCTTCTGCAGCCGGCCGAGGTAGTAGGTGTTGACCAGGCCGACGTCGCACTGGCCGGCGGCAACGGCCTCGATCAGGCGGGTGTCGGACGAGAACGGGTCGGTGGCGAGGTTCTCGATCCAGCCCGATACGATCTCCTCTGTGCGCTCCTCGCCGAGCCGCTCGATCATCATCGCCGTCAGCGACTGGTTGTAGACCTTGCGCGAGGTCCGCAGGCACAGACGGCCCGCCCACTCCGGCCCGGCCAGGGCCTGGTAGGTGGACAACTCGGCCGGATCGACCCGGTCCGGGTGATAGACCAGCGTGCGGGCGCGGATCGACAGGCCGTACCACTGGCCGTCCGGATCGCTCAGTTCAGCCGGTACGCGCTCCTCCAGCAGCTCCGAATCGATCGGCTGGAGCAGGCCGCGCTCGGCCGCCTGCCAGAGGTTACCGGCATCGACGGTGATCAGTACGCTGGCCGGCGTTCGATCGCCCTCGGCGGCCAGGCGCTCGATGAGCGCGGCTTCGGAATCGCTGATGTAGTCGATCGCGATTCCGGTCTCTTCGGTGAAATCGTCGAACAGCGGCTCGACCAGATGCGGCTGCCGCGAGGTGTAGACCACGAGCCGCTCCGGCGAGGCCGGCGCCGTCGAGCCGGTGTCCGCCGGCGCGGCCTCGGTCCCGGCCGGAGTCGCCGGTTCGGCTTCGGTGGAGGGGGCTGCGGATTCGTCGTTGGAGCAGGCAGCCAGCAGCACGATCGCCAGCAGCATCGGAAGCCATCGGGTAACGAGATTCATCTGGAACAACTCCGCTTCGGGTAAACCCCGAGTATAACGAGAATGATTCACATTTGCGTGGGTGCTCGCTGCCTTTTCGGCCATGATCGACCCGACCATTCGGCAATGCCTCCTCGAACGAGCGACGCGGGGCGCGGATGGGCACCCGCGTTGGAACGCAGTGGCCACCGAACCGATCGCTTTATGACGCATCGGTCCGGCATCCCGATTGACCCGCATCAAATGCCTGCGCGGGTCTGCGCTCCCGCGCGTTCACCGCCGGCATTCGAGCACCATCGCCGCCCGCGCGCGGCCACGCCAATGGGTTCCAGCGATCGGCTCGACATCCATCGGCGAACCCCGCCCGCCGGACGGGCGGCGACCGCGATGCGCCGCGCTCAAGGCTCCCGGATGGTCAGTAGCCGGATCTCCGTCATGTCCTCGATCGCGAACCGGATGCCTTCGCGGCCCAGCCCGGAATCCTTCACGCCGCCATAGGGCATGTGATCGACGCGGAAGCTGGGCACGTCGTTGATGATCACGCCGCCGACCTCGAGACGGTCCCAGGCGCGCCGGATCTTGCTGATGTCGCGGACGAACAGGCCGGCCTGCAGCCCGTACCGTGACCGGTTGATGCGCGCCAGCGCCGCGTCGAAGTCGTCGAAGCGCTCCAGGATCATTGCCGGGCCGAACACCTCCTCGGTGAACAGCCTGCAGTCGTCCGGAACGCCGTCGAGGACCGCCGGACGGACCACGGTCCCGTCGCGCTCACCGCCGACCAGGCGGCGTGCGCCGGCCGATTCGGCCTCCTCGATCCAGTCCACCACGCGCTTGGCATCGTCCTCGCTGATCATCGGCCCGACGAAGGTCTCGGGATCGCGAGGATCTCCCTCTTTCAGCGCAGCCACCTGTTCGACGAGACGCTCGACGAGTTCCTCGTAGATCGCATCGTGCACCAGCACGCGCTGGACCGAGATGCAGCTCTGGCCGGACTGGTAGTAGCCGCCGAAGACCAGCCGGTCGACTGCATCGTCGAGGTCGGCGTCGGCGTCGACGAGGCAGGCCGCGTTGCCGCCCAGCTCCATGACCACCGGCTTCTTGCCGGCCTTGCTCTTGAGCATCCAGCCGACCTTGTCGGAGCCGGTGAAGCTCATCAGCTTCAGTCGATCGTCCTCGGTGAACCGCGCCGCGTCCTCGCGCGGCACCGGCAGGATCGAGAAGGCGCCTTCCGGCAGGTCGAACTCGGCCAGGATCTCGCCGAGCACCAGTGCGCCGACCGGCGTTTTCTCCGCCGGCTTCAGCACGAACGGGCAGCCGGCCGCGATGGCAGGCGCGATCTTGTGCGCCACGAGGTTGTACGGGAAATTGAACGGCGTAATGAACGACACCGGGCCGATCGGCACCCGCTTCCAGAGGCCGAGGACGCCCTCGGAACGCTCGGCGATGTCCATCGGCAGCACTTCGCCCCCGATCCGGGTCGCTTCCTCGGCGGCGATCCGGAACGTGTCGATCAGGCGCTGGACTTCGCCGCGCGCGTCCTTGATGACCTTGCCGCCCTCGACGACCAGGATTTCGGCCAGCTCGTCGAACCGCTCATCGAAGCGGTCGGCGCAGCCGTTCAGGATGTCTCGCCGCCGGTGCGACGGCAGCCGGGCCATCGCCGGAGCCGCCTCGACGGCGGCTGCGACCGCGCGGTCGACCACCGAATCGTCGGCCAGGGCCACGCAAGTGGCGACCTCGCCGGTGTGCTTGTCGATCACCTCCAGGTCGCGGTTCGCGTCCACGGCCCGGTTGGCCAGGTAGTACGGATACGAAGACTGGATCGTCATGGCGGGACCTCGGATTGGCATGTCGCCTCAGGGTAACCGATCGACCGCGACGGCCTCCCCGCTGTCGCAGCGTCGAGCCCCCGTCCATCGACCGGCGGTCGGCTAATGAACCACGTCACTAATCCTGTACCGTTCGGCACGACGGAAAGCGCTTCGCTGCAAGGCGGGGCTCGCCGGGAATGCGGATTGCCTTTCCCGGAGCCCTGACGCCGCCGATGAGCGCTTGTCGTCACAATCCGACTCGCCCTTCGGGCGCGCGTCCGAGTCGACAGTGCGGCGTTCCGATCCTTGTAAAGGACGTGCCATTCACTGCCGATCGCGCCCTGCACTGTCCACTCAGTCACACTCTGAATGTCACAGGATGAGTGACGGGTTACATTAGAATGACGACCCCTTCCCGCAACCCGGAGTGAGCCGATGGGCCACCGCCTTTCCAAGATCTACACCCGCACCGGCGACGACGGCACGACCGGCCTCGGCGACGGCTCACGGACGCAGAAGGACAGTCTCCGGGTCGAGGCCTACGGCACGGTCGACGAGCTCAACAGTGCGATCGGCGTGGTCATCGCCGCGCTGCCGGATGCCACCGACGACGATTCGCTGGCCTCGATGCTGCTCGACATCCAGCACGACCTGTTCGACCTCGGCGGCGAGCTGTGCATGCCCGATACCACGCTGATCGGCGATCGCCATACTGAGCGACTGGAGCAGGAACTCGACCGGATCAACGCCGAGCTGCCGCCGCTGAAGGATTTCATCCTGCCCGGCGGCAATCTCGCCGCCGCGCAGGCCCACCTGGCCCGGACCATCTGCCGCCGGTCGGAGCGGCGGGTCATCGCGCTGGCGCGCCACGAAGCGGTCAACGACACGCTGCTGCGCTACCTGAACCGGCTCTCGGACCTGCTGTTCGTGCTGGCCCGGACGCTGGCCCGCGCGACCGGGACCGGCGAGATCCTCTGGGACCACGACCGCGACCGCTGAATCACCGAGCCATGACCCGCACCGCCCACGACCCCGCGCCCCTGCTCGTCTTTACCCACCCGGCCTGCGCCGGCCATGAGCCGATTCCCGGCCACGCCGAGCAGCCGGCCCGCCTGCAGGCCGCTCTGGACGGCCTGGCGCAGCTCGATGCCGTCGAGATGCGCGACGCCGAACCGGTGGCCGGCGAACGGGTCGAGCGCGTCCACAGCGCGCCGTATCGGGCCGAACTCGAGGCGCTGGAGCGCCGGGTCTACACCGAGAACCTGTCCTTCGCGCTGGATCCCGACACGCACGTCGGGCCCGGCAGCTTCGACGCGATTCGCCGAGCAGCCGGCGGCGCCTGCCAGGCGTCGGCCGCAGCCCTGGCCGAGCGACGCAGCACCTTCGCCGCCGTCCGCCCTCCCGGCCATCACGCCGAGGCCGGGCGGGCGATGGGTTTCTGCTTCTACAACAGCATCGCTCTTGCCGCCGACGCGGCGCTGGCTACTCCCGGCATCGATCGAGTCGCCATCGTCGACTTCGATGTCCACCACGGCAACGGCACGGAGGCGATCTTCGCCGGACGCGACGAGGTGCTGTTCCTGTCCAGCCACCAGCTTCCGCTCTACCCCGGCACCGGCGATCCTGCCGAGCCCGTCGCCTCCAACATCCACAACGTCGCGCTGCCCCCGGGTTCCGGCAGCAACCAGTTCCGCGATGCCTGGCAGGCCGACCTGTTGCCCGTTATCGATCGCTTCGCGCCGCGGCTGATCCTGGTCTCGGCCGGCTTCGACGCTCACTGGCGCGACCCGTTGGCCCAGCTCGACCTGAAGGACGAGGACTATTTCTGGATCGGCCACCAGCTGCTCGGACTGGCGCGCTCCCATTGCGGCGGTGCATTGGCCGCTTCACTCGAAGGGGGATACGACCTGAAGGCGCTGACGGATTCGGTGCTGGCGTTTGCCGAGGGGATCACGTTCGAGCATTGAGAGTTGGTTCGGCGTTCTGCCTACGTCGTACCGAGTTCGTTGCGACTCGGCGTGTCCGGCTTGAGCCAGACCTCAACACAGGAATCGAATAGCGTTTTGCCCGCCTGCTTCACAGGCTGATCGCGAGGTAATTCGTGGCGACAAAAAGTACCCAGAAGTGCAGTTTCTGTCGCCCGGGCAAGTGAAGCGCACCCGAGGTTTGTCGCTTTGCCCTTCAACATCAAGAGCGTTTCGCCGCCCGCGAAGCGAGCGGCAAAACGGTTTTTGAACCAATGAAGAAAGCAAGGAAATGGAGCGGGCGAACGGAATCGAACCGTCATCTTTGGCTTGGGAAGCCAAGGTAATAACCATTATACGACGCCCGCGCAGACATCCATTATCGCCAGCGATTCGGCCGCTTTCAAGCCGTCAGCGAACCACGAACACCGAGACGTCGGCATGCCGCACCAGCCACGCGGCATGCGAGCCGATCAGGTGCAGTGCGTCGGCCACGCCGGGTGGATGCGAGCCCATGACCACCAGGTCGGCGCCGGTGGTCTCGACGGCCTCGAGCAGACGGTGTTCCAGCTCGGCGGCGGGATCGTTGCTGGTGATGGTCAACGCGTCGGTCGAAATACCGGCTTGGCTGCCCTGCTCTCGCGCGAACATGTCGAGTTCGGCGGCGAACTTCTCGGGCGTCTTCGCCACGGCATTCGGCACCTTGCCGGACACGGCCACATAGGTCACCGACGCCTCATAGCGTTCGGCCAGGTCGGCGGCGGCCTTCAGCGTGCGTTCCATACGGTCGACGTGGTCCAGGACCACGGGCACCATGATGCGTTCGAACATAGAGAATTCCTCCCCGGCTCAGGCTTCGATGGCCTGGTTGAGCTGGTGTTCGTGCCGCAGTCCGAGCGCGAGGCTGATGCACATCGCCAGCAGCACGAAGGTGAACGGAAGCCCGGTACTCACCGCGCCGGCCTGCAGCGCGTCGAGCGCGGCCGTGCCGCCGAGTGAAAGCAGGACCGCGGCGATGACGCCCTGCATCGTTGCCCAGAACACGCGCTGGGTCACCGGGGCGTCGGTCTTGCCGCCGGACGTGATCGAGTCGATGACCAGCGAGCCGGAATCCGAAGAGGTCACGAAGAACACCAGCACGAGGCAGATGCCGAGCATCGAGGTGATCGAAGACAGGGGCAGATTGTCGAGCATCTGGAACAGCACCAGCGCGTCGTCGCCGATGCCGTCGGCCAGTTCGCCGACGCCCTGCTCGATCTGGTCCAGGCCGCTGCCACCGAATGCGGCCATCCAGACCGTGGTGACCAGCGTCGGCACGATCAGCACCGCGGTCAGGAACTGCCGTACGGTGCGACCGCGCGATACGCGCGCGATGAACATGCCGACGAACGGCGACCAGGAGATCCACCAGGCCCAGTAGAAGATCGTCCACTCGTGATAGAACATGTCGTCGGTGCGCCCGACCGGATTGCTCAACGGCAGGATGTAATCGAAATATCCGCCGAGAGTCTGGCCGTAATTGGCAAGGAATGCCGACAGCGAACCGGCCACGATCACGAACAGCAGGAGCAGCAGCGCCAACGACATGTTGATGTTCGACAAGAGCTTGACGCCGCCGTCGATGCCGCGCACTACCGAGATCAGCGCGACGGCCGTGACGCAGCCGATGATCGTCAGCTGGGTCGTCAAGCCGCCGCTGATGTCGAACAGGAACCCGATCCCCGCAGCCGCCTGCTGGGCGCCGAAGCCCAAGGACGTCGCCAGGCCGAAGACCGTCGCCAGTACCGCGAGGATGTCGATGACATTGCCGATCGGGCCCCAGACGCGGTCGCCGAGCAGCGGGTAGAAGGTCGACCGGATGGTCAGCGGCAGGCCCTTGTTGTAGGCGAAGAACGCCAGCGCAAGTGCGACCACCGCGTAGATCGACCAGGGATGCAGTCCCCAGTGATACATCGTCGCCCCCAGCGCTGCCGGCCGGGCCTGTTCGGTAAAGCCCTCGATATCCAACGGCGTGCCGTACCACTCTGTGTAATAGGCGGCCGGCTCGGCCACGCCCCAGAACATCAGCCCGATGCCGATGCCGGCCGCGAACAGCATCGCGAACCACGAGACCAGCGAGAAGTCCGGTACAGCGTCGTCTCCACCGATCCGTATGCGGCCGACCGGCAGCAGGATCAGGGCGATACAGAACAGCACGAACACATTGCCGGCCGAAAGCAGCACCCAATCGAAGACCACCTGAATCCAGGATTTGGTCGCCTCCAATGCAGACTTCGCGACCTCCGGGAACAGCAGAGAAACAACGACGAACAACACGATCAGGCCGGCGCTGACGAAGAACACGGGATTGTGCATATCGAGCCCGAAGCGCTCGATGTTGTCCTGGCCGACCTCGTAGTCGGTCTCGTAGACCTCTTCGAGTTCGGCAATCAGCTCTTCGTAATCGCTGCTTGATTCATCCACGTAGTTCTCCGGGGGTTGGGCGGGGCGCGACGCTACTGGCCGGATCGTCGATCCGCCGGCGTCGAACGAGCACCCGGTGCGTCCGGGTGCCGGGCATCAGACCAGTCCGCGCGGGCGGAACCAGCGGTCGTGCAGGTTCAGGGCGTACCGATCGGTCATACCGGCCACGAAATCGATGGCCTGCAGCTGCACGGGATCATCCGCGCGACGGTAGCTGTCCGGGATCTGGTCGGGGTTCGCGCACAGGTGCTCGACCAACTGATGGATCACGGTCCGGGCGCGCTCGGCCTGGGCCCGTGATTCGGGTCGTAGGTAGACCCGTTCGAACATGAAGTCACGGAAAGTCCGCATCGCCTGCAGCACGTCCTGGCGCATCATCACGCGACCGCGGCCGATCGATTCCTCGATCACCGCGTCGATCATCCGGCCGATCCAGGAATCGTCGATGAAATCGCCGAGTACTGCGGTGACGTCGCCGGGCAGATCCTTCTGCGTGACCAGGCCGGCGCGCACGGCGTCGAGCAGATCGTGATTCAGGTAGGCGATCCGGTCCGCGAAACGACAGATCCAGCCTTCCGGCGTATGCGGCGGCGGGCTCACGCGCCAGGTGTGGGCGCGGATTCCGTCGAGGACTTCCCAGGTCAGGTTCTTCGGCTCCAGCAGCCGGAAGATCCGCACGCCCTGCTCGGAGTGCAGCCACTCCTTGTCGCCGGCGTACTCCGACAGCGCCGCCTCGCCGGTATGACCGAACGGGGTATGGCCGCAGTCGTGGCCGAGGCAGATGGCCTCCGTGAGGTCCTCGTTGAGGTCCAGCGCGCGGGCGATCGCGCGGGCGATCTGGGTGACCTGCAGCGTGTGGCTCATCCGGGTGACGAAGTGGTCGCCCTCGGGATTGATGAACACCTGGGTCTTGTGCTTCAGCCGACGGAAGGCCTTGGAGTGGGCGATCCGGTCGCGGTCGACTTCGAACGCGGTGCGCAGCGGATCGGGCACCTCGTCGCGCTCTCGACCGCGCGAATCGATCGAGCGGGTTGCCAGCGGCGACAGCAGGGCCTCGCGCTCCTCGCGCATCGGGCGCGTGACCCGGTGAACCGCGGGACGCGTCTGTTCTGCGGTGGAAGACATGCCGCCATTCTACCGCGGCCGTGTCGAAGCCGGGCCGACCGGTTCAGCTTCGGATGATCCGCCGCCGGATCTCGCCCGACAGGGTATCGATCAGCAACACCACCAGGATGGTCAGGATCAGCACCGCCGCAGCCTTGTCGAAGTGCCGGTAGCGAAGCGTGTTCAGCAGCACCCCGCCGACGCCGCCGGCGCCGACCACGCCGAGCACCGCCGAGGCGCGGATGTTGAGCTCGAAACGAAACAGCCAGTGGGCGACGATCTCGGGCAGCACCGCCGGCAGTACGGCCCAGCGCAGCGCCAGCAGGCGCGATCCGCCGGCCGCCTCGACGGCCTCGACGGCGCCGAAGTCCAGCGAATCGACGACCTCGGCCCCGAGCTTGGTCAGCATTCCGACCGACGAGATGCCGATCGCCAGCGCGCCGGCGAAGGGGCCCAGGCCGACGATGGGCACGAAATAGATCGCCAGCAGGATCTCGGGAAAGGCCCGTGCAGTGGCCGAGATCAGCTTGACGCCGCGCGCCAGCCGCGGAAACAGCACGCGGGAACCGAACAGCGCCAGGGGCAGCGACAGGATCGCCGCGATGATCGTGCCGATCCAGGCGATCTGGATCGACTCGACGATCGCCGGCAAGACGCGGTCCCAGCCGTAGGCCATGTCGGCCGGCCAGAAGAACGACAGCACTCGCGCGACGCCGGCCGGGACTTCGATCAGCCGATCCGGGGTGAACCCGATCGCGGCCAGCGAACCGAAGAACAGCACGCCGATGATGAAGGTCACCATCGTGCCGAAGCCGATCGGCGGGCCCGGTCGCTTGAGCGGATCGAGCGTGACGGGGGACTTCGGCGTGGTCATGTCAGGCGCTTCCGGATCGATTCGCTGATTTCCTCGATGATCAGCACCGCCACCAGCACCGCAAGGATGATCATCGTCACGCGCTCGTACTCGAAGTTGGCGCGCTGGGTCTCGAGGATCATGCCGATACCGCCTGCGCCGACCAGGCCAAGTACCACCGAGGCGCGGATATTCAGCTCGAACGCGTACAGCGCGTAGCTGACGTACTGCTGCATCGCCTGCGACAGCGCGCCGTACTGGATCATCTGGAGCCAGCTGCCGCCGACCGCCCGGATCGTTTCGGGCAGCCCCATGTCGATCGACTCCAGCGACTCCGAATAGAGCTTCGAGATCACCGCCACGGTAAATACAGTCAGCGCCAGCGCGCCGGCCACCGGGCCGAAGCCGACCGCGGTCGCGAACAACATGGCCCAGAACAGGTCGGGCAGCGTGCGCAGGATGTTCATGAAATTGCGGTCGACGAACCAGGTCGGCCGGTTCGGCGTGAGGTTGCGCGCCGCCAGCACCGCGACCGGAATGGCCAGGATGCCGCCGACCACGGTGCCGATGATGGCGATGTAGACCGTCTCCAGCATCGGCGCGGCCAGCCGCGGCAGGAAACCGAAGTCCGGCGGCCAGGATTCCTCGATCAGCCGGGTTCCGCCGGCGATGTTGCAGGCCAGCTCACTGGCCGAGAAGCCGATCCCGTAGGCTGACCAGACGGTCATCGCGGCCAGGACACCGAGCACGCCGATCCACAGCGGCCAGTTCCGCGTCGGCCGCGCGGGAATCATTCTCCGCCCCCCGTACCGCCCTCCGCGGCATCGTCCTCGACCACGTCGTCGGTGGTCAGATCCCGGCCGTAGATATCTCGAAAGTCCTCATCGGTCACGGTGCGGGCCGAACCGTCGTAGACGAGTTCGCCGAACCGCAGCCCGATGATGCGCTCGCCGTACTCGCGCGCCAGGTCGAGGAAGTGCAGGTTGACCAGCGTGGTGATGCCCAGTTCGCGGTTGATCCGGACCAGGTCCCGCATGATCTGGTGGGTGGTGACCGGGTCCAGCGAGGCCACCGGCTCGTCGGCCAGGATGATCGCAGGCTGCTGGGCCAGCGCCCGGGCGATGCCGACGCGTTGCTGCTGCCCGCCGGACAGCTGGCTGGCCTTGACCCAGGCCTTGTCGGTGATCCCGACCCGCTTCAGCGCATCGGCGGCGATCTCGCGATCCTCACGCGGCCAGAGACCGAGCATCGACCGCCAGGCGGACACGTGGGCCAGCCGTCCGATCAGCACGTTGGACATGACCGAAAGGCGTTTGACCAGGCGGAAGTCCTGGAAGATCATCCCGGTGCTCTTTCGGACCCGGCGCAGCTGCCTGCTCGAACCGGTGTCGAGGGTTTCGCCGTCGATCTCGACCCGCCCGCTGGTCAGCGTGTTCAGGCCGTTGATCGCGCGCAGCAGGGTCGACTTGCCGGCGCCCGAGGAGCCGACCACGACGACGAATTCGCCCGGCTGGATCTCGAGGTCGAGGTTCTTCATGCCGATCACGCCGTTGGGATAGACGATGCCGGCATCGTGGAAGCGAATGGCGCCGGAGCGCGAAGTCGTGGGGCGGTCGCTCATGGAGGTCCTCGGTGGGCGCGCTATTGGCGGATGATCTCGTAGGCCGATCGGACCGGGTCGTACATGCCCGGCTCGAACCGCTGGAACCCGTCGATCTCGTAGAGCACCCACAGGATCTTCTCGTCGTCGGGCAGCTGCGCCTGCTCTTCGGTCAGCTTCAGGAAGGCCCGGATGATGGCCTCCTTCAGGTCGTCGGGCAGGCCGGGACGCAGTTGCACCCCATCGTTCGGAATCATCGGTGCGTAGTCGAACACGATTGCCTTTTCGCCGATGTCCGGATATTGATCGCAGATCATGTTGCGGGCGTCTTCATAGGCCACGCCGAACCGCGTATCGCCGGCGTAGACGGCGAGAACGGCGGCATCGTGGCCGCCGACGAACAAGCCATTGACGTCGCGCTCGGGGTCGATGCCCATATCCATCAACTGCACGGCCGGAAAGAGGAAACCCGACGTGCTGTTCGGGTCGACGAAGGCCACGGTTTCGTCGCGCACCTGTTCGAGGTCCCCCTCGCACTGCAGGAAGGTGCGAACGATGTCCTGGCGACCGGCGACCCGCGACTCGCAGATGCGTTCGACGGCGACCGGGGGCGTCCGGCACACCGACGGGTCGTTGGTCATCCACTGGGTCCGGTAGCCGGTCTCGCCGCGCCGCGTGGAGATCAGGATCGGCTCCAGGTCATAACGGCGCTGGCCGAGCATCGCCGCGAACGGCGGCAGCATGCCGATGTCGGCCCGGCCGGCGCCGAGCGCCTCGACCAGCCCGGTGTAGTCCTGCGGCACGAAGGATGTCACCGGCACGCCCAGCTCGGTTTCGAGATAGTCGGCCAGCGGATCGAGGTTGTCGACCAGCGCGTCGGCCTCCAATGCCGGCACCAGGCCCAGCACCAGTTCCTTCGGCCAGCCGCGCTCATCGACCGCCTCGCCGGGGCAGCAGCCGGCCAGTACCAGTGTGATCAGCGAGGCCGCGAAGAGGCGGAGGCGACGGAAGACGGGGGGCTGCGCATTCATCGCGCCCGAGGATATCCGAACTCCCTTCGCCGATTGTTGCAGCTGCATGACGGTCAGTGCGTCGCGTCGACGGCGTGCGCACGAAGCAGGTCCAGCGGAACGTGTTCCAGTGTCCGTCGGTGGGTCGCCTCGAGCATCACGCGAGGCGCGCAGCCGGCTCGCGCCGCTTCCAGCCAGCGGAGTGCGCACAGGCACCAGCGCTGGCCGGGCTGGAGGCCCGGAAAGCCGAATCCCGGCCGCGGCGTCATCAGGTCGTTTCCGCGCGAGGCGCTGAATTCGAGGAATTCCCGGGTCAGCACCGAGCAGACGGTGTGACAGCCGGCGTCGTCCTCGGAGGTGTTGCAGCACCCATCGCGAAAGTAGCCGGTGATCGGATCGGCGCTGCATTCCTCCAGCTCGCCGCCGAGCACGTTGACGGCCGGTGCCCGGCTCATGCCCCGGCATCCGCGTCGAACAGCGTGGGATAGGCCGACCAACGGCCCTCCACCGGAAACGCCTGCTGCCGCGCGGCGGCCTGCAGCGCCTCGAGCATTGCGGTCTCGTCGCCCTGCCCCAGCGCCTCGCGGAGGGTGGCCACGGCCTGCTCGGGGCGTTCGCGCAGTTCCGCCCGCGGGATGCGCACGATACGGACCGGCAGGTGGGCTTCGACCTGCTCCCACAGCGCATGCTCCTGGTGCCAGGCCTTGCGGAGCTCATCGATGGCGGCGTAGCCGCTCAGGCGCCAGAACAACTCGAGATCGCGCGGATCGGCCTCGGCCATCAGCACGACGAGCTCGGGGAAATAGCGCGACAGGACCGGGATGGCAGTAGCCTCCCACCAGCCATGATCGATGACCGGTCCGACCGACCGGCTACCCTCGAACCCGCGCAGGAAGCGCCGCCGACCGGTATGCAGCGTCGCCTCGGGCAGCGCCTCCGCCTCGCTCGGCGACATCGGGATGTCCAGCGCATCGCGGCGCCGGCGGGCGCCCTCGGGGTCGAGCGAACGAAACGAGGGGGCAGCCGAAAGCGCCGCGGCGATGAGCTCCCGGCCGGCCCCGGGCCAGCCGGCCAACAGGACCGGGGGCGGCAGGTCGTCGTCGGGCACCGGGAATTCCTCGGCGCGCCACTCGTGATCCAGCCACTGGTCGATCAGACCCGTACCGTGCTGCGGCGCAAGAACCCGGGCGTGGGGCGCAGCCACGAAGGCGGCGTGCTCGAGGTGGCGCAGCGCGTCGTCCGGGCGATCGGCCTGGTCGTAGAGTTGGGCGAGCATCTGGTGCAGGCGGGGGTGATCGGTCTCGCGGATTTCCGGGGATTCGAGCAGCCGCTCCAGCGGCTCGCAGGCCGCGTCGAAACGCTCCAGCGATCGGCATGCCTCGACCCAGACCAGGACGGCGTCCGGATCCGGCGTAGCCGACTGCATCAGCGGTTCCAGCGCTGCACCGACGGCATCGAGATCTCCGTCCAGCATCTTCAGGCGGCCGGTCATCAGCCGCGCTTCGCGGGCAACCGCCGGCTGCGGATTGGCCTGCAGATCGGCCAGTTGCGCGTACGCCTCGTCGGTCTCGCCGAGCGCATGCGCCGTGCGAGCCTTCAGTAACGCGATATCGGCCATGCCGTCGTCGATCTCGGCGATGCGCTCGCGGGCCACCGCTGGATCGCCGGCAAGCAGCTGCATTTCTGCCGATCGAAGGGTCAGGGCCCGATCACGCGGCCACTTTTCGCGGGCCTGTTCGAGCAGGTTCCACGCCTGCTGCTGGTCGCCGATCCGTGCGAGGCACTCCACCGCGTTCAGGACCACGGTCGATCCGCCGTAGTTGCGGCGGATGGCTTCGCGGTAGTGCGCAAGGGCCTCGCGGTGCTGGCCCTTGTGCTTGAGCACGGCCGCCAGGCCGCCGTGCAGTTCACCGGCATCCGGCGCCGACTTCAGCGCGTTGCGCAGCGCCTGTTCGGCGAAATCGACATGCCCCTGGGCGAGATAGACCCGCGCCATCGCGTCCTGTGCCGACGGATGGTTCGGATCGATCTTCACGGCCCTGGCGGCGAGCGGCTGGGCCTCTTCGGTCTGTCCCGACTGGACCAGCGCGCGAGCCAGTGCAGCCAGCGCCGGCACGTGGTCCCCGTGCGCGCGCAGCGCCACTCGGAGCTCCGAGATGGCTCTCGTCAGGTCGCCCCGCTCGATCGACATCACGCCGAGCATGGTGCGCGCCTGGACGTGATTCGGGTCCAGCGCAACGGCCTGGACCAGCGCTTCGCGCGCTTCATCGTTGCGCCACATCTCGGCCAGCAGACGGCCATGGTAGTAATGGGCGGCGGCGCTGCCGTCGCCCAGTTCGGCGGCGCGTGAAAGGTTCTTGAGTGCCGCTTCGAACTTGTTCAGCGCGCGCCGACACAGGCCGAGCATCATCAGCGCCTGCCAGTTCTCGGGCTCGGCCTCGACGATCCGTTCGAACAGCCGCTCGGCGTCGTTGTAGCGGCCGTTGGAGAAGAGCTTCGCGGCCTGGCGACTCAGGTCCGGTTCAGGTGCAGACATAGTTCACTCACGATTCGTTGTTGGATCCAGGATTCCATGCGCCAGCCGCTCAGGAATCCGCAATGTCCACCGTGCTCGAGGATTTCCAGATCGAGCGCGGGCGGCCGCGGCAGCGACTCGAAATCCCGCACCGGGATGATCGGGTCGTCGGCGGCGGTGATCACCAGGCTGGAGACTCGAAGTCCTTCCAGGTAGTCCCCGGCGATGGAATACCCCTCGAGGTATGCATCGAGGTCGGGAAACTCGGTGTAGGCCTCGACCAGCCAGCGAGTCTGATCGTTCAGGTTCCGGTGTCGAAGCCACTGGTCGAGATTGTACCGCTCCGGGTACAGGGCCTGCTTGCGCTTCAGGCTCCGGCGCCATTTCCGGACGAAGTACTGTTCGTAGACCGAGAGCCCCTCCTCCAGCGCGATGAGCACGTGCTTCGGCCGGACCACCGGGCTGACCGCGACCACGCGATCCAGCCCGAAGCCGTACTCCGGCGCGTTGCGGGCAACCCGCAGCGCGAAGTTGCCGCCCAGCGAAAATCCGACCAGGAAAACCGGCCCGCCCGGATTCCGGTCGACCAGCTGCCCCACCGCGTCGAGGACTTCGTCGAGCAGGCAGGAATGGAACAGCCCTTCGTTGAGGTGGTGCGAAGGACCGTGGTCGCGGAAATTCAACCGGAACGTATCGAACCCTGCGGCATCCAGCGCCAGTGCCGTGTCGAGCAGGTAATTCGATTCCGCGCTCCCTTCCCAGCCGTGCAGCAGGATCGCGAGCGCACCGTTGGAGTCGGCCGCGACGTTGCGATGGCCGAGCAGGCGCGTACCGTCGGCGGCGGTCAGGACCACGTCGCGGCTGGCCCGGCGATAGTCGCGCGAGCGCCGCCGCAGGTGCATCTTGCGCAGCGGGCTGGAGGTCAGGATCGACTGCACGTGCGGGTTGGCCAGCCAGCCGGCCGGCACGAACGGACCCGGGTCCTGCTCCGGCGATTCAGCGCGCTTCGACACGACAGTACATCTCCGTGACCTGGCGCTGGGCGTCGCGGGCCAGGTCGTTGCGGCTGGCGCCGGCGCTGACCAGCGGTTCGCCGATCAGGACCTGCACGTCGCAGGGCGGCCGGCCGAGTGCCGCGACCACCAGCGCCGAGAACTTCATTCCCGGCCCGAACACCTGCTCGCCGTGCAGGTCACCGGCCCGCCAGTAGCGGATGGCAACCGGCAGAACCGGCGCGCCGGCGCGGATCGCCGGCCCGAACAGCCGGGGGTGGAATCGGCCGACCCCGCGTTCGGTATGAATGCCGCCCTCGGGAAACACGCCGACGATCCGGCCGGCGCGCAACAGCGCGGCCATGCGACGCGCCGCGCGCTTGCGCGACGGCTCCGAACCGCGTTGGATGAAGATCGTCCCGACCGCCCGGGCCAGGAAACCGATCAGCGGCCAGTCGTGAATGTCCTGCTTGGCGACCAGCCACAGCGGCGCGACGGCGTGCAGGACCGGGATGTCGAACCCGCTGATGTGGTTGGCGACGATCAGGCCGGGACGATCCGGCAGCACGCCGTGCAGGCGCAATCGATACCCCAGGGTGCGGATAAGGATGCGGGCATAGCGGCGCTGGGCGCGAAGGGCGATCGGCTGGCCGCCCGGCGAGACGTCCCGCAGCCCCGGCAGCAGCGCAAGCAGCAACACCGGCAACCCCACAACGGCCACGATCGCAAGCAGTGGCGCACGCAACAGCACCCGCCAGAGCCGCGGCGCGGCAGGAGGCGCCTCGGGAACGGCGTCGAAGGCGGAGGGATCGGATCGCACGCGAGTCGGGAACTACGGCAGACGCCGCCTTGATGCGGAATCCGGTATTTTAACGGGCTGGATCACCATGCATCGACCTCCCTGCCGCCCGCGACCCGGGTCCGGTCGGGAAATCCGCCAGGAGAACCATGTCTGCCCAGGCCCCGAAACACGCGACGGTCACCCTGTCGCAAAGCGATCGCGCGTTCGACGCGCGCGCCGATGAAACCCTGCTGTCCGCGGCGCTGCGCCAGGGCGTGATGCTGCCGTACAGCTGCAAGAACGGCACCTGCGCGAGCTGCAAGTGCCGGCTGGTCGAAGGCCGCGTGCGCTATCCGTTCAATCCGCCCGACGCGTTGAGCGACGACGACGTGGCCGAAGGCCAGGTCCTGACCTGCCAGGCGGTGGCCGACGGGCCGGTGGCGCTCGAGGCCCGGGAAATCGAGCAGGTGGCCGATATTCCTGTGCGGATGATGCCGGCCCGGGTCGATTCCATCGACGACCTGACGCCCGATGTGCGTCGCCTCCGGCTGAAGCTGCCACGCGGTCAGCGGTTGCAGTTCCTGGCCGGCCAGTACATCGACATCCTGCTGCCCGGCGGCAAGCGGCGCGCGTTCTCGATCGCCTCGACGCCGGCCGAGACCGAGTTCATCGAGCTGCACGTGAAATACGTCGACGGCGGCGGCTTCACAGGCCACGTCTTCGACAGCATGCAGGTCGGGGAGATCGTGCGCTTCGAGGGACCGCTCGGCACCTTCTTCGTTCGTCTCGGCAGCCCGCGCCCGATCCTGATGATGGGCGGCGGAACCGGGTTCGCGCCGCTGAAGGCGATGATCGAGGACCTGCTGGCGGCCGGCGACGATCGGCCGATCACGCTGTACTGGGGCGTGCGGACCGAGGCCGACCTGTACGCGAAGGCGCTGATCGACGCCATTGCCGAACGGCATCACGACTTCCGCTTCGTGCCGGTACTCAGCGAAGCGGGCGCGGACTGGGACGGCCGGACCGGGTTCGTCCACGAAGCACTGCTGGCCGATCATCGCAATCTGACCGCCTACGAGATCTACATGAGCGGGCCGCCGGTCATGGTCCACGGCGCTCGCCAGGCATTCCTGGAGCGCGGCGTCCGCGAGGACCACCTGCACTACGACTCGTTCGATTTCGCGCCGGACGTACCGCCACAGACCCCGGCATGATTCAGCCGGGAGCGTCGAGGACGACCAGCGTGATGTTGTCGCGGCCGCCAGCCTCCAGCGCCTGATCGGCCAGTGAAACACCGATGGCCTCCAGGTCGTCGCTGGTCTTCAGCGCGTCGAGGATGTCGGCATCGTCCACTTCGCCGGTCAGGCCGTCGGTGCAAAGCAACAGGCGATCGCCGGGCTGCCAGCGGTAGCGGGCCGTCTCGATCGTCGGCAGGCCCTCGCGCTGGCCGATGCAGTCGGTCAGCATGTGCCGTTGCGGGTGCGATCGCGCCTGCTCGACGGTAATCCGCCCGGAATCGAGCAACCTTGAGGCGACGTTGTGATCTCGGGTCAGGCACTCGAACCGGTCGGTCGCGCTGGAGTAGCGGTAGATCCGGCTGTCTCCGACCCAGGCCAGCTCGAAGCCATCGTCGTGTTCGCGCACCGCGACCAGCGTGGTGCCCATTTCGCTGAGCTCCGGATCGTCGGACTGCGCCATACGCACCTGCGAGTGCGCAACCTCGAAGGCGTCGGCCAGCTCCATGCCGTGCGTCACCGCCTGTTCGACGGCATCGGTGGCGATCCGACTGGCCTCGGCGCCGCCGGCGTGTCCCCCCATGCCGTCGGCAACCACCCACAGCCCCGCATCGGGGCGCGTCAGCATACGATCCTGATTGCTCGCACGAACGCGTCCCAGGTGGGTCACCGCGTAGTACCGGTCCGTCATCGACTCCGTTCCCTTCCGGTCATCGCTGCAGTATCGCACCGTAGGACCGCTGATTTCTCGTGTGTTACAGGGTTGTAACGGATTCCTGATCGGATTCCGCCAAAAAAAACGGCGCCCCGGGGGCGCCGTTTCCCGAATCGGAGACCCGGATCAGTTCGCGGCCGCGGCCGTGATCCGCGCCGGCGGCGTCAGGCCGCCGTCTTCGGTCAGGTTGATTTCACCGAACTGGATGGCACCACCGGTCACATTGGAAATCGTGATCGTCAGTACCTGTTCCGAGACCGGCGTCGGAATTCCAACGGCTTCCATGCCGTCGGCAAACACGAAATCGGATCGGCCATCGAGACTGAAGCTGCTGGGCGATACCGAAATGTCCATCCCGGAGCCCGCCGTCGTCACCGTCCACGACGTGGCGAAGTCACGACCGGCCTGAACCGTTCGGGTGAACGTGCACTCCGGGCTGCAATTCATATCACGCACCGAGGGCAGGTTCAGCGTCCGGACATCGCCCCCGCTGGACGGATCGGCCGCCAGGAAGTTGGCGAAGGACTCGTCCATCACCAGTCCGGCAAGCGCCGCGGCGGTCAGGTCGACACGACCCGATCCGACGTCGTCCCAATCCCAGGGCGTGCTGCCATTTTCCTTGGTGCCGGCGTCACCGGTGGCCGTCATCTGCAGCGCAGACTTGACTTCCATCGGCCCCCAGTCGGGCTGGGCCTGGCGGACCAGCAGCGCGGCACCGGCCACGTGCGGGCTCGACATCGACGTTCCGCTGAGGAACCCGTAATTATTGGGATCGGCAACGGCCGCGTAGATGTTGACGCCAGGACCGGTGATATTCGGTTTCTGCAGATTCTGCAACGGCGCCGGCGTCGGACCACGCAGGCTGAAATCGGCCAGCACGTCGCCGGCGCTCGGGATCAGGTCGAAGTCCATGGTGGCGGTGGACGGGTTGAGATCGATGAAATCGGCGATCTGCTGGCCCGGACCCTGCTGGATGCTGTAAGCCGGAACGGCAACCTGGCCCGGCGTCGACATGCCGAAGGCCCCGGCAACATTGTTCCAGATCACGACCATGTCGGCGCCGGCGGCCGCGGCGTTGTTGATCTTGGTCGTGAAAGCACAGCTCCCGCGCTGGACCAGCGCGACCGCTCCATCGAAGAAATCGGCCGGAAATGGCACGCCTCCGTCGCCAGCATCACAGCCCTCCGCGCCCGCCGTCTGGCCCGGGTCGCGGCGGATCGGATGGTCGACCAGCTGTGTGCCGAGCGGGGAATCGCTGCCGGGATCCATGGCCACCGCCTGGGTCGCCGGCGGCGGCGCACCCGGCCCGGTGATCGACATGACGCCTTCGAAATCACCGTCGCGCGTAGACGCCGCGACGCTCATGACCCAGGGCCCGCGGTGATTCACTGCCCCGACCGGATCCGGCGTGGTCGGACGCGTGTTGCCCGCAGAGGCCGCGATGAAGATGCCTGCATCGACCAGGTCGAGTTTGCGCCGGTCGTTGTCGAACCAGGGATTGGTGCCCCCGGAAATCGAGAAGTTCACGACGTCGACGTCGCCGTCGAGCAGGATGGTCGACATTGCGGCCTGGATATCGAACCCGGGGCACGAGCCCGGGCACGCGTTGTAGGTCCGAACATGTGCGCACGGCGCGACGCCGGACATCTGCGTGTAGGGCTCGGGGATCGACGGCGCCGGCGTCACCGTGTCGTCGATCAGGTTGCCGACCACGGTGCTGGCCGTGTGGCTCCCGTGACTTCCGCTTGCGCCCTCGGGATCCGGTCCGTTGCAGCGCCCCCCGGTGGTGCCGTCGTCGGTCGTGGCGCAATCCAGCGCGGCGATCAGCTTGCTCGGCGTGCCGCCGACGCCGAACCCGCACGCCGGGTCGTCGGCATACAGCGGATGATCGAGGTTGACGCCGGAATCGATGACGCCCGCCACCATGCCTTCACCCTGATACTGCCCGGGCTGCGGTGCGGCGGTCCCGTCCCACAGGCTGGCGGCACCGATGAAGCCCGGTCCACGATAGGTGTCCAGCTCGTAGACCCGCTCTCGTTCGACCGAACGAACGCCCGGCAGCGAGCGAACGCGCTTCGCCTCGGCAGGGGTCAACCGTACGCCGATCCCGTTGGTCATCACCAGAAAGTGGTGCGAGGCAACGACCGTCCGACCGGCGGCATTCGAGATCCGATCGAGCGCATCGGCCTGGACGGCCGCCAGTTCGCTCTGCGCGCTGACGAATTCCGGCGATCGGGTTGCGGCCGCCTGACCCTTGCCTGGCAGCAGGCCGCGCTGGAGCAGACCGTCATCGCCGAGCGTGACCAGATAGCGGTACCGACCCTGTTCGTCGGCTGCGGAAAATTCGGCCTCGGCCAACGAGAGTCCCGGCGCAAGCAGGGCTGCTCCGATAACGAGCGCAAACAGCGGCGCGAAGCGACGAAGAAAAGGCATATTCATGATCTGGATGGTCCTCGGATTCGTGCGAACATGTTGAGCGGTTCAATACCGGCGATGCGCTATGGCGTTCAGGCCGAAACGTCGATCTCCAGACCCTGAAACGCAACCGGCCCAATACTGCCGGAACCGCGTCGGCAGTGCAACTCGTTCAGCCAAACGCTGAGCCTTGGTTTTACCATCAACTCTCGATGACCCGCGATGACAGATGTGAAATCCGACACCGTCGAACGCCGTTACCGCGCAGCACCCGCCGAATCCTGGCGCGTCCTCAAGTTCGGCGGCAGTTCCGTCGCCACGGCCGCCGGCTGGCGGCGAGTCGCCGAGGCGCTGCGCCAGGCCGGCACCGAGGACACGGCCTGTGTCGTGGTCGTTTCCGCCCTCCAGGGCGTGACCGACCGCCTCGAACAGGCCGCAACGACGTCCAGCGACCGCAGCCCGGCCGGAATCGAGGCGCTGATCGGTGAACTCAGAGACCGTCACGCCAGGCTGGCCGAATCGCTGGACTGCACGACCGAATCGATCGAACCGCTGCTGGCCGATCTCGCCGATGCAATCGCGAGGCTGGACCACGATCCCGGCAGGCCCGAACGCCTCGCCGAGGTCCTGGCGCATGGTGAGCTGCTGAGCAGCCGTCTCGGTCAGGCGCTGCTCCGGTCGCTGGGCGCACCGGCAGGCTGGCTGGACAGCCGCGACGTGCTGCAGGTCCGACCGGACAGCAGGAACAACGCGCACTCGCAGTGGCTGTCGGCCGAAGGTCAGGCCCAGCCCGATCCGGCCTTCGCCGACGAACTCGCCCGAGCCGGCACGGCCTGGATCGCGCCCGGCTTCATCGCGCAGGGGCCCGGCGGCGGCACCGCGCTGCTGGGCCGCGGCGGGTCCGACGTCAGCGCGGCCTTGATCGGCACGCGGCTCGGCGCCGACCGGGTCGAAATCCACTCGGACGTGCCCGGGCTGTTCACTGCCGACCCCCGGCGCATCCCGGCGGCGCGCTTGCTGAAGACCGTCAGCTATCGCGAAGCCATGGAGCTGGCCGCGATGGGGGCGAAGGCGCTGCACCCGCGCGCGCTGATTCCGCTGAAGCGGCATCGCATTCCGCTATGGCTGCGCCAGACCGAACGGCCGGAACTCGACGGCACCCGGATCACGCCAGAAGCGCACGAACACGGCGCCCAGGTCAAGGCCATCGTGCAGCGCCGCGGCATCACGCTGGTCACGATGGAAGGACTGGACATGTGGCAGCAGGTCGGTTTCCTGGCCGACGTGTTCGGCGTGTTCCGCGATCACGGGCTGTCGGTCGACCTGGTCTCGACCTCGGAATCCAACGTCACGGTCACGCTCGACCCCAGCGCCAACCCGACCGACCGCGCCACGCTGGACCGGCTGGCCGCCGACCTCGGCCGGTTCTGCCAGGTCGACATTCGCACCGACTGCGCCAGCGTCAGCCTGGTCGGGCTGGGCATCCGCACCATCCTGCACCGCATCGGCCCGGCGCTGGAGGTGTTCGAGCAACGCCGGATCTTCCTGGTCAGCCAGGCCGCCAACGATCTCAACCTGACCTTCGTGGTCGAGGCCCGGCACGCCGAGAAACTCGTCCAGCAACTCCATCAGCAGATCATCCCCGGCGGCGTCGGCGGCGACTCCGTGTTCGGTCCCAGCTGGGACCGCCTGATGCGCGACGAGACCGCAGCGCCGGCCGAACCGCCGTGGTGGTCGAAGCGCCGGCGAGACCTCATCGAAACGCTCGGCGACGACGGCGCGGCCTACGTCTATGCGCTCGACGAGGTGCGCGCGGCCGCACGGCGATTGCGTCAACTCCGCACCGTCGATCGCGTGCTGTACTCGATGAAGGCGAACCCGCATCCGGACCTGCTGCGCGCAATCGCCGGCGAAGGTCTCGGCATGGAATGCGTGTCGATGGCCGAGGTGCGGCACGTGCTGGCCGCTGTGCCGGGACTGACTGCCGACCAGCTGTTGCTGACGCCGAATTTCGCCCCGCGCGCCGAATACCGCGAAGCGCTGGCCGCCGGCGTGCCGCTGACCGTCGACAATCCATGGCTGCTGGAGCAATGGGGCGCCGACCTGGCCGGTCGGTCGATCTTCCTGCGGATCGACCCGGGCTCGGGCCTGGGTCATCACAAGATGGTCCGCACGGCCGGGTCGAACGCCAAGTTCGGTGTGCCGCTGGATGAGCTCGAGCGCACGCTGCGGCTGGCCCGGGCCCATGACATCACGATCCGCGGACTGCATGCCCACACCGGTTCCGGCATTCTGCACCCCGACAACTGGGAGCGAACGCTCGAGACCCTGCTCACCGTCGCCACCGACCTGCCGAGCGTGGAGGTGATCAACCTGGGCGGTGGTCTGGGGGTACCCGATCGCAGCGATGAGCTCCCGCTGGACCTGATGGCACTGGACGCCGGGCTGGCGCGGATCCGGCGCTCGCTGAATCGCGAGGTGAGGATCTGGCTGGAGCCGGGCCGCTATCTGGTCGCCGCCGCCGGCGTGCTGCTGGCCCGGGTGACCCAGCTCAAGGGCAAGGGCGATATCCGCTACGTGGGCGTGGCGACCGGAATGAACTCGCTGATCCGGCCGGCCCTGTACGGCGCCTGGCACGAGATCGTCAACCTGAGCCGGCTCGGCGAAGCGGGTGAACACGCCTACAACGTGGTCGGCCCGATCTGCGAGACCGGCGACGTCCTCGGGCTCGATCGCCTGCTGCCCGAAAGCCACGAGGACGATGTGCTTCTGATCGCCAATGCCGGGGCCTACGGCGCGGCGATGGCCTCGCGCTACAACCTGCGCGAACCGGCCGTGGAGAAGATTCTCGACGACGAGGCGCACTGACGGACCGGGCCGGCGGGGATTGCGGTACGCTTTCCGGGTTTCCCGCTATCGACCGAGATCCCATGGCCGAACAGTATCAAGCCTCCGACATCGA
>Ga0102938_10000269_pt1 | contig 37382 bp, 36 predicted proteins | sample SalPonR2_B_D2_MG_FD_84516 | JGI IMG/M metagenome (GOLD analysis project Ga0102938, IMG submission 84516) | Salt pond soil microbial communities from South San Francisco under conditions of wetland restoration - Salt Pond MetaG R2_B_D2_MG | ecosystem: Environmental > Aquatic > Marine >...
CTGGCAATATCCTCGTGGTCGTACGCCCACTTGCAGCATCCCGCTTCAGCATAGACATCATACTCGCGAACCTGATCCCGCAATACTTCAACGAGATATTCCTTGTCTTCATATAATGACGGATTCCTCGCCACATGAAACACGGGATCTGCCAACCATTTTGGCAAATCGCCATTATCGTATTGTTCACGGGTAATCTGCTCAAGCTCTGTAAAGAGTTGTTCCATAATCACCTTCCTTAATTGACATCCAAACACGCTTCCACCCCAGAGAGATTTCGTCTGATCGTAGCACAACGACCATTATAGTCATCCTGCATTCAGATTGGAAACGAATAGCTTACCTACAAAAGTGAACCATCCTTTAGATTGGCACTGTCTGTGCTAGTTCCTTTCTCTAAGAACAACACCAAGAAAGGAAAAACCACCGATGTTTCATCAGAATCAGCTATTATTCCGCGCCCTGCTCGATATTGGCAAAGAACTCGCAGCAATCACTGATATTGATCCGCTATTGCAGCGAATTCTCCAAGTATCTCAAGACGTTTTCACCTTTGACAATGCCATTATCCGTTTGCTTAACCCTGAAACAAACACCCTGGAAACGGCTGCCAGCTATGGTTACAACGATGATGCTGTCTCTCATCCCATCGCCCTCGGCCAGGGGGTTATGGGCAAGGCTGCTAAATTCGGACGTCCCTATGTGATTAATAATATTGCAATGGAAGTTGATTATATCCCCGGCATCGACGCCGCACGCTCGGAAATGGCTGTCCCCCTGATCGCACGTGACAAGGTGATTGGCGTCTTTAACGTCGAAAACTGCCAGACGGATGCCTTTACCGCCCAGGATTGCGACACCCTGGCGATTCTGGCAGGACAGGCTGCAGTTGCCATCGACAACGCACGTCTTTATCGTGATCTATGCCAGGTGTCACGAGAGAAAGAACAGCTTAATCACCTGAACGAACAGATTCTGGCCAGCATCAGTATTGGTCTGTACACGGTTGACCAGCATCTGCGCATCACCTCATGGAACCGCAGTATGGCACGCATGAGTGGCATCAGCACCGCTGAAGCCGGCGGCAAGTCATTGCTCGAACTGTTCCCAACCTTGGAAGAGGAGGGAATTTCAGACCGCCTGCAAGAGGTTTTAATGAGCGGCGAAGCCCAGCAGTTACGCATTATTCACCGCGGCCAGAGCGGTCAGAACCGCCTGCAGAATCGCTTTTTATCGCCCCTTAAGGACGAAAACGAAACCGTTGGGGCAGTTATCGTGGTGGAAGATATCACTGAATTCGAACAATTACTGGCTCAGACCATTCAATCGGAAAAACTCGCTGAGGTCGGCCGCATGAGCGCTGGTATTGCCCATGAAATCAACAACCCCTTAGCTGTCATCAGCTATGCCTGCCAGATTCTTGGAGAGACCGAAACCCCCTCGGAACCAGGACGTGAGTTGCTCGAACGCATCGCCCTGGAGGTGGAGCGGTTGTCCCATCTGACCTCGGAACTGCTGACCTATTCCGGACGGCAGGAGGATCGCCGCGCCCCGACCGATCTCAATCAAACCATAGATGATGTATTGACCCTGCTGACCTACGAAATCAAAAAGCATCAGGTTCACATCAGCAAAGATTTTCACGAGTTGCCATTACCTGATGTCGATGCCAACAAGTTCAAGCAGATTTTTCTCAACCTGATTCTCAATGCGATCCAGGCTATGGAAACACAGGGAACAATCCACATCAGCACCTGCTGTACGCCGGAAGCTTTGCTAATCCACATCACCGATAACGGTCCGGGAATTCCCGATCACATCAAAGAACAGATTTTTGAACCCTTTTTCACCAATCGCAAAGATGGTACCGGTACCGGACTGGGGCTCTATCTGTGCCGTAAAATCATGACCGCTTATCAGGGCAGTTTGACAGTGGCTGACAACCCAAAAGGCGGCACCTGTTTCACGTTACAGATGCCTATCTGATTGCACTTTTTTTATCCATTCCCCCTGCTGAATGCTTAAAAAAAGATCACATCGACACCAATTTTGAAAGTTATTAAGGGACAAACCGCCACTAGCCACAGTTGGCACAGACCATGCTAAACAACAGGGCAGCCCGTCATCAATCGAACATCCTGATCCGGGCATCAGCGCCACGACGGCGTTACAACTTGAAGACAATCGAGCAAAGGCGCTCTGCACCCACATCGTTGGGTTCATTGCGTCTTTTGTATTTTAACACCGACAAAGGAGAGGTCAGCAGATGAAAAAAGTAGAATGCATTATCAAACCGTTCAAGCTTGAAGACGTCAAGAGCGCTATCTGTGAGCTTGGCATCACCGGCATGACCGTTAGTGAGGTCCGTGGCTTTGGTCGTCAAAAAGGGCACACCGAACTTTATCGTGGGGCTGAATACCAGGTTGATTTTATCCCGAAAATTAAACTTGAACTGGTCACCAACGATGACCGCGTCGCTGAACTGGTTGAGGCGATTACAACCGCCGCAGGAACCGGACGTATCGGCGACGGTAAAATCTTTGTCAGCAATATTGAGCAATCGATCCGCATCCGTACCGGAGAATCCGGCGAAGAGTCTCTTTAGTTCTGCATAGACTTAAAAACAACCCCTAATTCGCGCTTAAAAGGAGATACAAGAATGAAAAAACAACTGACATTACTGGCTGGTCTGGTTTTACTGCCAAGCCTTGCTGTGGCTCAAGAGACGGTGGGTGCCGAAGTCGCTTACATCTTCAACAGCTTTTCTTTTCTGATCAGCGGTGTGCTGGTCATGTGGATGGCCGCTGGCTTTTCCATGCTCGAAGCCGGGCTGGTACGTTCAAAGAACGTTGCAACCATCTGCTTGAAAAACATCTCCCTGTACTCCATCGCCGGCATCCTCTACTACCTGATCGGCTACAATTTGATGTACTCAGGTGTTGATGGTGGCTTCATGGGCAGCTTTGGACTCTGGGGGGCAGATGATGCTGCCGCTTTAGGTGGTGATTATTCGGGTGGGTATTCCGCCGGTTCTGACTGGTTCTTCCAGATGGTTTTCGTTGCCACTGCTGCATCGGTCGTTTCCGGTACCGTTGCCGAACGCATCAAACTCTGGCCTTTTTTAGGTTTCGTTGTTGTTCTGACCGCCATCATCTACCCGATCCAGGGTGCCTGGAGTTGGGGTGGGGGTTGGTTGAGTGAAATGGGTTTCTCCGATTATGCCGGGTCAACCATCGTTCACTCTGTTGGAGGCTGGGCCGCTCTGACCGGTGCCATTATTCTCGGAGCGCGGACCGGAAAATTCGGCAAAGATGGACGGGTTACACCTCTTCCCGGCTCCAATATGCCCCTGGCTACCCTGGGAACCTTTATCCTGTGGATGGGCTGGTTCGGTTTTAATGGTGGTTCGGTTCTGGCCCTGGGCTCAGCCGACGCAGTCATTGAGATGTCCAATGTTTATCTGAACACCAATCTTGCAGCTGCCGGTGGTGTCGTTGCCGCCATGATCATGCTCCAACTTCTGTATAAAAAAGTCGACCTCTCCATGGCCCTCAACGGTGCTCTCGCCGGCCTGGTATCGATTACTGCAGAACCTGCGTCCCCATCCCCTGGTATGGCGGTGATTATCGGTGCCATTGGTGGTATTCTGGTCGTTTTGGCGATCCCTCTGCTTGACAAACTCAAAATCGATGACGTTGTCGGTGCCGTTTCAGTCCACCTGGTCTGCGGCATCTGGGGCACCCTGGCGGTACCTCTGACTAATTCAGATGCCAGCTTTGTGACCCAGTTTGTTGGTATTATCGCTGTCGGCGCCTTCGTCGTCATTGCCAGTGCTCTGGCATGGCTGGCACTGAAATTCACTGTCGGCATCCGCGTCAGCAAAGAGGTTGAGATGAACGGTTGCGACTCATCCGAACTCGGGATGGAAGCCTACCCCGACTTCCGCGGTGGGTCCTCCGGAATGTCATCATACTAACGAATATCGATCTGAATAACCGCAACAATGCTTAAACCAAAAACCCGGACGTGCTGAAACCTTAAGCGGTAACAGCACGTCCGGTCACGTAAGGATCCCGCATGAAAAAAGCCTTGATCGCTGATGACGAACCCCTGATCCGCAGGCAGGTCGCCGATACCTTAAGCGACTACGGTTTTGATGAACTTTTTGAAGCTGCCGACGGCTCACAGGCAGTTACCCTGGCATTGGCCCATCAGCCCCTGTTGATCGTCATGGATGTCACCATGCCGCTGATGGACGGGATCACGGCTGCCGCCACCATCAACAAAAACCCCACTGGCGCCCTGGTGCTGCTGACTGGCACCACGGATAATGATACTGTTTCACGGGCCATTGACGCCGGGGTCCATCACTACCTGATGAAACCGTTCCGCGCTGACCAGCTCAAAATTACTGTCGACATGGCGATCCATCAATTTATCCAACTGTCCAATCTACGTGACGAGGTCGCCGCCCTTAAAGAGAGTCTGGAAACCCGCAAGCTGGTCGACCGCGCCAAGGCACTGCTGATCAGAAACGGGATGACGGAACCTCAGGCTCATCGCAAGATCCAGAAACTGGCGATGGATAAACGTAAAAGCATCAGCCAGGTTGCTGAAGCGATTCTGCTGACGGAGGGATGATCTGAGCGGGCATCGTAGCAGCCATATCGGTGCCATGAACCTGACTAATCTGCCCCCTTGGTCGATTGCGTCGCACCATTACAACGAAAATCCACAACGCATTCAGATCCAGGGGACTCAGTGCCTGAACAAGCTGCTGCCCCGTCTTGACGGAATATCCGACCTGCAGGTGTGCGGAGCGCTGTTTCACGATTTTATGGATGTCACTTTTCAACTCCATCAATGGCAGCGGGAAGACTCACCAAACAGCCGTAAAAGTCTCAAAAACAGTTACTTGCGATTTTTGCGTGGCTGGCTCTTTGACAGCAACTCAATCGAAGGGGCGGTTCTTAAGGGATGGGTAGAATCACGCCTGGGGTTGTTGCCGACCTTTCACCGCATCACCATCGACGACATTCAATCAGAAGGTTATTTCCTTTACCTGGTGGATCGCATGCGCGGCTCAGCCCGCACCAGCGCGATCCTGTCGCAACTGGATCTGCTCTATGAGTACGTTCAATACCTGCTCCACCGTAAAGCCCAGGCAACCCACCGAACCCTCTACCGCGGCATCAACGAACTGGAGGATCACGTCATTCTCAAGAAAGACGGCAACATGTGCCTGATGCGGCTGAACAATCTCAATTCTTTTACCGCCGATTTTGAACGGGCCTGGGAGTTTGGTTCGCGGGTTCTGCAGGCAGAGATCCCTCTGACCAAAATCTTTTTCCTTTCCGGAGTATTGCCGAAATCCCTGTTCAAGGGAGAAGATGAATACCTGGTCATCGGTGGTGATTACAACGTCAAGGTTCTAATTGGCGGATGATAAGTACCGACCAACAGCAGATCCTCTCACGCGGGCGCGCAGCGTTTCTTGGCCTGGCCCTGGGCGACGCGCTGGGTGCGACGACCGAGTTCATGATACCGGCAGAGATCCAAAGTACTTATCAGATCCACAAGCGGATTATCGGCGGTGGCTGGCTCGGCATTAAAGCCGGTCAGGTCACCGATGATACGGAGATGTCCCTGGCTCTGGCGCGCGCCGTGGTAGACGCCGGCGACTGGAATCTCCAACAGATTGCCGATTATTTTGTCGCCTGGATGCGCTCCAAACCGATTGATATTGGAGCTACGGTACGCAAGGGGATTCGTACCTATCTGCACAAGGGCACCCTGGAGATGCCTTTAAATGAATGGGATGCCGGCAATGGTGCAGCGATGCGCATGTGTCCGGTGGCCCTGATGAGTTATGACAGAAACGAATTACTGAAGCGCTACACCCTGGAGCAGGCACGTCTGACTCATCACCATCCGCTATCGGATGCCGGCAGCCTGTGTATCGGCAGCATGCTTCATGTCGCCATGGCTGGCGGTGATCGCTTCGCCCTGCACGAACTGACCCGACAACTGGTCAAGCAGCACCCCAACTTTCGTTTCAACAACTATAACGGCCAAGCCTCTGGATATATTGTTGATACCTTACGCACAGTGTTTCACTTTCTGTTCACCACCGCCGACTTTGAAGAGTGTCTGATTGGCGTGGTTAACCAGGGAGGGGACGCAGACACTACCGGAGCTATCGCCGGCATGATCGCCGGGGCATTTTATGGTGAAGAGAGCTTGCCTCGGCACTGGTTGAAAAAACTAAATCGTACAGTGCGCACCGATATTGAACAACTGACCCCCCAGCTGCTGAATATGGCACCGGGATTTCATCGGACCGGATGATCCCGCTGGTGCCACCAAAGGAGAAGATGATGAGCACGAGCAACCACATACCCCTGGACGTCGCTGCAAGAAAAACCCATACCACCACCCTGAACCTGCTAATGCATATCAAGCGCGGGTTGCTTCCCGCAACCGAAGATCAGGGCCAATGGTTTATCAATGAAGCAGACCTGAACACTTTTATTGCCGACAACCGCAAGGCCGAACCCGGCGAACTCGGTATTCACTCCGGCTGCGGTAAAGGGTGCGGCAGCTGCACCGAGGAGTAAAGCCATGAATATCTCCATCAATCCATCAGATTTGTACTATCGCTACCGGCACAAAAAAGAGACCCGGGATCTACCGAAATTTCAAGGCAAACCGGATCAACACCCCTTTGATCGCGACGATCTCTACGATGTCTTGCCGATGCTCGAAGCTGTCATGAATGAAATTGGCAGCGACGAAGGAGAAGTGCTGGAAAAGATCGAAGAAATGATGCTGCTGCAGATGCCCGGCTTTATCCGGACCCGTGAACAGGTCTTTGATTTTCTCGTCGATTTTGCCAGGCAGCGGGGGATGCAATAATGACAACGACAAACAGGAACAAACCAGCAACCACTAGCAAGCGGATCACTGTTCATTATATCGGCACCCTCGATAATGGTGCCATCTTTGACAGCCGCGACAGCGATGACCCTCTGACCTTTGTAGTAGGTGACGGGACCCTGTTTCCAGCCCTGGAGCAGGAAATTTGCAGCATGCACTGTGGCCAGACCAAAAACATCCTGATTCCTACAGAAAAAGCTTATGGCCCACGCAAAAACGCGAACCTGATCAGAGTCGAGCGCTCGCAATTTCCTCCAGATAAGACACCGGAACCAGGCAGGCTGGTGACCATCACCTTTAGCGACGGCGAACAACGGATCATGCGCGTGATTAACTGCGACGACCATGGCGTCACCCTCGACGCCAATCACCCCCTGGCCGGGCTGGATCTGACCTTTGCTTTAACCCTTGTCGCTATTGAGGACTGACTGCTGCACAGACATTCTGCCCAGAAAGCAGGCAGCAAACCAAAAACGGCGCCTCAATTGTAAGCAGAAGCTTACACACAGAGAAAATAATGATGGCAGGTAATTTATTTTTTTCTTTGAAAAGACTCAAACATTAGATACTTAACCTGATATCAACACAAGTTGGCACATCCTGTGCTATTAAGTTAAGAATCAACGCGTCAAGCCGCTACATTGCTGTAGCTCGCATCTGACAGGTAAAGAAGCCCGAAGGAATCCACATTAAGTGGTCACCCGTTCGGGCTTTTTTTTATTTTTCTAAAGCGGCAGAAGAACTTAGCTGCCCCCTATTTCAACCGCATGTCACCGTCGACCGCATTTTCTGGTTTACATTTAAATTTCCGGCTACTCCGGCAACACAGTCACATCAACGAAGATGCCGCCAAGCTGTTATTTGTCCGGACGGCCACCTCACAACGACGAATACTCGTCAACACTAAGGAGAAACAATCATGGCTGAAAAAAAGATGAGACAAATTGCAATCTACGGCAAAGGCGGCATCGGCAAATCCACAACAACCCAGAATACGGTTGCCGGGCTCGCTCAATTGGGAAAAAAGGTATTGATTATCGGTTGTGATCCAAAAGCTGACTCAACCCGTCTGATCCTCCATGCCAAAGCCCAGGAGACCGTGATGGACAAGGTCAGGGAACTCGGCACCGTCGAAGACCTGGAACTGGAGGATGTTCTCAGGGTCGGCTACGGCGGCATCAAGTGTGTTGAGTCCGGCGGTCCTGAGCCGGGGGTCGGCTGTGCCGGTCGCGGTGTTATTACTGCTATCAACTTCTGTGAAGAAGAAGGTGCTTACACCCCTGATCTTGATTTCGTTTTTTATGATGTGCTTGGTGACGTCGTCTGTGGTGGTTTCGCCATGCCGATTCGCGAGAACAAGGCCCAGGAAATCTACATCGTCGTATCCGGTGAGATGATGGCCATGTACGCCGCCAACAACATCGCCAAAGGGATCGTTAAGTACGCTTCTTCCGGCAGCGTCCGGCTTGCCGGCCTGATCTGTAACAGCCGCAATACAGACCGTGAAGCTGACCTGATCGAAGCCCTGGCGAAGCGACTGGGAACCCAGATGATTCACTTCGTGCCGCGTGACAATCAGGTACAACGAGCCGAATTACGTCGCATGACCGTTATTGAGTATTCACCGGAGCATCCTCAAGCGCAGGAGTACCGTGAGCTGGCCCGTAAAATCGATGAAAACACAATGTTTGTCGTTCCGACTCCTATTGAGATCGAAGAACTTGAAGAATTGCTGATGGAATTCGGCATCATGGAAGCGGATGATGAAACCATCATTGGGGTTTCAGAAAGCGCATAGATCTTGTGGACATCAATATAAAAAGGAGCTGATATGGCTGATACAATAAAAACAATCGATGGCATTTCCACTGAGGCGACAGAAGAGCTGATCGAAGAAACCCTCGCGGCCATGCCGGAAAAAGCACGAAAAAAACGCGCCCCGCACTTAGGTGCCAATGAGCCGACCACGTCTGCCTGCGCGGTGAAATCCAACAAAAAAGTGGTTCCCGGCATCATGAGTCAACGCGGCTGTGCTTACGCCGGAGCCAAAGGAGTGGTCTGGGGACCGATCCGCGATATGGTGCATGTCTCCCACGGCCCGATCGGCTGCGGCGTCTACAGCTGGGGAACGCGGCGCAACCTGATGGAGGGAATTCCCGGGGTCACTAGTTTTCCTCTGGATTTCACCTCCGACTTTCAGGAGAAAGATATCGTTTACGGCGGGGACAAAAAGCTCGAAGTCCTGTTGCGCGAAGCAGACGAGCTGTTCCCGCTGAACAAAGGGCTGTCGGTGCTTTCCGAATGCCCGGTCGGACTGATTGGCGATGACATCAATGCCGTCACCAAGAAGATGGAAGCCGAGCTGGGCAAGTTCGTCGTTCCCTGTAACTGCGAGGGTTTCCGTGGGGTCAGCCAGTCTCTGGGTCACCACATCTCCAACGATTCGATCCGTGATCATGTTATCGGCAAACGCGAATTCGCCGAACCAGCCGGCCCCTATGACATCGCCCTGATTGGTGACTACAACATCGGCGGTGATGTCTGGGCTGCCAAGCCGATCCTTGAAGAAATCGGACTCAACGTCAAGAGTGTCTGGACCGGTGATGGCGAAATCGAGAAAATTGCCGCCACCTATCAGGTCAAACTCAACCTGATCCACTGCTATCGTTCGATGAACTATATGTGCAAGGTGATGGAAGAAAAATGGGGAATCCCCTGGCTGGAATACAATTTCTTCGGACCGACAAAAATCGAACAAAGCCTGCGTGATATTGCCGAGTTCTTTGACGATACGATCAAGGCCAACGTCGAAGTCGTCATTGAGAAATACCGTCAGCAAATGCGGGAGGTGATCGAAGAGTATCGACCCCGTCTCGAAGGAAAAACCGCCATGCTCTTCGTTGGCGGTCTAAGACCACGTCATACCATCGGTGCTTATGAAGACCTGGGCATTCAGATCACCGGTGCCGGTTACGAGTTTGCCCATCAGGACGACTATGACCGCACCGCACCGGAGATGGCCAAAGGCACCATCATTTACGATGATGTCTCGGAGTTTGAACTGGAAAAATTTGTCGAGAAGATGAAGCCCGACCTGGTCGGCAGCGGTATCAAGGAAAAATACGTCTTCCAAAAAGCCGGGATCCCGTTCCGCCAGATGCACAGCTGGGACTACTCCGGTCCGTATCACGGCTACGAAGGTTTCAAAATCTTCGCCCGCGATATCGATATGGCGATCAACTCGCCAACCTGGAGCCTGGTGAAGGCACCGTTTTGATCATTTCGTTGTCGGGGCGTGATTCATCACGCCCTGATTCACCCTTTGGGCGCAATGAATTGCGCCCCTACGAAAAACAATATTCGCCGGGTTTCCAGCGAAATAGACACACATAGGAGACAGATCATGAGCACGGCAACCGATGTCAAGCCGATGACCGAACATTCGGCAGAAGAAATAGAACGGGTTAAAAACTGGATCAACAGTGAGGAATACAAGGAAAAGAACTTTGCCCGCGAGGCCTTGGTGATCAACCCGGCCCATGCCTGTCAACCACTGGGCGCGCAGATGGTAGCTCATGGATTTGAAGGGTCTCTCCCCTTTATTCACGGGTCACAAGGCTGCGCCTCCTACTTCCGTAGCACCTTCAGTCGTCACTTTCGTGAACCGGCGAGCGCAACCAGTGATGCCATGACCGAAGACGGCGCTGTATTCGGCGGCCAGAACAACCTGTTTGAAGGTCTCGAAAATGCTTACGCGCTGTACAAACCAAAGATTATCCCGGTTTTCACCACCTGCATGCCGGAAGTTATCGGCGATGATCTGACCGCCTTTATCCGCAATGCCAAAACCCAAGGTCATATTCCCGAGGATCTGCCGACCCCCTATGCCAACACCCCCAGCTTCAACGGCACCCATATTCACGGCTATGACAGTATGCTCAAAGCAATGCTGGAATATCTGACCGAGGGCCACAAAAAAGAAGGAACGGATAACGGCAAGCTTAATCTGATCACCGGTTTTGACGGCAACACCGGCAATCTGCGTGAATACAAGCGTTATTTTGACGCCATGGGAATTCCCTACACCATGCTGGCCGACATCTCCGATGTTTTTGATTCGGTCTGTGACGGCACCTATCGCATGTATAGTGGTGGCACCCCCCTCGATGCAGCGGCGGATTCCATCAATGCCAAGGCGACCATTTCACTGATGAAATATTCCACCCTGCACTGCATGAAATGGGTCGAACAAAACTTTTCAGGAACAAACAAAATCTTACCCTTGCCCATGGGCATTCGCAAGACCGACGAGTTTCTGATGGCTTTAAGCGAGCTGTTCGATAAGCCGATCCCAGCGGAACTCAAAGCTGAACGCGGTCGCGCGGTTGACGCCATGACCGACGCTCATCAGTATATTCACGGCAAAAAATTTGCCGTAGCCGGAGACCCCGACTACCTCCTCGGCATTGTTTCCTTCTTACTGGAGATGGGTGCGGTTCCTTACCACATCCTCTGCTCACGCTCGAACAAGAAATTCAAAAAAGAGATGGAGGCCCTGTTGGCAACCTCCCCTCTCTATGGCGCCCAGGGAACCGTCTACGTCAACAAAGATCTATGGCACATGCGCAGCTTGTGCATGACCGATCCGGTCGACGGAATCATCGGCGATACACACTGCAAGTGGGTTGCCCGTGATGCAAAAATCCCGCTTTTCCGTATCGGTTTTCCGATCATGGACCGGGTCAACCTGCACCGCACTCCGGTGATCGGCTACAACGGAGCAATCAGCCTGCTGACCGGCATTGTGAACAAGTTCCTCGATACGATTGATGAAACCTGTGAGGATCAGTGGTTCGAGATGATGCGCTAAAGGATAATGTCGCCTCACACAAAGCCACGAAGACACCAAGACTGAATTGCCACCTTCTCCCCAGGAGAAGGTGCAGGCGAAAGAGTGGTGCTCTAAATAGGTTAGGGGATGACAAACTATTACAAAAGCCCTGGTGTGTCGATCTTTGTGGCTTCGTGTCTTGAGTGAGCACAGCGAACGAGGGTGAAATTGATTTACTTATGACCCGAGTCAGACGTTTCGACATCATCGACAGCACAAGAAAGCGAGGACGGCATATGAACGTGGCATTTGCCAGCACCGACAAGGTACACATTGATGAACATTTCGGACGGGCGGAAGAATTCATTATCTGGAAGGTTGGACCCGAAACGGCAAGCTTCAACGGCATTGTCCAGGTCAGCACGACCGGCGTTGACGAAGCCGACCGCATCGAGTCGCGCTGTGCCGGCCTGGCCGACTGTGCCCTTGTTTATGTCGCCGAGATCGGTGGTCCGGCAGCGGCACGCCTGGTTGCCAAAAAGATTCATCCGATCAAAAGTAAAACCAAAGCCCCGATCAGTGACACCATCGAACAACTGCAGGAGGTCCTGCGTGGCAATCCACCACCCTGGCTGCGCAAGGCCCTGCTCAAATAACAAAAAATGTGTAGGGGCGTGATTCATCACGCCCTTTCGTTAAATAATTCATCATTTATAACACAGGAGCTATCATGTCATTTATTACCGGAATCACCAAAGGCGGAACCACCTGGACGCCGACCTTCGTTGAAGGGATCGACCACGAAAAATGCATCGGCTGCGGGCGCTGCTACAAGGCCTGCTCACGCAAAGTGTTGGCACCTCTAGACATTGAGGACGAAGAAAACTACACCTCACGCATGGTCATGGATGTTGTCGATGCCGATAACTGTATCGGCTGTGCGGCCTGTGGCGTTGCCTGCCCGAAGAAGTGTTTCAGCTTCGCCCCGATGGCAGCATAAACTACAACTGTACAAGGGAGAAGATCTGATGCGTATCGCCGTCACATCCAAATCAGGAACCGAGGTCGATCAGCACTTTGGTCACGCCCGGCGCTTTCTTATTTACGACTACCGCAGTCACAACCCGGAACAGATTGGTGAGGTCGAAGTGGAAAAATACTGTTCCTTTGACCCTGATCATCCATTTCGTCACCGCCAATTTGATGCCATTGTTGAGGCCATCAAAGACTGTAAAGCCGTGGTGACCGCCATGATCGGCGAACTGCCTCAAATGGAATTGGAAAAGGTCGGCATTCGTCCGGTGATCACCTCCGGGCCAATTCTCGATGCATTGAAACTGGCCCATGACAGTGTCTGTGGTGGCCAGTGCAAAGGGAAAATCCAACCGGCACAGGATTGTCCGCATCTTTAACGCTGTTGAACTGATCCATTTTACAGCAGCATCCCTGAAAGATGCCTACATTATCAGCGGCCTCAGGAAAGCGTAGCGACCAATCCGCAGACCTGTCTCATCTTTCAATTGGCATGCAATATGCTTTAAAAATAATCCATCAAACAAAAGTGACTACGTTGATGTATCACTTTTAACCAGGCAACGACGCCCCGGATCTCCATGCGAGTTTCGGGGCTTTTTTATCACGGGTTGGGCAACGGAGCTATCCCTCACTTTATTTCAAAAGGAGAGACTCATGGCTACCGGATGTCCGCTGATAACCGCTACAAAAATTTCCGATCACCCCTGCTTCGGTGGAGACCACAGCAAGGCCGGGCGGATCCACCTGCCGGTGGCCCCCGGTTGCAATATCAAATGCGGCTTTTGTGAACGTCGCTTTGACTGTGTCAACGAAAGTCGGCCCGGCGTCACCAGTCGAATCTTGACCCCGGAACAGTCGCTGGAGCGTGTGCGCCTGGTTAAACGCCACATGGAAAACAAGGGTGGCGCCGAACTCAAGGTTGTCGGTATTGCCGGCCCCGGCGATCCGTTGGATAATCCTAAAACCTTTATCGCGTTTGACCTGGTTCGCAAGGAATTCCCGGAAATGAAGCTGTGCCTGTCAACCAATGGCCTGCTGCTGCCGCAGTCGGTTGATAAAATCATTGCCGCCGGGGTCACGAGCTTAACCATTACCATCAATGCTCTAACCCCTGAAACCGGAGCCAAGGTTTATGAATGGGTGCGGCATGAGGGCAAAAAAGTCAGAGGAGAAGAAGGAGCCGCGATTCTGTTGCACAATCAGCTGGAGGGGTTACGTCTGGCGATAGCCGCGGGCCTGATCGTCAAAGTCAACCATGTCTATATCCCCGACGTCAATGACCACGAAACCCTGGATCTGGCCATTAAGGTGCGTGAGCTGGGAGCGCAGATGATGAATATCACGCCGGTTATCCCCGTTGGCATCTTCAGGGACGTTGTCCCCCCGACAGCACTGACCATGGATATGGTACGCAACCAGGCCGAACTGATCCTTTCCCAGGCCCGCCACTGCAAACAGTGCCGCGCCGATGCTGCCGGTGTGGTTGGTGAGGATATTGACCTGGAGGTACTGGAGGGGAGAAAATCAGCGCAGCTGGTCAGCTGAACATAAGGCAGAATTCAGAAGTTAGGAGTCAGAATTCAGAAGAAGTGCATCACCTCCTGTATTCTGTATTCTGCCCTTTTCCGTGCTTTCCGTGGACAAAATCACCCAAAACACAACTCATACTCACTGCACTCCCCACAAACCGGACTTTTGCACAACATCCCCCCCTGTTGCTCGCAGATCTGCTTGTAAAAAAACCGCTTCCAGCGCATCCCCTGGTCGTTGGCTGTCAACAGTAACGGCAGGTGACGCTTGATCGCAGCACCTAGTTCGGCCCGCTCAAACAACCCCATGGCGACCCAAAGATGACCGGGCTTAGCGGCGCGGGCGGCAAGGATGTGGGCCAGCAAGGCTCCTGATAATATGGCGCCGCCGTTATTATCATCTTCTGCTACATATCCTAACAACAGGTTAAGCAATTCAGGGTCGTTGCTGACGGCTGATGAGACCTTTGCTCCATCAACATCAAAGCCAATTGTCGGAAAGTAGCGGTGGTACAGGCTGGTGAACTGTTGTGATGTCAAGCCGAGGGCCACTTCGACGGGACTTTCCTCCTCTTCCATGACGACCAGCAGACAGGCAAGAAGGTGCCGATCGACGCTATGGATGTCTGTGGTGCAGGAGCTGTCCATGAGCTGGCGATAGCGCGGATGATCACTCGTGAGCCTGGACCCGTCATGTTTCTGATGCGGAGCTAAACTGCCGGTCACCAATTCACCATGACGCTCACAACTGGCAATCGCCGCCCGCAATGCCTCGGCGGCGAGATCAGCGCAATAAAAGCGATCAACGGGCAGGCCGCCCAACCGTGTGACGATGGCTTCACGGCCGATCCCGCTGATTTCATTGATAGAGGATTTTTCCGCCAGATCCGCGGCAGCGGCACAGGCCGCGATCGTATATCCGCAACCAAAGGCCTGAAATCTTACCAATTCAATCCGCCGGCGAGCTGTTTTAATAAAAAAACGGGCAGCAATCTGCGAACCACGCTCTTTCGACCCCAGACCGACTTCACCAATACCATCGGCAGCAGCGAGTTGTCCGACATGATCGGGTCTGTTGGCATAACGCAGAATTTGTTCGGTATAACCACTCATCGTTGCTTGCCATGATGCTGATGTCTAGTGATGATATTGGCAACCTCGCAAAGGAAATAGGCTCCCCCCTCGTAAAGGCAGTCATAAACTAATTGATTGCCGAGCTGCTCCCAGTTGGGGAAACCACGCAGCAGCATTCCCTTGCCCAGACGATCAGCCAGGGCTTCCACATGGGTACCACCGATGATCAGATCATAATCGCTGGCCTGGTCCTCAGCATCACCCAGATCGCCGACCATGACCCGATCAGCCTTAAGATCATCCAGTGCCGGCGAATCGGTGGCAGCAATCACCACCGCGACCTTGCCTCCCGCCTCGCTGATAATTGCGGTGAGAGCAGCAAGCTGATCCGGCTCTCCGGTCACAGCAAAACGGGTTTTACCCAGGGCGAAATGACAGTCGAGCAGAGCGTCGCGCAATCGATCACGCCAGCGCCCAACCTGAAATGGTGGCGCGTGAAAACCGGTTTCATCAAGAAGGATCTTGTTCAGCTCATCGGTAGCAACCAAACCTGCCAGATGGGGGAAATGATGGTGACGCATCTGCGGATTTTTCTTCTGCAGTTCAACAGCGCAGGCGCTCATCGATGCCCCGACGCTGACAACCAGCCCGGCCGTCGCCAGATCACGGATTTGCTCAACGCGGATGCCACCGCTGGAAAGAGCGGCCTGCTTTTCCCCCAGATGGCCATCAAGGGAATTTGACAGATCAGGCAACGTCACCACATTAAAACCGAATGCGGCAATCAGATCGGCGATTTTCTCAACCTCAAGCGGTGTCAGACTGACATGGGGGAGCAGCACCAGACGATTGTCATCAACACAGGTAGCGGCTCGCGTCAACTGTCTGATCATCGCGCTACAGGACGCCGCCCAACCCTGCTCCAAGCCGCCCTCATAATCAGGGGTATTGACATAAACCAGCGGCACATCCATCCGTGCAGCAATGCCGCTGACATCATCGCCTTTGGTTTCAGTCAGACCGGTGGTGTAAAGCCCGATCAATTCCGGCGTGACCTTGTTACCGATATTTTTCACCGATTCACTGATACTGTAGTCGCCGCCATCAAGAATCGCGGTGACATCGGTGACAGCGGTGGTCTGCAGGGCAATGGGTTCAGCAAAATGACGAGTGTAAAACACCTTGGTAAAACTGGCACACCCCTGCCCGCCATGCATCAGTGGCATACACTGATGAACCCCTAGAAACGCCAGGGTTGCGCCCATCGGCGCCGACAGTTTGAAGGGATCCACCTGCAGCGACTTGGTTGGTTTGTGTCTGGTCCGAGTTTTCAGCTGCTCCATGGTGCCCTCCGGCCGGCCAGTTCAAAAACCGGGCTTTCCAGTGCCGCTTTAAGATCTTCAGCCAGATTAAGCAGTCCGGCATATGCACCGTAGCTGATTTTTTTCTCCTGGTTGACGTCGATAAAGGCAATCCCTTTTTTGATTGCCGTATAGAGAGAACGCCCTCCGGCGAGCAAAATATGAGCGCCCTTTTCATCGATAAGCTTCGCTTGCTCCGCGCCGGGATTCATCATCAACACCCCATCTTCGCCAAGATACTCCCGCGCTTTGGCCCGATCATCTTCGGTGGCCTTACGCACCGCAGTCGCGACGACCGCAATCCCGAGATCCTGCAGGGCGGCAGCAATGGACCAGGTTTTGTTACCACCGGTATTAAGTACCGCCTTTTTGCCGGCAAAGAGTTGACGATAAGGAGCAAGTTTTTCCTCCAACGCCGCTTCCTCCCGTGCCACCAGTGCCTGAGTGCGTTCGATCAACTCCTGGTCACCCAAGGCGTCAGCGATGGCCAGCAGTCCGGCGGAGGTGTCACGCTTGCCGTAAAATGACAGGGAGATCCAGGGGATACCGTATTTTTCCTGCATCTTGCGGGTAATGGAGACCAGTGATTTGGCGCAGACGATGACATTGAGCTTCGCCCGATGGGCGCTGCGGATAGCGGTAATCCGACCGTCACCGCTTAAGCTTGCGAGCACACGAATGCCCAGCTCTTCAAGCAGGTGCGCATACTGCCACATATCACCGGTGACGTTGTACTCACCGATCAGATTGATATCGAAAGGGGTCGTCGTTTCCGGTTCCAGGGTGCCGATCAGATGATTCAGCACCGCTTCGCCTCCCAGACGGCTACCCAGGTTCTTGCTGCCGACAAAACCGGGGGCATGCACCGGCACGCAAGGGATACCATAGCGAGCAGCCGCCTCACGACAGGCCTTGTCGATATCATCACCAATCAGAGCGGTAACACAGGTGGCATAGACAAAAAGGGCCTGGGGTTGGTAGCGCTCAATGGTCTGATCGATAGCGGCGGTAAGCTTTTCCTCACCGCCGAATACCACATCATTCAGACTGGTATCGGTGGTCAGGCCGACCTGGGTCAGATCAACACCGGGCCAACTGGTCGGGGTGGCCCGGGTTTCCCAGCTCGCCCCGAGACAGGTCATCGGGCCGTGCACTAGATGGGCAGCATCAGCAAAGGGGAATAAGGCGATCTGCGCGCCTTCAAAAGCACAGCCGCCGGTGGTCGCACCGGGGATAGGCGCGTTACATGCCGCTTTCTTTGTCTGATTGTGCTCACAGGCACTTTCGACGAGCAGTTCTCTGATATTGGGTTTGGTGGCCACGTCAGCTCCTTGAATAAGAGTTCAAGTCGCCCCGCCGCACCGTTGAGAGGGGAAAAATTGTATTAGAATTGTTCGGCGGCAATGCCGATATGGAATCTATCATTTAAATGCAAGAGACTTGCCAAAAGCAGCGGTTCGCGCAAGGGACGGGCGGTGCGACGGGTTTAGGGTAGGGGCGTGATTGAAATCGGGGGACATAATACTAATTTTAAAGATTAATTAGTATTATGTCCCCCGATTTCCCAAACAACAGGGCGCAATGAATTGCGCCCCTACTGCCCAAAAATTCACCATCCTGCCTCAAAATTCACCAGAACAAACACCACTTGTTATCATCAACCAGCTAATTCACTGATCTCCTGACAAGGCACACAATTTGCTCTAAAGGAATGCACAATCAATCCGGCGACAAGGATGTCCCTTAACCCAATTCGGGGGTACGTCTATGTCCAATGCCAAAATTCACATTTCCGACACCACCCTGCGTGACGGTGAACAGACCGCCGGGGTCGTTTTCAACCGCACCGAAAAAATCGCCATTGCCACTATGCTCGACAGAATCGGGATCAGCGAACTGGAATGCGGCATCCCGGCTATGGGGCGGGACGAACAACGCACCATCAAAAAGCTCGTCGACCTGAATCTGAACGCCCGCCTGCTGTCATGGAACCGCGCCCTGATTCCCGACATTCAGGCATCATTGAACTGTGGCATCAGGGCGGTTGATCTCTCTCTATCGGTTTCCGATATTCACATCCGCCATAAACTACGTTCGAGCCGAGAGCAGGTCAAAGAACAACTGAAAACCGCCCTCGACTTTGCTAAACAGCATGGGCTCTATGTCTGCGTCGGTGCTGAGGATGCCGGCCGCGCCGACATGAATTTTCTCCTTGAACTCTTGGCGATTGCCGAAAACTTTAGTGCTGACCGTTTCCGCTTCTGTGACACCCTGGGGCTGCTCGACCCCTTCACAACCTATGACAAGGTCAGCACCCTGGCACATCAAAGTTCCATTGATCTGGAAGTTCACACCCATAATGACCTGGGAATGGCCACCGCCAATGCGATTGCGGGAATCAGAGCGGGAGCGACCTATGTCAGCACCACTGTCAACGGCATAGGCGAACGAGCCGGAAATGCCGCTTTAGAAGAAGTGGTCATGGCACTTAAACATGCCTGTGAAATCGATCCACAGATTGTCACAACAGATCTGGCCGGGATTTCCCGCTATGTGGCTGCTGCCAGCGGTCGACCGGTACCGCCCTGGAAAGCGGTTGTCGGCGAAAAGGTCTTCTCCCACGAATCAGGGCTGCATGCCGATGGCGTGCTGAAGCATCCATCCACCTATGAGGGCTTTGATCCAGCAGAAGTCGGGCTTCAGCGCCACATCGTCGTCGGCAAACATTCCGGTCGCAGTGGTCTGAAACAACGCCTGCACGAATTGCAACTGGAACAACCGCAGACTGACTTAAACAAGCTATTGCAGCGCGTCCGCTCCCTGGCTGGTCGTCGCAAGAGAGCCCTGCTCGATCATGAATTGATCGCGCTGTGTCGCGCCAGTTGAAAGTCGATGAGGCTCCAACATCCAACCAGCGCCGACTGGATACTGTTTTTACGCTGGGCAAGGCAGCTGGGATGGTGTGTACCCCTTAAAGAGCAGCTGTTGTTTCAGCACCAATGGCACCCTTTCTTCTTTGCTTTGCTTCATGACGGCAAAACTCGGGGATTTGTTTCCGCAGTGGGTTATCGCCACAGCGGCTGGATCGGCAACCTGCTCATCGATCCGGATCACCGGGGGCAGGGTTACGGAAAACAGCTGTTTGAGGAAGCCCTGAAATTTCTAAACCAGCGCCAACTCAAACGGATCTGGCTGACCGCTTCCGATCAGGGCACTCCACTGTATCAGCGTTTCGGTTTTGAACAGATCGATACAGTGACGCGCTGGTGTGCTGCCGGCAGCGGTTGCGGGCAGACGTCAGAAGTTCAGGCGTCCCTTACCTGCCTGATTGCCCTGGAACAGGATTGCTGGGGCGAGGACCGCCGCGACCTGATCCATGCTGTAGCGATAGAATCGACCCTGCTGCAGCAACCGGATCAACTCGCTCTGCTGCAAGCCGGACTCGATGTCTGGCAACTAGGCCCCTGGTCGGCTGCTCGAACTGATCCACGCAGTGCGCGCCTACTGCTTGAGGCCGCCAGAGTCATGACACCTGCTGACAAGAACCTGTTTGTTGATATTCTCGATTCAGCCGGACTCGAACTGGTATTGCGCCAGCATGGTTTTGTCCGCCATGGACACAACAAACTGATGTGTCAGGGGAAAACTCCGAGATTGCACGGGGTGCTGGCATTGGCGAGCTTTGGCAGCATCGGCTGATGATCATTTTCTTGACTAGCGTTATTTAGTTTAGTATATAGCGACAAGAAACATGACACCAAAGGGGTATTCGATGAGAGTCAGCGGCAGCCTTTTACTCGGTAGCAACCAACAACTGAACGAAAAGCGCATTGAACTGCTGCGCCGGATCGACCAGCTCGGTTCATTGAGTGCCGCGGCCAAGGCGGTGGGTTTAAGCTACAAAGGTGCCTGGGACTCTATTGACGCCATCAATAACTTGTCTGATAAGGAACTTGTCTGTCGCGTCAGTGGCGGACGCGGCGGCGGCGGCAGCACCCTAACTGCGGAAGGCAAAAAGGTACTGCAGTTGTACGATCTGTTTGCCACGGCCCATGGGCGTTTTATGGACGAACTGTCAAGTCACAGCGACAATCCCCAGGAGGCCTACAACTTTTTACGGAGAGTCACGATGAAAACCAGTGCGCGTAACCAATTCAGCGGTAAAGTCATCAGTATCCGCCACGGTTCCGTCAACGATGAAGTCGCCCTGCAACTAAGCGGTGACGATCAGATTACCGCGATTATAACCCGCGATAGCGTCAAAAACATGGAACTCTCGGTAGGCAAAAAAGCCTATGCCCTGATTAAAGCCAGTTCCGTCATCCTGGCTGATGAAAAACCCCATGGTATCAGTGCCCGCAATGTTCTTTCGGGCACCATCGAGCGGATTGTTCTGGGCGGTGTCAATGCCGAAGTGATCATCGCTCTGCCCGGCCAGACCCGCCTGGCGGCGGTGGTGACCCGCGAATCAGTCAGCAACCTGGGACTGAAGGAAGGTGCCAATGCCTGGGCGTTTTTCAAGGCCTCCAGCGTCATTTTAGGGGTGTAACTCTTCAACAGGTCCTGACACTCCCCTCTTTTTGCTATTCATCGATATATACATGACTTTATATCGTATTTTTTAAGGAGTTCGTCATGAAAAAGATTATTTTATTGTTTCTTCTGTTGACGTTAACCGTCACTAGCGCCTGGGCTCAGTCTCTTACCATTGTTGCTGCCGCCAGTCTGCGCTTTGCCATGGAAGATGTGACCAAAGAGTTTGAACAACGCTACTCAGACAGCAAGATAGACATCGTATTCAGCTCCAGCGGTAAGGCCTATGCACAAATCACCAATGGTGCCCCCTACGAGATATTCTTTTCTGCGGACATGAATTATCCTGAACGCCTCCACAGTGAAGGATACACTCTAGATTCTGTCCAGCAGTATGCCATTGGCCGGCTGGTGATCTGGCAACGCCAGGGCGGCCCGGTGGATTTAAACAAAGGCATCGCCGGCATCGACAACCCTGCCATCCAGCGCCTTGCCATTGCCAACCCTGAATTGGCGCCTTATGGTGCTGCGGCAAAAGAAGCATTGATTAAACAAGACTTATGGGAAAAACTGGCCCCCCGCCTGGTGATGGGAGAAAACATCTCCCAGACCGCGCATTTTGCCGCGAGTGGTGCAGCTCAAGCTGGTTTAGTCGCTTACGCCCTGGCACTTTCCGAGGACATGCAACGCATGGGCGAATTTGTCCTGGTGGACAAATCCATGCATTCACCCATGCCTCTCGGGTTCGTTATTCTGCAAAAAGCGAAAGGCAATCCACTGGCACAGGATTTTGGATCATTTGTCCTCAGCCCTGCCGGCAAGAAAATTTTATCCAAATACGGATTTTGATATGAACAACCTTGCCGGAACAATCATCGCTATCGACACTGACGGCAACCTCTCCCTAACGGATATTGACGTGACGCCGGACTTGAGAATGTCGGCGCTGATCGTCGAAACCCCAGAACACTGCCCCTGGTTGAAAACCGGCCATCAAGTGAAAGTCCTGTTCAAAGAGACGGAAGTCTCTATTGCCCGCAACTTAAGCGGTCAGATCAGTCTGCGTAATCGCTTTCCAGCGACCATCACCAAGATTCGCAGTGAAGGGATGTTGGCTGAGATCACCCTCGATAGTACCGGGCATCCTGTCGTTTCCATTATCACCAGTCGCTCAGCACAACGAATGGATCTACAAACCGGCGATCAGGTGGAATGGCTGGTCAAGGCCAACGAAGTGTCACTGACCGGAAATTGAAGGAATTTCTATGAACCCCGATTTCACCCAAACCATGGTTCTCACCTTTCAGGTGGCCGGCATCACTACCATGATTCTGCTGGTACTGGGAATCCCCTTGAGTTATTGGCTGGCCTACACCGGCAATCGCAGCAAAGCTATAGTTGAAACCCTGGTGAGCATGCCCCTGGTGCTGCCGCCAACGGTGCTGGGTTTTTATCTACTGGTACTCTTCAGCCCGGTCAATCCGGTCGGCGGGTTTCTCGATACCTGGTTTAATTTACGCCTGGTGTTCAGTTTTGAAGGGATTATCGTCGGCTCGGTGCTGTTCAGCCTCCCCTTTATGGTTCATCCGCTGCAAAGCGGCTTTGGCTCGATTCCGCCCAACCTACGCGAGGCGGCGGCGACCCTGGGTATTTCCCGCTTAAAAACCCTGTTTACCATCCTCCTGCCGAACATGAAGCCGGGCATCCTTGCCGGTTGTGTTTTAAGTTTTGCCCACACCGTCGGCGAGTTCGGTGTGGTACTGATGGTCGGCGGCAATATCCCCGGGGTCACCCGCATGGCCTCCATCGCCATCTATGACCGGGTCGAGGCCCTCGATTACGCCACCGCCCACCAGTATGCCTTTGTGTTGTTTACCATCACCTTTTCCATATTGCTGCTGGTCTACATGGTCAACCGGCGCTGTGCGCGCATGGAATTAACATGATTGAAATCAATCTCACCAAGCGCCTGCACACTGCTGAAGGGCCGATGGATCTGGAGTTCTGCGGTACTATTGAGCAGGGGGAATTCATCACTCTTTTCGGCCCTTCCGGCGCCGGAAAAACCACTTTGCTGCGGATGGTGGCGGGACTGACAGCCCCCGATAACGGAACTATCGTCATCAATGACCAGCCCTGGTTCGACTCCAACCGCCGCATCAATCTGTCGCCGCGCCAACGCTCCATCGGCATGGTTTTTCAGGATTATGCCCTGTTTCCCAATCTCACTGTCGCCGAAAATATCAGTCTGGCACTGCCTAAAGAAAACCGCCGAACTATCGTCAGTGAATTATTAGAGGTTGCGGGACTACAGGAACTGGCCGCACGCAAACCGGACAAACTCTCCGGCGGTCAGCGCCAACGCGTCGCCCTGGCCCGTGCCCTGGCGCTGAAACCCACCATTCTGCTGCTCGACGAACCCCTTTCGGCTCTGGATCTGCAGATGCGGATCAAACTCCAGGACGAACTCTTGCGGCTGCATCAGCGCTATCAGCCCACCACTCTGCTGGTCAGCCACGATTTGAGTGAGGTCTTTCGCCTCAGCCGTCGCGTCTTTGTGCTGGACAAAGGCCAAGTCATCCGCAGCGGCAGCCCGACAGCGGTCTTTTCTCAATCAAAAATCAGCAACAAGTTCCGCTTTACCGGTGAAGTGGTGCACATCAAACCCAGCGGCGTCGTCTACATTGTCCATGTCCTGGTCGGACAGGATATTGTTCAGGTTATCGCCAGCGAACAGGAAACGACGAACTTGAACGTGGGAAAACGGGTGCTGATTGCGTCCAAGGCTTTCAACCCTTTGATCATGCCGTTGGATGAATAAAGCCTCCTCGAATAGAGATGATATTGACGCTCTCCGGCAGAAATGCTACTGACTGGTAGCACGAAAACATCATTCGTACTATCGATGGAGGATTTGCCATGCGGAGCATTATCGGACTGTTTTTACTGCTGGGATTGACTTCACCGGTGATCGCTGTTGCATCATCACAAACAATTACCGACATGCTTGGTCGAACGATTCAGATTCCGACCCGGATCGACCGGGTCATCTGCTCCGGCTCCGGTTGCCTGCGTTTGCTGGTCTATCTGCAGGGGCAGGATCGGGTTGTTGGCGTCGACAGTGCAGAAAAAGGTGGGCTGCCATTTTCGGTCGATGCCCGCCCTTATGCCGTTACCTATCCACAATTGACTGAGCTGCCACTTTTTGGAGAATTTCGTGGCTTTGACAACCCGGAACTGATCGCCGGTCTTGACCCCCAGCCCCAGGTTATCTTTAAGGTTAATGCCCCACGCGATGGTGGCGTTGGCAGTTTACAAACCAAAACCGGGATTCCGGTCGTCGCCCTTGGATACGGCAACCTGACCCACGGGCGCGAAGAACTGAACCGGACCCTGCGGATTATGGGGCAGGTATTGCGACTGGAGCAACGCGCTGAAGCCGTGATCGCTTTTTTTGACCAACTGCAGGCCGACCTGAAACAACGGGTTGCCGATTGTGCCACTACAGATTGCCCGACAACCTATATCGGCGGCCTGGCTATGCGTGGCGGTCATGGTTTTGCATCTACCGAGCCCGCTTATGCCCCTTTCGTATTTTTAAACGCAGGCAACGTTGCCCGGGAGCTCGATACCGGTGAATCCAACTTTTCTCACGCCACCGTTGCCAAAGAGCAACTGCTGCTGTGGGATCCTGACGTTATCTTTCTGGATATCGCCAGCACCCGCCTGCCCGCCAGCGCCAACGGGTTGGAGCAGTTACACACTGATACTGTTTATCAGGCCATGAGCGCTGTCCAGTCCGGCCGCGTTTATGGGGTTTTTCCCTACAACTTCTATAACACCAATTTTGAATCGGTTTTTGCTAACAGCTATTATATTGGCAGTATCCTTTACCCGGAGCGGTTTGCCGATATCGACCCCCTTCTTAAGGCCGAAGCAATCAGCACCTTCCTCAACGGTGGTCCGGCCTTTGAACAAATCAATGCAGACTTTGATCATCTAGGCTTCAGCCGAATTGTGCTGCGGTAACAATGTCCCACTTTGATCACGGCCAAGATCCTGCCGCTTATAATGCCTACATCGGTAAAAAACTGATATTTCTAGCCGTTCTGGTCGTGCTGACGCTGCTTATGCTGATTCTGGCCGTCTCCCTCGGCGCCGTCCGCATACCGGCTTGGGAGGCGATTCCGGCCTTGTTTAATTTCGGTGATGATGCCAGATCCGCTATCATTGTCCGTCACATCCGCCTCCCCCACGCCCTCGCTGCGATCCTGGCCGGAGCCGGACTGGCTGCAGCAGGAGCGGCTATGCAGTCGATTCTGCGTAACCCTCTGGGATCTCCTTTTACTTTAGGGATCTCACAGGCCGGGGCTTTTGGGGCTGCCTTTTCGGTGATGATCTTCGGCAGCGGTGCCATGCAGAGCACCCAGGCCGCTGCCGTCAGTATCATCAACCCCTACATGACGACCTTTTGCGCCTTTGTCGCCTGTATGGTGGCATCAATGGTCATCATTGCCATTGCCCGCTTGCGCGGCGCCACACCGGAGGTGATGATCTTAAGTGGTGTCGCCTTGGGGTCGCTGTTTACTGCGGGAACCATGCTGCTGCAGTATTTTGCTGACGATGTCCAACTAGCGGCCATTGTGTTCTGGACCTTCGGTGACGTTGGCCGCGCCGGCTGGTCTGAAGTCATCTTCATGGCGGTAGTGGTTGCCGGGTCGCTGCTCTTCTTTATTCTTAATCGCTGGAATTACAATGCCATCGATGCCGGCGACGAAACTGCCAAGGGGCTGGGGGTGCGGGTCGAATGGGTGCGCATGACCGGCATGCTGGTTGCCTCACTGGTCACTGCGGTTATTGTCTCCTTTCTAGGAATTATCGGCTTTGTCGGCCTGGTCTGCCCCCATATCGTGCGCCGGATCATCGGTGACGATCACCGCTTTCTGCTGCCGGCATCAGCCCTGACCGGTGCCTGTCTGCTGTTAGCAGCGGATACGGCAGCACGGTTGCTGCTCGCCCCGCAGATGCTGCCCGTGTCGATTCTGACCGCCTTTCTGGGAGCTCCGGCCTTCCTCTACCTGCTGATCCGAAGGAAAAATCGATGACCCTTGATGTCCGCGATATCCGGATTGGCTATGACGGTCGGATGGTCCTGCATGGCCTTGATTTCCAGGTAAAGCAGGGACAGGTGCTGACGATTATCGGGCCTAACGGCGTTGGTAAAACCACCCTGCTGCGCTGCATCAATGCCATGCTGAAACCCCAGACCGGGACGGTACTGATCGAAAATGCCGATGTCTTCAAAATGCGTGCCGGTGAGATTGCCAAACGAATGGGCTACGTCGCCCAGCGCAACGATGCCGGACGCATGACCGCTTTTGACGCCGTGCTGCTCGGGCGCAAGCCGCATCTGCGCTGGCGCGTCAGTGACGAAGATCTGCGCAAGGTTGACGCCGCCCTCAATCAACTCGACCTTAAGCATCTGGCCTTGCGCCATATCGATGAAATGAGCGGCGGCGAACTGCAAAAGGTCTGCATCGCCCGCGCCCTGGTTCAGGAACCTGCCGTTTTGCTCCTCGATGAACCCACCAGCAGCCTCGACCTGAAAAACCAGCTTGAGATCCTTCGGATCATCCAGCATATCGTCCACGAACATCAACTCACCGCCGTCATGACCATGCACGACCTGAATATAGCGATCCGTTTTTCCGACGCCTTGTTATGCCTGAAAGACGGCAGCATCTTCTTCTGCGGCAACTGCGACGAATTAACTGCCGAGATCGTCCAGCAGGTCTATGGTATCGACGTCGACATTCTCTGCCATCTCGGCAACACCCTGATCATCCCCCGTTGAAACTTTCTACCTTTCGCCATTTGCAATTTTTACCTGCTGTGAAAAAAAATATTGAGGGAGCAATTTTAAAAAATCCCTGAAATGCTTTATGCTGCTGTCATGCGTACCTTTATCGCCATTGAATTGCCGGATCTGATCAAAAAACAACTTGGCGACATCACTCGTCAATTATGCCGGTACAGAATCACTGCCGGCTGGGTCAAACCGGACAACCTGCATCTGACATTGAAATTTCTTGGTGAGACAGATGACACCCTGTTGTCGCGACTTGCTGAACAGATTGACCATCTTGCAAAGCAGCAAACAGCTTTTCGTGCGGATCTGGATGGCTTCGGCTTCTTTCCGAGTTCAAAGCGACCGCGTATCCTCTATGCCGCAATCAAAGACCCCCTCCCCTTCAAACAATTGGCACAGCATCTCGACCGAATACTGGAACCCTTAGGATTCACGCCGGAGCAGCACTTTCATCCCCATATCACCCTCGCCCGGATCAAGAGTCATCAAAATCTTCCAGCGCTGCAGTTTTTGCTGGAGGACATTGCGCTGCAGAACTCTTTTTCCGTCAATGCCGTCAGTCTTTTCAGCAGCACCCTGCATGCTGAGGGGGTGCGCTACGCTGTATTGCAGCGCGGGTTACTGCAGTAAAAAACCGGATCGACCTACCTGAATGCTCATTTTCCGGCTGACATTTGCAGTTCTGTCATGTCCTCAAATTTTTCTATTGATTTAAGAAATAAAACCGAATTAGTATATGTTTTGAAATTTCTAATCCAACTGGGGTTTTTATGGCAAGAAAAATCATTATTGTTCTTCTGTCTTTCCTCCTGCTTTTTCCAGCGGCTAACCTGATTGCCGAATCGCGCCAGGAACTGGTTATACTCAACTGGAGTGACTATCTGGATCCCGATCTGGTTGCTCAGTTTGAAACCGCTTACAACGCCAAGGTTACCCAAGTGTTTTATGCCAGTGATGAGCGCCGCACGGAACTGCTCCTCGAAACCAACGGCAAAGGTTATGACCTGATCCTGACATCGGGGGTCGATATAAGCACTTATGTTCAGCAGGGCTGGTTATCTCCCCTCAACAAAGATCAGCTGCCCAACCTTGCGCACCTTTCATCGCACTGGCGCCATGCATTCCCTTACGCCGAGCACTATGCTGTACCCTTTTTCTGGGGCACAACCGGCATAGCCTACCGCCAGGATCTGGTTGAGTCACCGATCACCAGTTGGAAACAGTTTTTTGAGCCCGATACGGAGCTACAAGGGAAAATCGCCCTCTTTGACAGTCCCGGTGATGTCATTGCCATGGCCCTAAAGTCCCTAGGTTTTTCCTCAAACAGTGAAGACGAACAAGCGCTGGCCCGAGTCAGGGATCTGCTGCGGGCTCAAAAACCTTATGTTCACAGCTCACAATATCTTTCTATGGATGAGAATTCTCTTCTTGTCAGGGGCGACGTTGTTGCCGCGATGGCCTACAATGGTGACGCTCTGATGCTGGCGGAATATAACGATAATATTCGTTACGTCCTTCCAGAGGAGGGAGGAGAGATCTGGATCGATTATTTTGTCATCGCCCGCCAGGCTGCAAATTCTGACCTTGCTCATGTATTTCTTGATTTCATCAATGATCCGATTAACGCAGCCCAGATGGCGGCTTTTGTCTATTATGCCACACCGAATCTGGCGGCCGAGAAGCTGCTCGATGAGGATTTTCTCAACAACCCGATCATTTATCCACAGAAAAGCAGTCTACAGAACTCAGAGCTATACACCCCTCGCTCCCCGCGTGCACAGCGCCTCTGGCATATTATGGCAAGTGAGCTCTTGCAATAAGGTGGTGCATGAAGCTTAAAGCAAAATTATCATTGTTGCTGCTGCCCCTCGTGACAGTTCCCTTATTGGCTGTTGGTGTGGCGGCCTATATGCAACTGACGGATATCAGCAAACAACGCGGTCAGCAACAGATCCATACCCTGTTCGATATGTATGATTCCCAGATCGACAATATTACCCGCACCGCCCAATCCAACCTGCACCTGTTCAGCGACTATCCACTAATTAAACAATACTTTTTAGCTGACAGCGAGGAAGAACGCTACCTGGTGCTCTATCTGCCGGTTCAGCGTCAGCTTTATACCATTCAGAAGAACTATCCTGAATACTATGAACTGCGCCTCCTGCAACCTGACGGGTTTGAGGACCTGCGCATGATCAATCGTCCCTTACCCAACCACAGCGAGATGGAATTGGGCTCATCGGCATTTAATGAATTGCTCGTATCTGACAATGACATTTCCACCCGGGTTGATCGCAACCCGGACAACAACGAACTGGCTCTTTACGTCACCAAACGCATAACTATGATCAATGATGCCATTGAAGACCCCGGTGCTACTCCGAAATTACGGGGATATTTCGGCATCACGGCTGACATCGACTTTCTGCTCAGGCAACTCGAAGAGAGCATACTGGGAAACAACAGCGGAATGCTTCTCACGGACGACCGGGGCGTCCTTCGCTACCTGCCCACTCACCTTGAAGGACTAAACGATGACCTGAAAGGACTATTTGCCGAGAAGTCTGACACTGCAGACAGACTTGTTCAGCTAGCATCCGGGATATTCCAGCTGAGCAGTCGGCAGCTTCAAAACAACCTCTGGGTTCACGCCTTGGTGGCGGAACAGGATCTGCGGGATGCAAGCCGGTCCCTCAACCGCACCATTGCCTGGATCACCATTGTCGCCCTGGCCGCTTCCCTCACTCTGATTTTGCTGGCACTCAACCTTCAGGTTATTAGGCCCATAACACGATTGCGCAAGGGGATTCTGGATCTTTCTGATGGCAATGAACTGGTGCAGATTCCGATCCAAAGCCGTGATGAATTGGGAGATCTGGCTCAGGAATTCAATCGCATGGGACGTGCCCTGCAGCAATCAAACGAACAGATTCGCAACATGGCCTACAACGATTATCTCACTGAATTACCCAACCGTTTTCATTTTCATAAAACCCTGAGTCAGGCCATGGATGTTGCACATCGCAAAAACCGGCAACTGGGACTGATTTTTATTGATCTTGACAACTTTAAAAACATTAATGACACCCTCGGTCATCAAACCGGAGATCGCCTGCTTAAAGATATCGCCCATCGTTTACAGAACAATTTGCGCGGCATCGATGTCTCCGGTCCGGTCAATCTCACGCCGCAGGAGCATAATCTTGCCCGCCTGGGCGGAGATGAGTTCACCGTCGTCATCCAGAGATTCTCCTCGGTCATCGATCTGAGCAAAGTAGCAACACGGCTGATTGCTGCGATTGAGCGCCCCTTTATTCATCAAGGCACTGAACATTTTGTCAGTGCCAGCGTCGGGATTGCGGTTTTCCCCTCAGACGGCGATACCCCGGAAGAATTGATTAAGCACGCCGATATGGCCATGTATGAGGCTAAAAAACTCGGCAAAGGGCGTTTTGAATTTTTTTCAACTAAAATCAGCAAACAGGTCCTGGAGCGAACCCACCTGGAACGACGGTTACGTGTCGCCCTTGAGAATAATACCTTTAAACTTCATTACCAGACGATCCTCGACAACAAAACCCAAAATATCGCCCTCATGGAAGCCCTTATCCGCTGGGACGATGCCGAACTTGGCTCCGTTGCTCCTAGCTACTTTATTCCAGTTGCCGAAGAAACAGGGTTGATTAACGCCATTGGGAGCTGGGTTCTCAATGAGGCCTGCGGCCAGCTTCGCGATTGGCAAGACCAGGGGAACAATGGCCTGAAGGTGGCCATTAATGTCTCCGGAAAGCAGCTTGAAAAGCCCGAATTTGCCGACCAGGTTCTGGCAACATTGAAGCGTTATGATGTTCAACCTGAATCGATCCACCTGGAGCTGACCGAGAGCGCTGTCATCCAGGGGGAAACAGAGGTCATAGCGACACTAAGCAAACTCAGAAAAATTGGAGTGCAGATTGCCCTTGATGATTTCGGCACCGGTTATTCGTCCCTGAGCTACCTGCGCAACCTTCCCATCGATGTTCTCAAAATCGACCGCAGATTTATCCAGGGACTTGGACAGCAAAACAACAACATTATCCTTTCGGCCATTATCACCATGGCCCAAGCCATGAATCTCCAGGTCATCGCCGAAGGGGTAGAAACCCAGGGTCAATTTGCTTTTCTGCAGAAAGAGCACTGTAACATGCTCCAGGGTTATCTTTTCCATCGGCCGGAATCGACGGAAAAAATTTCTGCAAAACTGACCAGCGGTGAACTGCACTTCAACTGATCCAAGTATCGACCAAAAAGCCATCGAAATCATCTTACCTGCCAATCCTTTTTCCGGTAAAATTGCCAACCGACAGGAGTCACCTGCATGCTTAAGGAAGGACGGTTAGCACCGACATGATACTGCCTCAACCACTGAGACTGATAATTCCTACAGGATTTATCATTGCCCTCGCTCTGTTATTGTTCATAGCGACCCAGGCCGTTGCTTTTGTCGATTGTGCACCCGGGCAGAAATTCAATCCTCTTTCTATGCGCTGTGAGGCCGTGCCGGATTGTCCTGACGATGTTGATGCGAGTACCGAAGCTGCCTGTCAGGGAGTAGCCATCAGTCCACTGGTTCCATCACTGACAACCGACAGCTTTGGTTGGGTTAACGCCGACAGCCCGACATTGACAAGCAGATCAAAAGGCTCACTCGAGATCGTCTATTTCTGGGGAATCGGCTGCCCTTTCTGCGAACGCCTGAAGCCGCAACTCGAGCAACTGGCCGCAGAGTATCCACAAGTTCAGCTGCGCGACTTCGAAGTCTATTACGACCGCGCCAATCAGCAACGCTTTCTCGACACCACCAGTAAATACGGCATTGATTCACACAGCGTCCCCTTAACCTTTATCGGTGAACGCCACTGGATCGGCTACCGTGAGCATTTTCCCAATGAGATGCGCGCTGAAATAGAAAAACTGCTGGGTCTTCAGAGCGACACCCTCACTACGATACCAACAAGGGACACGATCAGCATTCCATTGCTTGGCGACATCAACATCGGCACCATGCCCCTGCTGTTGACAACGGTGCTGATCGCTTTTGTCGACGGTTTTAACCCCTGCTCGTTGTGGCTGCTGACGATTCTTCTCGGGATCCTGTTACACACGCGCTCGCGCCGTAAAATTGTCATTGTCGGACTCGCCTTTTTGCTGACCACCGCTGCCGGCTATGGGGCCTTCATGCTGGGGCTGCTCAATGTTTTTCTGTATGTGGGCTATGTCGACTGGATCAAGATCGTCGTCGGTTTACTGGCCCTGACCTTTGCGGTGGTCAACATCAAGGATTATTTCTGGTTTCAGCAGGGGGTGAGCTTCACCATCTCTGACAAACAAAAACCGGGGATTTTCAAACGCATGCGCAACATCATCAATCAGGATATGTCGACAGCGGGGATGGTCGGAGCGACCATCATCATGGCCCTGGGGGTGACCCTGGTGGAGCTGCCCTGCACCGCAGGCTTTCCCGTTATCTGGTCCAACATTGCCGCGCAACAGGGGGTCACTGGCATTGAGTTTGCTCTGCTGTTTGTGATTTATCTGACCATCTATCTGGGGGTCGAAATTGTCATTCTCGCAACAGCAGTGATTACCTTGAAAAAGAGTGTGTTTGAGGAAAAACACGGCCGTATCCTCAAACTGATCAGCGGTGTGATCATGCTGGCGCTGGCCTACGGGATTGTCTTTGCCTATGACACTCTGGGCAGCCTTAGCGGCGTTTTGAGCCTGTTTGGCACAGCTGCAGGGATGATTATGTTGATTCTGCTGATTCACCGCATCATCCTGCCGCGTTGCGGCATCAGTGTCGGATCAGAGAAGCAGAAACCTTCTTCACGTAAATAGTTTTGGAAGAAAAATGTCACAGGCCAAACATGACTCCATCCGCATATCATAACTTTTGTATTGAACTGATCACCTCCCTGGTCAATGAAGCACCGGAAAATCATCTTCATGCTGTTGATGAAAAAGCCTGGGGTAGTCCGTTGATCGGTGTTGCGCGCGGGGATGATCCTTTATTTACGGAATTCAAACAGATCATCGGCGCAGTGCACTGGTCACCAGCGGAAGCTTTTGCCCTGGCGTATCCAGACCAGTCAGTGACCTCGAAAGATTTACGGGTAGTGAGCTGGATTTTACCGCAGACAGAAAACACCCTGGCAGATCAGCGCCTGGAAACGGAATTACCGACGGCGCGCTGGGTTTACTCGCGCTGTTATGGTGAACAGTTCAATGAATGGCTGCGACTAAAGGTGCGTGACGAATTGATCAGAATGGGATTAAGGGCGCTGGCTCCGGCCCTGCTACCGGATTGGGCCTATCGCCAGACCCCGCAAGCAGGGATCTGCTCCAATTGGTCAGAACGCCACGCAGCTTATGCCGCAGGACTCGGCACCTTTGGTCTGTCGGACGGTTTTATCAGTGAAGCAGGAAAAGCGATCCGCATCGGCTCCGTCATCGTTGCTGCAGACATCGCGATCACGCCGCGCAGTGCTACCGCCCATACCGCCAATTGCCTCTTTTATGCCCGCGGCACCTGTGGTGCCTGTATCAAACGCTGCCCAGTGGAGGCGATATCTCAGGCCGGGCACGACAAAATCGCCTGTCGCAAATACATCCGCCAGGTGACCGCCCCCTACGCCAAGCAACTCTGCGGCCAAGCTGTTACTCCTTGTGGCCTGTGTCAGGTCAGCATTCCCTGTGAGAGACGCAACCCCGTCGCAGCGGTTCATAATAATCGCGCTGCCGTTGACCTCTAAAGGATTTCTGCAGCAGAGAATAGATGCGGCTGGCCCGCAGCTGCAGAGCCAGCTGGCCTTGCGCGCGCTGCAGTGCCTCAGGTTCAGTGGCATAGCGGCGTTTTAGTATCGCCTGAACCCGTGAGAAATTCTGAATCAGCGGTATTGTTCGCTGTTTACGCCGCGCAGCTAAAAACGTTTCACCTCGTTGACTGGCCGCGAGCAGATGCAGATAAGTGGGTGGAGCGGCCAACAGAAACCGCGCTGCCTCAGCTTCAATACCCAACAGGACCGCCACTAACGTCCGTTGTACACGGGTCCGGGTAAGGTGCCGGGCTTTGACAGCGTTGATCAACTCTTCCAGATGGGCAGCCTGATTGGCAGCATCAATAAGCCTCTGACCTAATCCCGCTTCGATGAGCCAGTAATGACTCAAATCGCCGGGCGATCGTAAAATCTGCGCAGATAGCAGGCGATAATAAATATCTACGTCCAGCCCCAATCCGGCAACAAAAGTCTTCTCCAGAAGAAGGACAACAGCCTGTGGAACTAATCCGGTAATTTCAAATCCATCATGCAAACGCTGACGAATACCTGTAGCGCTGGCAATCCCCTCTTTTTCATCGAGATCGTGATAACCGGCTCCGATCCGGGTTGTGGTCAGAGGGACGATGGAGCTGCCGACTTCGCCCAGGGCGCGTAGATAAGCAAGACCCAGGATATTGTTCGGGCTGGAAAGAATTTCATCAATATCAACAGTGGGGAACAGCTTCGTCATCGCCTGTGCCTGCGCCTGGGGGAAAGAGACGCCCCGCCGCAGCGCAGCAGAGGTATACTTTTCAACCGGTTCCTTCTGCTGGGCAAGAAGATCAGCACAGTGTTCCAACGCTGCAAGATCGCCGCTTTCGCTACCGAAACAGACAGCGTCCGCCCCCAGATCGGTCAGGGCCTGGATAGCACCCCGGGCAAAATCCGGAGCGCTGCTAGCGGCCCAGGGCAAAGGCAGCTCGACCACAATGTCGACCCCGGCAGCCAGGGCCATCTCCGCCCGTACCCATTTATCCACCAGGGCCGGTTCACCACGCTGGAGAAAATGACCGCTCATCACCGCCACCGCCACTTCGGCATCCGCCAAATCAAGGCTGCGCCGCAAGTGGTGAAGGTGGCCATTGTGAAATGGATTATATTCGGTGATCAATCCGACAGCTCGCATTAGTTTTGCTCTCACAAAGCCAAAAGAAAACAAAGGGGAAAACTTAAAACAACTGTAAATTACTCTATTTTGCTATCAAACTGATTTCAAATAGGTAACCGAATTTATGTGTTCTCAGTGTCTCCGTGCCTCCGTGTGATAGAGACATTCTTAACAGTTTAATACTTAAAGCCTCACGGCAATTTTCTCATCCACCCGGTTTTCCTCCGGGGTAGTGTGGGTTTTGTAGGCCAGCACCTCAACCCCCGTCGCAGCCACCTGACGCAGCAGGCGACCATACTCGGGATCAATCTCATCCGCCGGGGAGAAAAACTGTGCTTCACTGCGCTGCACCAGAAAAAAGATCACACTGCGATACCCCTGATGTTTAGCTTCCTGCAATTCGAGCAGATGCTTTTGTCCGCGCAGCGTCACCGCATCGGGGAAACAGGCAGTTTCGGCGGAGCAGCACAGGGTGACGTTTTTCACCTCCAGCAGCACCTTTTCATTCCCTTTGGTCAGCAGAAAATCGATGCGGCTGCCGCCAAAAGCATATTCTGCGCGTACCTGATAATCACGAAACTCCGTGATCCACCCTTGCGCCAATGCTTCTGCCACCAACTGGTTGCTACGTTGGGTATGGGTGTCGACCCAGTCAGTTCCAACCCGGATCAGCTCCAGGGTCCAGGGGAGTTTACGTTTGGGATTAGTTGCTACGGAAAACAAGACCGGGTAGCCGGGAACGGCGCACTGTTTCATGCTGCCGGTGTTGGGGGTATGGGCGGTGATAATGGTGCCGTCGGGGCGTTCAATATCAGTCAGAAAACGCTTGTAGCGCCGTAGCAGGGTCCCGGCAAACAAGGGAGCTGGTAGTTTCATGCTGACTCCAAGGATAAAATTCCAGTCATTTTAGCGGGCTGCCGGTTAAACACAGCAGTCGAATCTTGCGAAGCAGGAATGATCATCGTATATTAGCGCCTTTGATCAAACCAATTTGTATTTTTCTTTCTATGAACCCATTCTTTACTTCAATCATAATCTTTGCGAGGTACCCATGACAGACAACTTGATAGCCCGTACTGAATCAGCTTACGACTATCCACTGCTGATAAAAAACCTGTTTGCTGCCCCGGCCGTCACTAACCCCCAACAGGCCATCGTCTACCGTGACCTGCAGCGTTTCACTTATGCGGAATTCAAACAACGAGTCTGCCGCCTGGCCAATGCCCTGACCGCCATTGGTGTCAAGTCGGGGGATACCGTGGCAGTGATGGACTGGGACTCCCATCGCTACCTTGAGTGTTTTTATGCTGTCCCCATGCTTGGTGCGGTGCTGCACACGGTGAACATCCGCCTGTCACCGGAGCAGATTCTCTATACCATCGACCACGCCGAGGATGATTACATCCTCGTCAATGAGGAATTCCTGCCCTTGCTGGAACAGATCAAAGGGCGTATCGACACGGTCAAATCTTACGTTCTGCTGCAGGACGAACAGATGCCAGCGAAGACCAGCCTCACCATTGCCGGTGAGTATGAAGCTATGCTGGCAACCGCCGCCGACACCTTTGAATTTAGCGAATTCAACGAAAATACCCGGGCGACCACCTTTTACACCACCGGCACCACCGGCATGCCCAAGGGTGTCTATTTCAGCCACCGCCAACTGGTGCTGCATACCCTCGCCGGCATGGCGGCGCTGGGCAGCGTGGCCCGCCAGGGGCGGCTGCATCAGGAAGATGTCTACATGCCGATCACCCCCATGTTTCATGTTCATGCCTGGGGGCTTCCCTACATCGCAACGGCTTTAGGAATCAAACAGGTTTATCCCGGCAAATACCTGCCGGAAATGCTGCTCAAACTGATCGACAGGGAAAAGGTGACCTTCTCCCACTGTGTGCCGACCATCCTCCACCTGCTCATGAGCCATCCCCTGTTCAAGGAGATTGACCTATCCAACTGGAAAGTGCTGATTGGCGGTGCTGCTCTGCCTAAAGCCATGTGCCGGTCTGCGCGGGCGCGGGGAATCGATATCTACTCCGGTTACGGCATGTCGGAAACCTGTCCGGTACTGACCCTGGCTAATGTGACCGAAGAGGATTTAAGCACCGAAGAGGATCTGGAAATCCGCTGCAAAACTGGCCGCCCTCTCCCCCTGGTTGATCTAAGGATTGTCGATGAAGGGATGCAGGAGGTTCCTGCCGATGGCCAGAGTGTCGGTGAAATCGTCGTCCGCAGTCCGTGGTTGA
>Ga0102938_10000271_pt1 | contig 37225 bp, 35 predicted proteins | sample SalPonR2_B_D2_MG_FD_84516 | JGI IMG/M metagenome (GOLD analysis project Ga0102938, IMG submission 84516) | Salt pond soil microbial communities from South San Francisco under conditions of wetland restoration - Salt Pond MetaG R2_B_D2_MG | ecosystem: Environmental > Aquatic > Marine >...
AGCTGTTCAGATTTAGGAACAAATAATGTAAACGTAACAGTTGAAGACTGTAACGGACAGACGACAAGCAAAATATCTGTCGTAACAGTTATTGACTCTATTGCTCCAATGCTTACAGTAAAAGATACAAGCTTATCTTTGGATGAAAATGGAAATGCCACCTTATCAGAAATGGATTTAATAACAAATTCTTCTGATAATTGCAGTATCGAAAATTATACACTAAGTCAGAATAATTTCAGCTGTAACAATGTGGGAATCGTAAATATTGAAGTTACTGCCACAGATGCAGGTGGAAATTCAACTGCCAAACCAGCTGCGATCACCGTGGAGGATAACTTTTCACCATTATTAACAACCCAAGATATAGTTCTGGAACTGGATAGTAACGGAACTGCTGAAATTGTTCCGGCTGATGTCATTCAAAGCGCTTCGGATAATTGCCAGGTAACGGACACTACATTGAACCAGAGCACCTTTAACTCGGCAGGTAACCACTTCGTAGATGTTACTGTTAAAGATAATCATGGCAACTCAACTTCAAAAACAACTGAAGTAAACATACTCAATAATGAGCCACCAACATTAAGTGTTAAAAACTGCACGGTTTATCTTGATTCAATGGGTTATGCCTCTATTTCTAAAAAAGATCTGATTGAAGCAACCAGCGATAACAATTCAGTTGCAGATACCCTGATCTCAGGTATAACAGAATTTACCTGTGCAGATGCAGATTCTGTTTTTTATATTGAAATCACCTTAAAGGATGACGTGAGCAATACTACAACTAAAACTGCAAATATTGAGGTAGAAGATACCATAGCTCCAGTGCTCGCTACAAAGAATATCACAATACAGCTGGACGAGACCGGAAACGCATCTATTACAGGTAGTGATGTGATTGAAAATGCAACAGACAATTGTGGTTTATCTGACACAACGCTGAGTCAGAGCAAATTCACAACAGAGGATATTGGCATGGTAAATATTGATGTAATTGTTTCTGATGTAAATGGAAATAGCACAAGCAAAACAGCAGAAATTGATGTCAATGAACAAACCGATATAATCCATTTATCAAAAAACAACATCCAAATATATCCAAATCCTGCAGACTCTAAATTAAAAATAACAAGTAAAACTTTGGATATTAAAAGATTGACAATAATAGAACCAACAGGGAAAATTCTCTATAGTTCCAAATCATCTAGAAACAGGGACATTATAAATCTTGAAAAATATAATTCAGGCATTTATTTCATAAGAATAGAAACTGACAAAGGGATCGCCATTAGAAAAATAATTAAGAAATAAAAAACACAAATAAAAAACCGGAGTATGCAACTAAACTACTCCGGTTTTTTATTTATTTTAAGATCTCTCTCTTAATTTTCCTTAAGAACCTCATTTAATTTAGCATGAAGAGCATCTCCTCTCAAATTTTTAGCTACAATTTCTCCTTTTTTATTTAAAAGAAAATTTGCCGGAATACTAGAAAGATTATAACTTCTAACTACGCTTGAGTTCCAGAAGTTAAGATCACTCACATGTGTCCAGTCAAGATTGTCTTTTTCAATTGCGTTAACCCATGCTGACCTTTTTTTATCAAGTGAAACCTGGTAAATTTCAAAACCTTCATCTTTAAATCTTTTATAAGCTCTCACAAGATTTGGGTTCTCAATACGACAAGGTTTACACCAGGAGGCCCAAAAATCAAGCAATACATATTCTCCTCTCAAAGAACTTAAAGCTATTGTATCTCCTTGTGGGTTTGGCAAAGCAATTTCGGGAGGAACATTCCCTATTTCTAAATTCGGAATATTAGCTGAGTTCTCTTTCATTCTTGATTTGTACATTTTTATCTGAGAATGTAAAGATTTTACAGGTCCTGAATTTGGGTATAATTCCATTAATGAAGAGTCAACCTTCTCATAATATTTTAAGTCGTCTCTGGGGTTTAACACATAACTCTGGGGACCTAATTGTTGATAAAGTGCCATTATTGTGGCTAAAGAACCGAGGTTATCATTTATAAATTGTTTAGTATATTCTTTATGCTTCTTTACTATTTCATGCGATTCTTTGTTTAATCTCATTCTTAACTGGGCTCCGGATTCTTTATCTGGATTGTTTTTGAAAATCTGCCCCAAAGAATCAAGCTTTGATACTGTAGCTATCAGGTTGTTCCTTAACTCATGAATCTTTTCACTACCGTCGGAACCTTTTACCTCATATGTTTTCTTTAAACTCTTAATATTCCCGGTTAACTTAATGTCTTCATCCGGACCAACAACCAGAGTTAACGAATTACGTGGTGTAGTATAAACCGTAAAAAACTTTGGAGTGTTTGTATATCCGGTAAAAGAAAATGTTCCATCATCTTTAACCTGAACAGAATCTATCTTTTTTAACCTGTTCATTTTCATTTCAGCCAGATAAATTTTTTCATTATCTGAATTACTTACTTTTCCTTCTATCGTGAACTCATTTGAGTGTGAACCACATGAAAGAATTCCAATTACGATAAATGTTAATAAAAGCAATCTTCTCATAATTAATTTATTTTATTATTTGATTTGTATTTATTAATTCCTATTTCTGTCATTTTAATAGCTTTAGCCAGATTAGTACGACCTTTTATTTTTTTCATCAATACCTGCATAAAGTCCTATCTCATTGTTATATTTATAATGATATTTTCTTTTAAAATTGAAATTCAACTGTTTTGGAAATAACCTCTTTTCTTTCTTCATTCTTTTTAAACTATCTGGATATACTTTTTATTATACCATTAAATCATTGTTAACTTTAACAAGAAGAGAAAATAATTGTTTGAAGGCATAAACCTTATTTACAGATCCTTCTTCTTTCATTTTTTATGTATAGCTATATGTATGAAGATTGGCAAAATTAATATTTTTTTATTGAGTAACTCTTTTAAAGATTCAAAATCCAATTTCACATTTGCTTTTTTGAATAATAATAAGTTTTTCTTTTCTATGGTAATTTTCCATATCAGATTCTGATGCTAAAAAAAGAAGAAACACATATCATTTCAGTAAATTCTTCAATATATCCGCATTCGAAATAAACCATTAAAGCATTCAAAATTAAAGCAAAATTTCTTTTAGTATTAAAACCATACAATAGTTTACCGTATTATTTACTTTTTTATCTTTGGGGACTTATACAGGATATATTTTAAATTAATTACATAATCGTGAAAGTTCATTACGATCTGAATACATTTAATGCAAAAAAGCCGGTGATAACCATCGGAGTATTTGACGGTGTGCACCTTGGTCATAAAAAAGTAATCACCAGTTTATTAAATATCTCTAAAAATGAACAGGGAGAATCTGTAATAGTTACTTTGTGGCCCCATCCAAGATTAGTTTTAAGTGATGAAATAGAAACATTAAGGTTATTAAACACACTGGAAGAAAAAGAAATTCTCCTGGAGAAGCAGAATATTGACCACCTTGTAATACTACCCTTTACAAAAGAATTTAGCAAGAAAAGCGCCTGTAAATTTACTGAAGAAATACTAGTTAACAAACTTCACGTCAAACACTTGCTTATAGGACATGACCACCATTTTGGCAAGGACAGGGCTGGAGATTTTAAAGATCTGAAAGATTGTGCAGAACGTTACCACTTTACGCTTACAAGAGTAAATCCCGAAAAAACAAATGGTGCCAGTATAAGCAGTACAAAGATAAGAAATCATCTTCTTGAAGGTAATCTCGAAAAGGCAAACGAATATCTTGGATATGAGTATTTTATCAGGGGAAAAGTCATTGGAGGGAACCGGATAGGAAAAAAAATTGGCTTCCCTACGGCCAATATTGAAATTTCAGACAGTTACAAACTTATTCCGAGAGATGGTGTATATGCTGTAGCTACCAGGATTGGACAACATCTATATAAAGGAATGCTAAACATTGGGAAACGCCCGACAATTGACAAACATGGTTATCGCAAAACAATTGAAGTACATCTTTTTGAATTCAATGAAAATATTTATAACAAAACCATTTCAATTCACTTCATCAAAAGAATAAGGGATGAAGAAAAATTTGACAATGTTGATCAATTAGTGGAACAACTCAAAAAAGACAAAGCAACCGCCCTTAAAATATTAAGTTAACACCCCGCTAAATAATCAATTAATTTCTAACCCTCAGCTGATTAGGTGGAATATAGTATGTTTCATACTGATACAGAGGCCTTGTTGCAGGTCCTTCAAAAACAGATCCGTCATCAGTTATTAAAAATTTTGACCCGCAACAGGGACAGGTTAAAACAGTTTCAAAATTTTCATCTGGTTCCAGTATGCAACGATCTCTTGGCTTATGTGGGCAAGCCCTGTCAAAGGCCAGATACTCACTTGAAGTTTTATGGTAAATGATCAAACCACCATAAGCATATTTATTTTTAAAAACATACTCCCCTACTGCTACGTTATTAAGTTGAGTGCTGATATTAAAGGTTACATCAAAAGAAACATAGGGGAATCGTTCTTCCTCTTTTTCACAACTCTGAAAAATAAATATCGTAAAAGTTAATGCAAGTATTTTTATTAATTTTGTTGACATATATGAAGACTTGGCAAAGCAAATTTAATTTTTCAAACATTGGCAAAATTACATTAATTTTAGTAATATTGATGAATGCTATAGCGATTTCTTCCTGTAGCTCCAGTCGGACAATGACCCAGGAAGAGAAGTCGCGTAAAGTCAAAGAAAAAATTTCTAAAAAAGAAAAAAGAAAATACGAGAGGGCTAAAAAAAAATTTGTAAGAAAAAATTACAACAGACAACCAGAAAAAACAAAGAAGCAAATTGATCATTTAGCCAAAGGAGCAGAAAAATGGAACAAGAACCATTTTAACAGTCGAAAGCCTCCGTTTTTTGCAAGAGTTAAAATCTGGTTCAGAAAATTTATAGGATTATTTAAGAAACGCGAGAAAGGATTATTTGAAGAAGAGATACATTAAATTAACTATGGAAAATTTTTTTGATAAAATATTACCCATTCTGATTACATTCGGAATACCAATTCTTATAGGAATTTTAAGCACTAAAAAGAAAAAAAGAAAACCAGTTGCTTCTGCTGATAATTTTGACTTCAACCCAAATTCTTCTGGTAATGAAACTGACCAGGAAATTGAAAACATCTTCAACAAACAGGAAGAAGTTCTTGAAGATCAAAAGCAGACCAAAGATAAAAAAGAGATGTCTGTGCAGGAAGTAAAAGAAAGATTAGAGAAAGAATGGGAAGAAAAAAATAAGAAGAAGGAATCAAAAATTAAACAGGGCCCGGATAAAACACAAGAAGATGATTCTGAGCAAAAAGGGGAAGAGGAAAGCAATACAATTTTAGAAAATTATGAAGAAGGAAAACAGGTGACAGATAGTAATTACAGCCAGTATTACCCGACAAAAGAATCAAAAAAGAAGGAGGTCATCAACAAAATAAAAGAGGACTTTGACTTAGAAGAAGGGATTATATATTCTGAAATATTAAACAGAAAACATTTTTAATTAAAGACTTTTAAGTATTAATTAAGTTGGTACTTGATTGACTTTAAATTTTTGTTTATTTTTGCATACGAAAAAGGTTACGCAAAAGCGATTAACCTTTTTCATTATTTTTTTGTTTAAAATTCAGACCCAATATTTAACAAATTATACTCAAAACACAAATTCAATCATTGTAATTTACTGGTTGTAATAAAAGAAATAAATGGATAATATTTAAAGGAGAAGAATCATGGCGAAAGTTTCTTACGTTACAGAAGAAGGATTAAAAAAATTAAAAGAAGAATTAAAGCATCTGGAAACTGTTGAAAGACCTAAAATCAGCAAACAGATTGCTGAGGCAAGAGATAAAGGAGATCTTTCAGAAAATGCAGAATATGATGCTGCAAAGGATGCACAGGGAATGCTTGAAATGAAAATCCAAAAGCTCAAAAATACCATTGCCAATTCAAGAATTTTGGATGAATCAAGAATTGATACATCAACAGTACAAATTCTGAACAAAGTAAAAATAAAAAATAAAAAGAATAACGCAGTAATGGAATACACCATTGTTGCAGAGTCAGAAGCAGACCTGAAAAGTGGTAAAATTTCAGTACACTCACCTATTGCAAAGGGGCTGCTTGGAAAAAAAGAAGGAGATGTGGTTGACATTCAGGTGCCTTCAGGAGTAATTCCTTTTGAAATACTTGAAATATCTCTTTAAAATATAAATATTATGGCTTCTATTTTTACAAAAATCATTAAAGGTGAAATTCCTTCTTATAAAATTGCTGAGGATGAAAATTTCTTTGCTTTTTTAGACATTAATCCTTTAAAAAAAGGACATACTCTTGTTATACCCAAAAAAGAGGTTGACTATTACTTCGATCTGGATGATGAAACTTTGAGTGGACTTATGGTTTTTGCCAAAAAAGTTGCAAAGGCCATAGAAAAGGTAATTGATTGTAAAAAAGTAGGGGTTGTAGTTTTGGGAATGGAAGTTCCACATGCACATGTTCACCTTATTCCTCTTGATAAAGAGACTGATGCCTGTTTTAGTCAGCCCAAACTAAAACTGAAAGAAGAAGAATTTCTTTCTATTGCAGAAAAAATAAGAAATGCATTTGACTAAGAATTTGCTGTAAATTTCAAATTATTAAAAAAAGGTGCAAAACTCTATTGCACCTTTTTTTTCAGCATTTTGTTACATCGGATCCACGTCAAAATTAACCTGTAATGATCTTAGATCAGCGTGCATTTTTATCTTATTTGTCTCACGAATAATTAATTCTTTTGTCTTTTTTAATGATTTCTCTTTTTCAATTTTCACCAGGATATGCTTGATATGATAACTCTGAACCCTTCCTACCAATGGACTCTGAGGCCCTAATAACCGATAGGAAAAAATCCTTTTCAATTCTTTTGACAAAAGATTTGAGGCATGATCTAATTTATTCCAATCTTTGTGTTTAAGCAATATTTTAATAATCCTGTAAAATGGAGGATACATAAATTGTTTTCGTTCATTAATCTGATTTTTAAACATTTCTAAGTAATCATTATTCAACACATTTTTCAGAATCTGATGATTAGGTTGCGATGTTTGAATAATAACTGTTCCTCTTTTTTTCTTTCTTCCCGATCGGCCACTCACCTGGGCCATTAACTGAAAACTTCTTTCATGAGCCCTGAAATCAGGGAAATTAATCAGGTTATCAGCATTCAAAATACCTACCACACTTACATTGTCAAAATCAAGACCTTTAGATACCATTTGTGTGCCAATCAGAATATCAATCTCATGTTTTTCAAATGAATCAATAATTTTTTCATAAGCATTTCTCTTCCTTGTTGTATCCAAATCCATTCGTTTAATTTTCGCATCCGGCAGGAACAGCGCAATTTCTTCCTCAATCTTTTCTGTCCCAAATCCACGTGTAACAAGGCTATTACTATGACATGAAGGGCACTTATCCGGTAATTTAATGTTATAGCCGCAATAATGACACACCAGCCTGTTGTTTTTCCTATGGTATGTCAAACTCACATCACAAAACTTACATTCAGGAATCCAGCCACAGGTTTCGCATTCAATGTATGGAGAAAAACCTCTCCTGTTCTGGAAAAGAATCACTTGTTCATTCTGATTCAAAGCTTCACTGATACGATTAATAAGAGTCTCTGTAAAATGACCCTGTAACCTTTTTTCCCTCCTTGCTTTAAAAATATCGACCACTTCAATCTCTGGCAACTGGATATCAAGATATCTTTGATTTAATTCCACAAACCCGTATTTTTTTCTTTTTGAATTAAAGTAGCTTTCCACACTTGGTGTAGCTGTTCCAAGCAGCACTTTAGCCTGGTGGATAGTTGCAAGTATAACAGCAACATCCCTGGCATTGTATCGGGGAGCAGGATCAAACTGTTTGTAGGTATTCTCGTGTTCCTCATCAACTATTATGAGCCCCAGGTTTTTAAAAGGCAAAAACACAGAAGATCTTACTCCCAGGATAATCTTAATCGAATCATCAGTTGAAGTTCCTTTCAGTAAATCCTGGTAAATTTCCACTCTCTGGTTGTCAGGGAATTTTGAATGGTATACACCTACTTTGTCACCGAAAATCATTTTCAGGCGTTTGATTATCTGAGAGGTTAAAGCAATCTCGGGCAAAAGATACAATACTTGTTTGCCTGCTTCAATCTGCTCCTTTATAAGATCAATATATATTTCCGTTTTTCCACTCGATGTAACTCCATGCAACAGCACCACATCTTTTTCATCCCATTGCTCCTTAATTTCCAGGTAAGCTTCTTTTTGTGCTTCTGTTAATTCTTTTTTATCTGTTGTTTCTCCCTCTTCATTATCTAGTCTGCTGATATCCCTGGTTTCTTCAGAAAGAATTTCATTTTCAGTTAAGGAACGCAAAATATTAGAGTTTACACCTGCAATCTCCTTAAAACGCCTTTTCTCCATTGTAAACTCCTCTGAATTATTGTTTTCACGCACAAGTTTTATAAAATGCATAAAAGCATTCATTTGTTTTGGCGCCCGCTCAAGTTTCTTAAATGCCTCGTTGATCATCTCTTCATTGCCAGGAGAAAAACTTAAGCGCAGATATTTTTCTTTTTTAGGTTTATAAGAATCAATTAATTTCTCTTCAATCTGGATGGCCCCTTTTTCCATCAGTGAATTCATGAAAGGCAGAATATTTTTATGCCCGGTTTTTTTGGACAGCTCTTCCAAACCTATAATATTATCAATTTTTATTATATCAAGCAAAGAGTATTCTTTTTCGCTTAATATTTCATTGTTGTTAAACGAATGATTATAAACAACTTTTGTCTGGCTTTCCAGCTTCAATCCTGAAGGAATTGCAGCTTTGTATACATCCCCCAAGTGACACATATAATAATCAGCCATCCACTCCCACAATTTAAACTGTTTTGAATTAACAATAGGAGAATCATCCAATACATCAAGAATTGGTTTGGTTTTATATTCTTTTGGAGGATTCTGGTGTATGCGATAGATAATAGCAGAATATACTCTTCGTTTACCAAACTGTACTATAGCCCTTTTACCTCTTTCCACATTACTTTGTAAATTCTGTGGTATTTTATAGGTAAAAGCATCTCCAACAGCCAATGGCAAAATAACATCAGCGTATACTTCTTTTTCCTTATTCATGAAACAATTATTTCTCGTGGAAAAGTAAAACAGAAATCAGATAGATAAAATATCAATAATATCCAGCAATCTTCTGTTAATATCTTTATGATGTTTAATAGTACGATTAAACGGGATATGAACCACTTCCCTGTTCATCATTCCTACCATAATGCTTTTCTGATCATCTAATATCGCCTCTACAGCAGCTACACCCATCTGGCTTGCAATAACCCGATCAAAGGCAGAAGGGTTTCCTCCTCTTTGAATATGTCCCAGGACAGTCACCTTCATATCATATTCTTTAAAATCATCTTTCACATCATTCACAATACCAAAGGCACCTCCTGTTTCATCACCTTCAGCTACTAAAATTATATTGCTGAATTTTTTCCGTTTATAACCTGTTTCCAGGTAATTCTTAAGCGTTGCTGTATCTCTGCGTACTTCAGGGATCAATATTGCCTCGGCTCCGCATGCAATCCCGCTTCTCAAAGCCAGGAAACCTGCATCTCTTCCCATAACCTCTATAAAAAACAATCTATTGTGTGAACTGGCTGTATCCCTTATTTTGTCTACAGCCTCGACAATTGTATTGAGTGCAGAATCATATCCTATGGTGTAATCAGTTCCGTAAAGATCATTATCGATTGTCCCGGGTATTCCTACCATAGATATATCATAATCCTGCGAAAATTCCTTTGCTCCCCTGAAAGTTCCGTCTCCACCAATAACAACCACGGCTCCAATTTCTTCCTCTTTAAGATTATCATAAGCTTTCTTCCTTCCCTCTTCTGTCTTAAAATCTTCACTCCTGCTTGACTTTAAAATAGTTCCTCCCCTTTGAATAATATCACTTACATTATGTGATTTTAACCGCTTAAAATGACCGTTAATCATTCCCTCATAGCCATGACGAATCCCAACCACCTCTATATCATTATAAATAGCTGTACGTGTTACAGCCCTTATAGCAGCATTCATACCGGGGGCATCACCACCGGAAGTTAAAACTCCAATTTTTTTTATTTTTGTCATGAATCAAAAATTTTCATCTTTTCGTTATTCAAAGATACGGTCTAAAATCATTTTTTAAAATTTTTACCGGCTTTTTTATTTATGATCTCAATAGCTTTAATTAATTGTTCATCGCGGCTTAAATTGGTATTGTCAATCAATGTGGCATCAGGAGCTTTCTTTAAAGGGCTCACCTTTCTGTTCTCATCAAGCTGATCTCTATCCAGAAGGTTCTTTTTCACCTCCTCAAATGTGATAGTGTATCCCTTATTAATTAATTCATCATATCTTCGTTTTGCTCTTACCTCAAGTTTGGCATCAACAAAAAATTTCACATCAGCATTGGGAAATACTACTGTACCAATATCTCTCCCATCCATAACCAAACTCGAACTATCTGCAAATTTTCTTTGTTTTTCCACCAGTTTGGAACGAATTGAAGCGTATTTACTTATGTAGCTAACAGATTCACTTACTTTCATTGTTCGAATCTCTTCCTCGATAATCTTCCCGTTCAGGGTCAGAAACTGCCCTTCTTCAGTTACTTTAAAATCAATAGATGCGTTATCCAGTAAATTCAACAGCTCTGGTTCGTTTAATTTTTTGGTTTCCAGATTAAACCATTTGTTATTCAATGCAATATACGTAACAGCCCTATACATGGCTCCGCTGTCAATATATTTGATCTTGTAATATCTTGCAATGTCTTTTGCCAGAGTACTTTTCCCTGTGGAAGAATAGCCATCAACTGAAATAATCATGTGTTTAATTTTTGAACAAATTTAATTTATTTAGACTTATAAAATGAATTTAAATCTGTTCGAACAGAAAAATGGTTGGTGCTTCCGGCAAGATGATAATCAGCTCGTCCGTAATTCAGATAAAACTTATAAATTTTTACTCCAAACCCCCAGGAAAAACCAACAGTTGAAACTCTTGAAGCAATTTTCATTTCCTGTCTTCTTCTGTAATTATATCCTACCCTGACAAAAAAGTTTTTAAAAGGAATAAACTCCATTCCAATATTTAAATGTCTCATAAAATGGTCGTAGCTCTTCTCAAAGAAGGTTTCTTTAAGATCGTCACTTTGATAATAAGAATAATCATTTACCGGATAGGTGGGTTTTTCATAAGTCAAATCGGGTGTTTCCAAATGATTCACATTGGCAACAATACGAATGGGGGCATGCCTGAGCTTTAAAGCAGCCCCTGCCTGAATCTCAAAAGGCAATCTTTCCCTGGAATTTCCATGATAAGGAACTATCTGCATTCCAATATTCTTCAATACAAGGCTGGCAGAAAAAAGCCGGCTTGTGTCTGAATATAACAATCCTATATCAGTAGCCAAACCCCATGATTGATATTTTTCCAGAGAAGAGTATATCGGTTTAATATTCACTCCAACCCGAAAATTCTTGTTCAGTTTTTTACTTGCCATCAAATTCAGAGCATATTCAGCAGCATAAAATTTACCTGATTTTATTCCAAACTCATCAGCGCGTTGAAACTCTCCATAATTGAGAAACTGAATTCCTGCTGCAAAATTAACACCCGGTAAAAAATTTGTAGCATAGGCTGCATAACCATAATTAATATCTGAGAAGTAACTTACATAATCAAACAAAAGATGTTGATTCATCCCTTCAGACAGCAGGGAAGGGTTAAAATAAATCAGATTCAGATCATCATCATCTATTGCAGTTACATTTCCTCCCAAAGCTGCTGCTCGTGCAGATACCGGCAAATTAAGAAATTGATAAGTGCTCTCTCCTCCAATTTGAGGGTAACTAATTAGAGGAAGCATTATTAGTAAAAATACAAAGTATAATTTTAAGAGCAGCTTCATAGATTCATCAATTAAAAATGGTAGTTCACAAAACCTGTTCTATCTATAATGGATTTTTGTGTATCTTATTGTATAAAGGTTCGTAAAATTATTGTTCGTTTAATTAAATTAGCCCTTTCAAAAATATTAAATTAGTAAGTATTTTAAATAATTTTAATGGGGAAATGACGAAATATTTTACAAGCAAAGTTACACTCATTATAATTTTTTTCTTTTTCATTCAACTTTCTCCATCTCATGCAGAAGGAAATAACCCCATTGATAGTTTAAAGAACGAACTTAAGTCTGCTGTTGATACAAACCGGCTGAGTATTTTATACGATCTCTCAGTATTAACAATCGTTAACTCTCCTGAAAAAGCAATTGGTTTTGCCAATCAATTATTAGCCGAGGCAGAGGGAATGGACAGGAAAGATTACATATCTTCTGCTTATACAATGCTTGGGGAAGGATATTTTTACCAGAACAACATCAATAAGTCAACTGAATACTTTAAAAAAGACCTGGAACTTCATAAAAATCTCCAGAATTTAAGTGGAATGGCAGATGCTTATAACAACCTGGGCATTGTATATAAAAACACCGGAAATCAGGACAAAGCACTTGAATATTATAAAAACTCCCTTGAGCTTGATAAAAAGCTAAAAGATTCTTCTTCCCTGGCAAGTTCTTATAATAATATTGGCGTTTTATATTTTAAGAAAGAGGATTACCAAAAAGCACTGGACTATTATAAAAAATCTTATAAAATTGAATTAAAATGGAAAAAACCGGAATCCCTGGCTACATCTATGTTAAATATTGGTGAAGTTTATGGCAGGATGGGGAATTTATCAAAGGCGAGAAATTACTTAACCCGAAGTGTGCTCATATGTGATTCTTTTAAGCTTGGTATAACCAAAGAGTATGCTGTTGAAGCACTGGCCTCGGTTTATGAATATAATAAAGAATATGCAAAAGCACTGGACTACTACAAGCAACTCCAGAATTTAAGAAACAAAAGGATAAATGAACAAACCAATAAACGAATTGCAGAACTCCAGGTAAAATATGAGACTGCCAAATCAAAAAAACAAATTGCAGAGCTCAATAAGCAAAAAAATATACATCAAATCCTTATATTCTCTTCAGTCTTTGTAATTAGCGTAATTCTTATTTTTACATTATTACTGATTCGCCAAAGCAGGAAAAGAAAAGAAGCAAATGAAGCCCTCCAGGACAGAAATGCTGAAATAATGCAGCAAAAGGAAGAAATTGAGGCTCAAAGAGATGAAATCGAAACGCAAAGAAACGAGATCAAAAAGCAAAGGAACCTGGCCTTAAGCCAGAAAGAACATGCAGAAACACAGAAAAAAGAAATTACCGATAGCATTGAGTATGCAAAACATATCCAGGAGGCATTGCTCCCTGATTTAGCCCAGTTCAAAGAAAAAATAAAAAACGGGTTTTGTCTTTTCATGCCAAGAGACATTGTTAGTGGAGATTTTTATTGGTTAACAAAGATTCAGAATAAAACAATCATTGTTACTGCAGATTGCACAGGGCATGGCGTTCCCGGAGCTTTTATGAGCATTATTGGTATTACCTATCTGAATGAAATTATAAATAATGAGAATGTGGATGATCCAGCAATTATCTTGAATAAACTAAGAGATAGAGTGGTAAAAACCCTTATTACTTCAGAAAAATTTGATGAATATAAAGAAAGCATGGAAATTTCAGTATGCTCGTTCGACTGGGAAAATAATTTTCTTCAGTTTGCAGGAGCCTATAACCACCTGTTCTATATTCGTGATAATGAACTAAATATCCTGAAGGCAGACAATATGCCCATTGGAATTAGCAATAAAAAACAAAAGGCTTTTACCAATTCAAGCCTCTACATTAAAGAAAACGATATGTTTTATATGTTTACCGATGGTTATTATGACCAGTTCGGAGGGGTAAACAAGAAAAAATTTATGTTAAGTACTTTCAAGACCTTCCTTCTCAACATACATAAAGAAAAACCGGAGAAACAGAAAGAGCTTCTTGTTCAAAAATTTAATGAGTGGAAAAATAATTACGAACAAATTGATGATGTCCTTATACTCGGTTTTAGAGTATAAAAAAGGCCACATATCCGTGGCCCTGAAAATTCTAAAAATATTTATAATCTTAACTTTCCGTCATCTGGAAGTTTGTCAACGTATCAGTGATTTCAAAATCATAATCCGGATACTCATAAATGGGCATTCTTTTCTCTGTTTCACCCATAGAATAGCCCCATAAGGTTTGATATTCCTCGGCAACTTCTCCCATACCATCCAATTGCTTAAGGTATTCAGAAATTGATTTACTTTCAACTATAACTATTTTACCCATTTTATCAATTATCGGACTATGTTTACGAGTTGCATCATGATTAAATTTCAGAATCCTTCTGCCTTCCCTGGTAATCCCTACCGTTCTGAATGTAAGACTCTTTCCCACACCTGGCATATTTAAAACATTCCTGTCTGTCCCAATAAACGGTCTTCCCTCTGCATTTTTCAGGTTTTCTATATTTTCTGCCATATTCTCAGCATTTTCAGGGAAGGTACGAATCTTATCATGATTGTTCTCAGAAATAATTCCGATTTTCTTTTCTTCAATCTGCTCTTGTACAGACCTGGCATTCGTTGCAAAATTATAATGATTTTCCATGAAACCTTTCACAGAAAAAGTATAGTAAGGCAACACACCTATAGAATTTAATACTTGTCTTAATTTAGCCGTATGCCCTCTTCGTGATGCTGCAGCAGTAAAAACCTGCTGATTAGTAACAATCCAGCCGGCAGAAATAAGTCTCAGAACAGCTTGTTTGGCTTCCGGTGTAACTTCCATCGCACTTTCAAAATGGGTTTGAATAACAAACTGCTTAATACCTATTTTTGATGCCTTTTCTTTAAATTCAGAGAGAAGGTCAGTTAATTCTTTTGTAATTCTTTGGGGCAGGTAAATAGGCAAACGGGTTCCTAACCTAACCCTTAACATTTCTGCATATTTTTCACCATCTGGTCTGTTTTTATTGTCTTCTCTCTTGTTAACTGCCATCTCATATACGGCATCCAAAATTCTTTTCAGAGATTTATCACTACTCATAAGGGCATCGCCCCCTGTGATCAAAATATCTCTTAGCTGAGAATCGTTTTGGAAATATTTCATCAGCCTTTCTAATTTTTCCGGCCAGGTTTCTTTAGGTTTTAGCCTGTCCAGGTCAAAATTTAAGTGACCACTCTGGAAATCGTACATCCTTTGGCATGATGCACACAGTCCTCCACACGCCCTGCCCATTGAATCAGGAATAAGTATTGCCACATCCGGGTATCTGCGGTGAATGTTATGCCCTTCGGGTAAGAGCCATCCTGCAGCATTAGGTTTCCCGGGCTCTACAATATCTTCTTTTTCCCATGCCACAATATGGCCAAATTCATCAACAAGTTCGCGACTGTAAATGACATAATCTCTTATTGCCTGGTCGGCAGCAATAAACCCATCTATGGCTTTAGTATTAAGCAATGATAAATAATAAGGATTTACAAAAAATGGAATCCCTGCCTCCTGTGCATCATATAAAATATTCATTGTATCAGGATCCAGGCTATAATCCAACATTTCATTCAGTAAATCAGGCTCACGAATGGCAAACTTCAGATGAAATATTTTTGAATCCCACCATTCAAGCATCTTGTTGTACTTCTTCTTATAATCCCAGTCAGACTCAAATTTAAAGATTGAGTTATTTATCTCCCCCTCATCAATTTTCTTAATAAACAAATTAATAATGCGGGTCTTGTTCTCTTCACGTATCTTTACAATATTTTCATCCAGCCCGGAAGGATGCCTGTTCATCCAATCGTCAACTGTTGTTTGATTAGGCATTTTGGGCTTTTCTCTGTATGTAAACTGCCTGAAGAGATGAAGCATATCTTCAAAAAAGGCAGGTTTTGCCCCTCCTGTTCCATATTTTGCCGCAAGCCATAAAATTTTGAAAGGATTGTTATAATACCTTTCCCCTCTAAGATTGGGATCCACATAATCCATCCCTTCATGATCAATATAATCGAGTATTCTTATGGCTGCAAAATCTTTCCAGGTCAGCTTTTCAAAAACTTCCCTGTCTTTGTTCTTTTCAGAATAATACCCCAAAACATGCGATGAATCTTCTATGCTGTCCAGAACCCACTTCCTGAGATTTGCGTAGAATGCAGTTTCATCCTCTGCAGAATTAATCATTTCAGCCAATTCCGGAGTCTCATCTAAAATCTGATGAAGTATCCTTTGGGCTTTGGGACTAATCTTTACCTGCTCAAAACTGTTCTTTTTCCCCATATATCTACAATTGATTTATTTTGCTTAATCCACTAAAGGCGGTGCAAATTAACAAAAAATTGAACTTAAATAAAACCTTTTTTTGTTAAACTCAATCAGAATTAACAATATTCCTTTTGTAAAGTTTATTATCATTAATTTTTGTTTGCCTGTTTCTGATAAAAAGTATTTTTGTATTGAATAAAAATACCAAACTTATAATTAACATATTCAATTATTTGTGGAAAAAACCGATTAAAATTACTCTCCATTTCATAATAATAATGATCAAGAATATCAATTGCCTGCGAGGATTTATCGGGCAACGAGGTGGTTTTTGCCATAATTTTCAGAGCATTTTCAATGCCGTTAATATCCCGGTAAGATAATAATCGATTGTGCTTAATCATCCTGGGTAAAAAATTTCGCACTTTCCCTGGTAATAAATTATAATTTTCTTCAAGGAGCTGATAAAAAATATTTATGTAATTATTCAAAGAATAATCCGAATATTTATTCCAGTTAACTGCCAGAAAATGGTCATAAAAAATATCTACAACCACTCCTGCATATTTCCTGTAATCTTCTGACAGGAAAGATTTTAACTCCCTGGCCGTTTCGTTATGGTCAGTGAATGAATCTATATACCTGTGCAAAAGAATTCCCTTCTGAATATTGGGGTGATAATTAAGATATTTTTTCCCCTTAATATAGTCACCGATAAAATTTCCTATCTTAACATAATCATTATCTCCTGACAAATAAATATGTGCTAAAAAATTCACAGTCTTTCCTTTTAACAATTTATAGATTTATCTTTCTTATAAATTTACCACATTTTTAGGAAGAATGTTTAATCTTAGCTGAAAATAATTATTGCGGAATCAAATTTTAAAAACTGTTTTGATTTTCCCTGCTTTAACAAAATAGTTTTATGTGACTCATCTATAAAACTTAGTGAAACAGAATTTTAAAATAAAATCAAAATAGTTTTTCCCCGACATTAAGGGATCATTAAAAATTTATTGTATTTAATTAGAAACATGTTTCTTAACATTTCTCCTAAAACCAGGGGAACAAAAACTTAAAATGCTGACATAGTGAATTTTCGAATCATTTTTTGTCGTCCAGAAAGAAAATATAAAGAATTGAATAAAATCATAATAAATTCAAGTTTAATATTAAATTTGTGTGCAAATTTCAATTAGTTTAACTCACTTAAAAATAAATGAATTATGGCAAAAAGAAATGTAATTATCATTGGAGCTGCGGGACGAGATTTTCATAATTTCAACACTTATTTCCGTGGCAACCCTGATTTTAATGTTGTAGCATTTACAGCAGCTCAAATTCCTGATATTGAAGGAAGAAAATATCCTGCCAGCCTGGCCGGAGAAGATCTTTATCCAGAAGGAATACCTATCTATGCGGAAGAAGATTTGCCAAAATTAATCAAAGATCTTGAAGTTGATGACTGTGTATTCTCATACAGCGATGTTCCATATCAGCATATTATGAGTGTAAGTTCAATCGTACACGATGCAGGAGCAAACTTTATCACACTGGGAACAAAAGATACAATGATTAAAAGCAACAAACCGGTAATTTCTGTTGGTGCAATCAGGACAGGCTGTGGTAAAAGCCAGACATCCAGGAAAGTAATCGAGACTTTAATGGAAATGGGACTTAAGGTAGTGGCTATTCGTCACCCAATGCCTTACGGAGACCTTGAAAAACAAAAAGTACAGCGCTTCGCAAAATTAGAGGATCTTAAAAAACATGACTGTACTATTGAAGAAATGGAAGAATATGAACCACACATCGTACGCGGAAATGTAATTTATGCTGGTGTAGATTACGAGGCTATCCTGAGAGAAGCAGAAAACGACCCCGACGGATGTGATGTAATTCTCTGGGATGGTGGAAATAACGATTTCCCATTTTACAAGCCTGACCTGGCATTTACTGTTGTGGATCCTCACAGACCTGGTCATGAGCTGAATTATTACCCTGGTGAAGTGAACCTGAGATTAGCTGATGTAGTAGTTATTAACAAAATTGACAGCGCATCTCCGGAAAATATTCAAACTGTCAGAGAAAATATTGCAAAAGTAAATCCGAATGCTACAGTAATCGATGGTGCCTCTCCTATTTCAGTAGAAGATCCTTCTGTTATCAAGAATAAAAAAGTATTGGTTGTAGAAGACGGACCTACTTTAACTCATGGTGAAATGAAAATTGGTGCAGGTACTGTTGCTGCTCAAAAATTTGGTGCTTCTGAAATTATTGACCCAAGACCATACACTGTGGGTAGATTAGTTGAAACTTTTAAAATCTATCCTGAAATAGGAAAATTATTGCCGGCTATGGGATATGGCGATGAGCAGATAAAAGACCTGGAAAAAACAATCAATAACACTGAATGTGATTCTGTTATTATTGGTACACCTATTGACCTGAACAGAGTTGTGAAAATTAAGAAACCTAATACAAGAGTTTTCTACGATCTCGACGAAATTGGAAAACCAGATATGAATAATGTTCTGGGTGAATTTCTTGAAAAACACAACCTGAAAAAATAAAAAATATTTTAATCTTCTAAAGCCGCCCTCGATTGGGCGGCTTTTTTTGGCACAGTTTTTATACTATTTAAGCATATTTTTTTGATTTACATTTATCAATCCATTATTTTTGTAATTCAAAATAATTCTTAACCGCTTCAGCCTATGAAAAAAATAGTGATATTAATACTTGGATTATTACCGTTTATGGTTAATGCACAAAACATTGACTCATCCGATAAGGCTGAAAGCAATCGTGAAAAGTTAATCAAATGCGACACCATTTATCTCTTTGGTGGAGATAAAATGTATATAAACGTTAAAAAAATATCTTTTGATAGCATCATTTATACAGAAACTAACACCAATAAAAGATTAACCCTGGACAAAGATAAAGTTCACAAGATAAGGTATAACTGGGGAAAACTGGAATACATAAACGAAGAGCCGGTTAGCAAAGAAAAATCCCTTGACTGGCGGGAGGTAAAAGTAGTTAAAAACAAAGTAAATGTTAAAAACAAATATAGAATAGAGGAGATCGAAGCTTCTGTAAAAGGAAACAGTTATTATGAATCTGCCAGGGTTCTTGTAAAAAAAGCAAAAGTGATCCTGAGAAAAAAAGCCGCTAATTTAAATGCCAATTATGTGCTGATCACAAACAAAACTGTTTCTATGGCCTTTGGAGAAATACCAAGTGCCACATTAACAGGTGTAGCCTACTCTGACAAGAAACCCACACACACGGAAAATAGAAATCCTTTACCATAATTAAAAGAAAGGAATAATCAATCAATTGACATTAAATATTCAAAGCTTTCTCTTATTAGCTGTTCTTCTATATACACATCCAACGTGTATAAACCCTTATCTTTCAAAAGTGTAAAATTAATTTTTTCATCACGATTTTTTTTATCTTGCCTGGCTATACTTAATAAGGATTCCTGCATATTTACATCAGGCCTGTAAATCGGATAATATTTCCGTATATATTTCCTGATTCGTTTCAAATCACTTTTTTTAAAACCTGTCTTTTGAACTGACAGATATAACTCACAAATCATTCCGTTAGCAATGGCTTCTCCATGAAGCAGTGGATTATCCATTCTTTGAGAAAAACTTTCAAATGCATGACCCAATGTATGCCCAAAATTTAAAGCTTTTCGAATATTTTGTTCATGTGGGTCTTCCAAAACAAAATGATTTTTTATGGAAACAGAATTAAATATCAGTTCATTCAAACTTTCTCTTCCGGCCTCTTCAGGGTTTGTCTCAAGCAAATCATAGAGATGGTGACTGGAGTAAATAAGTCCGTGCTTTATCATTTCTGCCCAGCCAGCATAAAGATGGCGCTTAGGAAGAGTCTCTAAAAAAGGAGCGTAAATAAAAACAAAAGCAGGACTGTTAAACACTCCAATAAGATTCTTATAAGTATTATAATTGAAACCCGTTTTCCCCCCTACCGAAGCATCAACCATTGATAAAAGTGTAGTGGGTATGTTTATAAACCGAATTCCTCTTTTAAAAGTTGAGGCCGCAAAGCCACCAATATCAGAAAGCAACCCTCCTCCCAAATTAATTACAAGGCTGTTACGTGTGGCATATTTTATGGTTAGTTCATTCCATATATTATTAATATTTTCAAGGTTCTTGTTTTTCTCCCCCTCTCCTGTTTTGATTAAATGAACTTTTTTATTGATTTTAAGTTTAGGTAATAAAGGAAGGCAATACTTTTCAGTATTGTTGTCAATAATTACAAATACGCTGTCCGGATTCATCTCCCGGATTGTGGTATCAAGATCATTGTCCAGATCTTCTGTAGTAAATATTTTGGTATCGTATGAATTAATTTGCATATTAATAATATAAAAATAAACAATTATGAACCAGGTTGATTTTAATAATACAAAATTAGCTTTTCAAAGTAAAACAAACAAAGATTTAAAAAAAGCATACTTCCTTTTTAAATCTATTTCGCATCCTTTTGTAGTTAAGACAGGCAAAATGCTTCTTTTATTCGCGCTGGCAATAAGGTTTCCTGTAAAATGGATCATAAAACCGACTATTTTCAGGATCTTCTGTGGGGGAGAATCCATTGAGGAATCGAACAAGGTAGCCCAAAAAATAGCCAGGTATAACGTGAAATCAATTCTGGATTACTCTGTAGAAGGAAAAGAAAATCCTGAAGATATTGAAAATGCACTTAATGAAACACTCAGGACCATTGAAAATGCCGCCGCAAATGAAAATATTCCCTTTGCCGTATTTAAACCAACGGCTTTCGCTAAAAGCGCAGTACTGGAGAAGGTTAGTGCCGGCAAACAATTAACCCCTGAAGAATCAAAAGAAATGGATGCCTTCAGAAACAGAATTGATAAATTATCGAAGAAAGCTTACGAACTGGATACTCCTGTTTTAATTGATGCTGAAGACTACTGCTACCAAAATTTTATTGATGAAGTAGTCAGGGAAATGATGCTTAAATATAATAAATCAAAAGCCATTGTATTTAATACTCTCCAAATGTATCGCTGGGACAGGCTTGATTTTCTGAAAAAGGAACTTAAGCTGGCTCAACGAGATAACTATTATCTGGGAATTAAATTTGTAAGAGGAGCTTATATGGAAAAAGAAAGAGCCCGTGCAAAAAAAATGGGTTATCCCTCTCCTATTCACCCTGACAAAAAAAGTACAGACATTGACTATAATAAAGCACTTGAATTTTCTATACAAAATATCGAAAAAATTACTATCTTTAACGGTACTCATAATGAAGAAAGTTCTGAATACCTCGTTGAACTGATGGAAAACAATGGCATTGAAAAAAATGATAAGAGGGTGTTCTTTTCTCAATTGTATGGTATGAGTGATCATATCAGTTTTAACCTGGCAGAAAAAGGTTACAATGTCGCAAAATATCTTCCGTATGGTCCCGTAAAAAATGTATTGCCATACTTAATCAGAAGAGCTGAAGAAAACACATCAGTTGCAGGCCAGACAAGCAGAGAACTGCTATTAATTAAACAAGAAATAAAAAGAAGAAAAAAATCATAACATAGATATATTAATGATTATTGAAAATAAAAATACTACAGTCCGCATTAACCAAACAAGACTAATCCTGCTGATTATTTTTATTCCACTTATTTTAGTTATGTCAACTACTGATATTATGGGAAGAACAATAATGGGAATGAATAAGTACTACTGGGTTATATTTCTTACTTTAATTTATATCGTTTATAATATTTATGAATACATTAAAGATTTTAATTATATATATTTTTCTGATGAAGATGAAGAAGGAAAATTAATCCTCAGATATATTTCTCTCAGGCCTTTTAAGGGAAGACGTTTTTCCATTGAAATAGAGAAAGAAAAGTTTTATGCCTATAAAATAGTGAGAGCTGTGTTTAACCTGAACAAATATATTATCCTTTATATAAATACCCCACAGGGTGTTGCCAAATATCCTCCTATTAGCATTACAGCTTTAAATACTGATGAATATAACAAACTGAAAAAGGCACTATATCAACACGCCAACAGGAATAAAGACTGATCAATTATACCACTTTTTTGCCAATATAGCGGGAACTCAACACAGTTAAAGCGCCCATGTAATTAATTTTAAATGAAATAAGATCTCCAACTTTATAATCTGGTTTTTTGGTACCCAGATCAGCAACAATCATGTCTGAACTGGCTCCGGACAATTCAATATCTTCGTCACAGGGTATAAGATTCTCGGGATCAATATCCAATAATCCAATATCCAGCAATGCCCTGTATGAGGTCTTGCCGTAATCATCAGAATCAAATTCCTTTACCTCTCCTGCTACATTCTGTCCTATTTCACCTGTAGGCACCACAGGTTTCTCTGTAAGCTCAATTATCTCTGCATTCAGCCTGAAAATATCATTTTCCATTTCTTCAATATTTTCTTCCGTAAACAAGTTATTACCAAAGAAAAGCGTTTCGCCTATCCTGTAATGGTTAATGCCTTCAGGCAGCATATTTTTAAATACCAGTTCCAGAGCTACAGAAGAGCCGCCGGATACGAAAGGAATATTCTTTTTAAACTTAGCCTCAATCAACTGTTCATAAAGACTAAGCTGAATAAGTTTATCATGACTGGGCATAACACCGTTCAGGCAGTTCAGATTAGTTCCAATACCCACGACTTCAATATTGGGAAGCTTAAATATTTTCCCGTAAAAATTGAGAAAATCTTCGCCCAAAACACCTTCTCTTAGGTCTCCCATCTCAATCATTATAATAACTTTATGGGTTTTATTCTGGCGTTTTGCTTCTTCTGACAGTAACTTAATGGTATAAAACTCTGTATTGAAGCTTATATCAGCATATTTCACCACACTTTTAATGCTTCGCTTGGAAGGAGGCCGGATATAAGCTGTTTCTACATTTGAATCAATGCTCTTTACAACTTTCAGGTTGTAAATCCGGGAATCAAATATTTGATCTGCACCCAAATTGATCAATTCCTCAAGAAAATCTTTGTTTCCACAAAGTACTTTGGATACGATACCAAATTTTATATCGTCCTTATCAAGTAATTCTTTCAGATAGTTATAATTATGCTCTAGTTTCTTACTATCCAGTTCAATAAATGCCATAATTTGTTAATTTAATTTATAACTTTTCTTGGAGTATCCAGGGGCAAACGAGCCAGAAGCTCATAATTCAACTGATTATTAAAATCTGCAAATGAAGCTAATGTAATTTTAGCTCCTCCCTGTTCTCCTATCAATACCACTTCATCACCTTTCTTTACATCAGGAATTAGCGACACATCAGCAATTAACATATTCATATTTACGATACCAATCACAGGCACCCTTTGTCCATCAATCAAAACCCGTCCCTGGTTACTCAATGAACGGCTATATCCATGTGAATATCCAACCGGAACAATGGCTATTCTTTTTTCTTCCGTAGCCATATAATAGGTTCCGTAACTGACAAATTCTCCTGAGCCTACCTTTTTTATGGACATTACCTGGCTTTTCCAGTTAAGCACCCGTTTAAGCACATCTGATTTTTCCATTCTTTTATGAACAAAATGAATAAAGGTTTCCGGGCTCGGCCAGAATCCATATTGAAGAATTCCAATTCTAACCATATCCATACGTGTTCTCGGATAAGTCATCGCTGCTGCGGAGCACGCGGTATGGCGCAGCTCAGGGACAATACCCCGATTGACAATCCATTTATAAAGCTTGTTATATTTTTTGATCTGTTTTTGAACCCTTACATGGTTGGCAATACTTTCGGCACCAGCATAATGCGTACACAACCCCTTCACCTGAAAATGTTCCCGGTTATCGTTAATAACTTTAACAACTTCCTGAAGATCCTTTTTTATAAAACCGGTACGATTCATACCTGTTTCAACCTCTATATGAATCTTAGCTGGTTTTTCATGCTCTCTGGAACATTTCAGTGCTTCCTCAAGTTTGTCCCGTTCAAATACAAAAAATTCAACGCCATTTGCAACAGCCCAATCTATCTCCTCCGGGTTCATCCAGCCCATAACCATAATATCAGTAGCAGCCTTTTTCGTTTTATATACACGTTGTGCCTCATCGCCACTAAAAACTGAAAAATGGTTTATGCCTGCTTCTTCAGCAATGGGTACAAATTCTTCAATTCCGTGACCATAAGCGTTGGCCTTGATCACCGAAGAAATCTTTACATCCTCTCCCAGGTATTGTTTAAGAAACTGCAAATTATGAATTAATGCTGATCGGTCAATTTCAATATGAGATGTGCCTGCCATAAAAAAATATTATTGTAAAAATTTTTTATAAATACCATAAAAAACTTTAATTCCTGCCTCTATAATCTCGTCAGGAAAATTATAATCGGGGTTATGAAGCTGTGGCTGCTCTGTTCCTGACCCCAGGCCAAAAAGCGCCCCAGGATAACGAATGGTAAATTGCGAAAAATCTTCAGACCATCTCAGGGGTTCTTCTGGCTTAAAAACATCAAGCCCTTCATTCTTTGCAACTTCCTCAATTAAATCTACGCATTCCTCGTTATTGATAGTGGCTGGGAACTCTTCCACCCATTCGGTTTCAGACTTAAGTTTCTGAGACCGGATATGCTTATCAACAATTTTCAGAGATTTCTGGGTTAAAACATCCATATCATCGTTGGAATAGGTCCGTAGAGTAGCCATAACCTCGGCATAACCCGGAGTGGTTCCGAAAGCAATTTCCCCAAGCCTGGCATGAATTATCGTAATGAGTGTAAAATCTTCAAAATATGAATTGTGTTTTGGCAAAAATGTTAAATCTCTTACAACATCAGCCATAGCTAAAGCAGGGGAATTGCCGTTTTCGGGTTCTCCGGCATGTGCAGTTTTACCATAAAGCCTGTTAATCATCCCTTTTGACCCCGCAGCAAATGTTCCTTTTCTACTAATAATCGAACTCTTCGAATAACCAGGTAAATTATGGAGAGCAAATACATAATCAGGCTCTATCTCTTTAAACTTATTATCTTTAATAACCATTTCTGCTCCCTGCCCATTTTCTTCCGAAGGCTGATACAAAAGCACAACTCTGCCTTTGCGGGGTCTGTTCTGTGAAATAACCTCTGCAAAACCTGACATGATGGCCATATGTCCATCATGTCCACACTTGTGAGCTATGTTGTTATGTACCGATTTATAATCAATTTCATTCACTTCCTGAATGGGTAAAGCATCTAAGTCACAACGAAAAAGAACTGTAGGCCCTTCGGCTTTACCTTCAAAAATAGCTGCCAATCCTGTTTTACCAATATTTTCAATAATTCTGTCCGGATTAAATTTTGATATATAATCGAGAATTCTCCGGGGAGTCTCCTTTTCTTTCCCCGATAATTCCGGATATTTATGAATTGTTTTGCGTAAATTTATTAATTCGTGCTTATTAAAGTGGACATCCATAAAAAACAAATTTAGTACTCATGATAAGTACAATAAACAGACGGTTGTGTTTGGTAAAACTAAAGCTTTTTTTTTCACGTTATGGGTGAAGTATATATATAAGACAGCAATTAGAATTGTTTCTGCAGAACAAAATTAATGATATTATTTCAATCTACAAAAACAAGGATAAGATAAAACCCGAGAATAAAAGCTATATCTTATCTTCAACAGTTATTAAGGGCGATGCATCTATATCATCTATACCTAAATAATGTATTATTAAATCAAGTGCTTCGCTAATATCTATGGAGTGATCTTCAGGCACATTTTCCAGTTTTTTAGATAATCGTTCGTGTAAAAGCCTTGGAGTACTTTTTAATAAATCTGAGCCTTTACTTGTCATGATTATGTGTGTTGTTCGTTTGTCTGCTCTTTTGGGCAGCCGGGCAAGATACCCTCTCTTTTCAAGCCTGTTAATAATTCCCGTAACAGTACTTGAATTTAAATTTAGATAGTCTCTAATCTCCTTTTGCGTTGCCTGATAATTATCCGAACTATTTAAATATTCCAGGCATAAAATCTGAGGAATGCTTACCCCATATTCTTTTTGAATCTTTTTTGATTCTAAATTTACTGATCTAAGTATTTTCCTGATCTTAATTAATATTTCCGTTGAATCAACAGCCATTTTTTTAAATATTTAATAAACTACAGTCTAAATAATTGTGTAAAAGTAACGATTTTTTTAACAAGTTGTTTCTATAGAAATTATAAATTATGTTAAATAAAAGATTATAAACTACATTTATTTAGCATCGCGGATTAATCCGGCTACTCAAATATACAAATTTCAGATATGGAAAATAGAAATAAGAATACTCTCTTAATTTACAAAAAAAGCTGCTCCATGTAAAGAGCAGCTTTTGTAAATTAATATTTTCTCAGGAAATTATCCTAAATATTTTTTCAGAAGCTTATTTTTTGATGAATGACGTAATCTTCTGATTCCTTTCTCTTTAATTTGACGGACTCTTTCCCTTGTCAAATTAAGCTTTTGTCCTATCTCTTCGAGGGACATTTCTGGTACGCCTAAACCAAAGAAATATTTAATAACTGCTTTCTCTTTTTCCGGTAAAACGCTCAATGTTCTTTCTATTTCACGGCTGAGTGACTCATTTAACAGACTTCCATCTGCGTCAGGCACATCCTTATTTTCCATCACATCGAGCAAACTACCGTCTTCATCATCATCAAACGGAGCATCCATTGACAATGGTTTTCCGGATAACTGCAATGTCTTCTCCACTTTATCCTTAGGCAGATCCACCATCTCGGCAAGCTCCTCAGAAGTTGGTGTTCGGTCATTTTCCTGCTCCAGCTTCGAATAAGCCTTATGCAATTTATTGATTGAACCTACTTTATTCAGGGGCAAACGAACTACCCTTGACTGCTCGGCAATCGCCTGAAGAATGGACTGTCGAATCCACCAAACAGCATATGATATGAATTTAAATCCTTTTGTTTCATCAAATCTTTCTGCTGCTTTTATAAGTCCGAGGTTCCCCTCATTGATAAGGTCGGGCAAACTTAAACCCTGAAATTGATATTGTTTAGCAACAGAAATAACAAAACGCAAATTAGCTCTTGTAAGCTTTTCCAAAGCTACCTTATCTCCTTTTTTTATTCTTTGTGCTAACTCTACTTCTTCATCCGGTGTCAGCAAATCTTCTTTTCCTACTTCCTGCAGATACTTCTCAAGTGACGAACTGTCCCGATTTGTAATTGATTTTGTAATCTTTAACTGTCTCATCTCGGCTTAATTATTTTTGCTTGGTCAAACTACTTTAAATTGTCTTTTGGTAAACGATTTTTATTAATAGAAATTTTACAAAGTTGCAAAAAATTTTAATAAATTGCCAATCTTTTTTTACTCATTATGAATTTAATAGCTACCGTTTTGGGTACTAATTCATAAGTTTTAAGAATGACTTTATAGTACGTATATAATTGCGTAATGTTTTATTAAGTTTAATTATTTTTTATTTTTTAAGCATTTTTAACATTTACTATTTATGAATGAGAAAAGTTTGATGTACAAAATCGGATTAAGTTTAATTCCGGGTGCCGGACCAGTTATTGCAAAACGATTGTTGGCTTATACAGGCTCACCTGAAGCTGTCTTTAAAGAAAAAAACACTACATTATCCAGAATTCCAAACATAGGAAAAAGTTTCATTTCAAGATTTAACCCACAAAAGGTACTGGAACAGGCCAGGGATGAACTAGAATTTATAAAAAAATATAATATTGAAGCAAAATTTTTTACCGATAAAAGTTATCCTCAAAGGTTAAAAAATTGCGAAGATGCTCCGGTAATCTTATACGCTAAAGGAAATAACCAATTAAAAAGCACAAAAGTACTGAGCATTGTCGGAACCAGAAAGCCTTCCGAATATGGTCTTTCTGTTTGTAAAGAACTGATTAAAGATTTATCAAAAACACACAAAGATTTAATAATTGTCAGCGGCTTAGCCTATGGTATTGATACATGCGCTCACCAGGCATCTTTAAAAAATGGATTAAAAACAATTGCAGTATTAGGTCATGGATTAGCTAACATTTATCCGGCCATTCATAAAAAAATGGCTGAAAAAATTGTAAAAAACGGGGCGCTTTTAACAGAATTTAAAAGTACAACCAAGGCAGTAAGAGGAAATTTCATAAGCAGAAACAGAATTATTGCAGGGATTGCAGATGCCACACTTGTGGTTGAATCTGCTGAGAAAGGAGGAGCCCTTATAACTGCTGATATCGCTAATTCTTATCACAGAGATGTATTCGCAATCCCGGGACGATCCATAGATGATACTTCAAAGGGTTGTAACAATTTAATTAAAACCAACAAGGCTGCGCTTATAGAGAATGCCGAAGATCTCCAATATGTACTCGGATGGGAAGTAAACAAACAAAAACAAAAAGCCATTCAAAAGCAACTCTTTAGTGAATTAGACGAATTTGACAAACTTGTATTCCAGACTGTCCAACAAAAAGAAAAAATTTCCATTGACGAAATTTGTACGAAAATGAGCAAACCAACCAGTAAAATATCTCCTGTTCTGTTAGGCCTTGAATTTAAAGGACTTATAAAATGCCTCCCTGGTAGTTTTTATACTGCAAAACTATGCCAACAATGACTTTTGTCATTTGTGTTGTAAAACATAACACACAGCTTTATTCCTCAATACCAATAAACAACAAAGGCCTAAAGACATCCAATATGCTTTTAAACATTATACTGGCCTTTAAATTATTTTTAAGATTGAAAAAAATCAATAAGTTTGTTTACGATCTTAAAACAATTCATTTACTAACTAAAAACCAAAATTAACATGGATCCAAGAGTAGAACAATTCATGGCAAAGATTTCTGCCAAAAACCCCGGAGAAAATGAATTTCTTCAAGCGGTTACAGAAGTCGCAGAATCATTAATCCCCTTTATTGAAGAAAACCCTAAGTACAAACAAGCAAAAATTCTAGAACGCATCTCTGAACCAGAAAGAATTATTCTGTTTAGAATTCCCTGGCTAGATGACAAAGGAGAAATTCAGATTAACAAAGGATACAGAATTGAAATGAACAGCGCTATTGGTCCTTACAAAGGAGGACTTCGGTTTCACCCAACAGTAAACCTCAGTATCCTTAAATTCCTTGCCTTTGAACAAGTCTTCAAAAACAGCCTCACAACCTTACCGCTGGGCGGAGGAAAAGGAGGATCTGATTTTGACCCCAAAGGAAAATCGGACAATGAAGTAATGAGATTCTGTCAAAGCTTTATGACTGAGCTATTCAGACACATTGGGGCTAATACTGACGTACCTGCTGGTGACATTGGTGTTGGTGGACGAGAAATTGGATTCTTGTTTGGTCAGTATAAAAGATTACAAAATGAATTCACCGGAATTCTGACAGGTAAAGGAATTCATTATGGCGGCAGCCTTATTCGTCCCGAAGCAACAGGATACGGAGCAACTTATTTTGCACAGGAAATGCTTAAAACAAGAGGTGAAGAAATAAAAGGAAAACAAGTTGCGATATCAGGTTCAGGGAATGTAGCACAATTTGCAACCCAAAAGGTAAACGAACTTGGAGGTAAAGTAGTAACACTGTCCGACTCATCAGGATTTATTTATGATCCCAACGGAATTGACGACGATAAACTTGCCTACGTAATGGATCTGAAAAATATTAAACGTGGTAGAATTAAAGAATATGCTGAAAAATACGGCGTTGAATACCACGAAGGAGAAAGACCCTGGAAAGTAAAATGCGACATTGCACTGCCTTGCGCTACACAGAATGAAATCAATGAAGAGGAAGCAAAAACATTAATCGACAATGGTTGTTTCTGCATATCTGAAGGAGCTAATATGCCTTCTACACCGGAAGCAATTGAAATATACCTGAACAAAGGCATTTTATATGGCCCGGGTAAAGCTGCAAATGCTGGCGGTGTTGCAGTATCAGGTCTGGAAATGACACAGAATTCAATGAGACTGCCCTGGAAACGGGAAGAAGTTGACGCAAGACTTAAACAAATCATGACAAGTATTCACGATACCTGCGTAAAACATGGCAAAGACGGAGATTACATCAATTATGTAAAAGGCTCAAATATTGGTGGTTTCGTTAAAGTAGCAGATGCTATGCTGGCACAGGGCGCGGTATAAAATAATTTGATTCCTATAAATTATATAAAGAGAGGCTTTCGGGCTTCTCTTTTTTTTATCACAAATTTTTATGATGTTTGTGCCCAAATATCTTTTTTATGTTTTTAATCGACACACACTCTCATGTATACTTGCCTGATTTTAAGGGTGAAGAAGAAAGTTTAAAAGAAAGAGCACGAAACAACCACATTCATAAAATTTTCCTGCCTAACATTGATCTTTCAAGTATAAAACCACTTATGAATTTATGTAGCAAGGACCCGGGGTATTTTTACCCCTTGATGGGATTACATCCATCTTCAGTAGATGAAAACTACAGGGAAGTTTTAAACCAGATAAAAAGTTATTTCAATAATTCAAAATTTTATGCAATAGGAGAAATTGGTATCGATCTCTACTGGGATAAAACATATATCAACGAACAGAAGCAAGCCTTCCGAGATCAAATAGAATGGGGTAAAGAAATGAATTTGCCAATTGTTATCCATGCCAGGAATTCATTTGATGAAATCTTTGAAATAATAGAAGAGTTAAACGATAATAATCTTTATGGTATTTTCCACAGTTTTACCGGGAATATTGAACAGGCAAGGTATATTATCAGCAAAGGTTTTAAAATCGGAATAAACGGAATTGTTACTTTTAAAAATGCTAATTTGGATGATGTTGTAAAACAAATTGATATTAATCATTTGGTATTAGAAACAGATTCTCCATATTTGGCACCTGTCCCTAAAAGAGGGAAAAGAAATGAGAGTTCTTATTTGTATTACATTGCAGAAAAAATTGCAGACATCTACAACATTAAAATTGAAGAAGCAGCAGAGATAACAACCAAAAATGCATTAGAAATATTCGGGATAAACGAATGAATGAAAAAAAGGACATATCAATTTTAATTATCTATACAGGCGGTACGATTGGAATGATAAAAAATCCCGAATCAGGAGGATTAAGCCCATTTGATTTTAGTCATATACAGGAACAAGTGCCGGAACTTAAAAGTTTTGGATATAAAATTGATGCCATTACATTCGATCCATTAATAGATTCTTCGGATGTCAGTCCTGAATTTTGGATAAAACTGGCCTCCATTATAGAAAAAAACTATTCTTCATACGATGGATTTATAGTATTGCATGGAACGGATACAATGGCATATTCTGCTTCAGCATTAAGTTTTATGCTGGAAAACCTGCAAAAACCAGTTATTTTCACGGGATCTCAGCTCCCAATCGGAATGTTAAGAACAGATGGAAAAGAAAACCTGATTTCATCAATAGAAATTGCAGCAGCAAAAAAAGATGGACAACCCCTGGTCCCGGAAGTAGCACTCTATTTTGAAAACAGATTATTCAGGGGCAACAGAACAACAAAAATCAGTTCAGAACACTTTAATGCCTTTTCTTCTCCCAACTATCCGACAATGGCAGAAGTAGGAATAAATATTAAGTATAACTATTCGGCAATTTCCTATCCTACAAAACAAAAAGAAATGATCGTTCATAAGAAAATTGATCCGAGAGTAGCTATTGTTAAAATTCATCCGGGCATTAATAAAAAAATTATTGAATCAACCATTAATTCTGAAAATATAAGAGGTATTGTTTTTGAAACCTATGGTGCAGGGAATGCCCCAACCCAAAAATGGCTCATTGATCTTCTAAAGTATGCTATAAAACATAATAAAATCATTATTAATGTAACACAGTGTATTTCGGGGAAAGTAGATATGACACAATATGAAACTGGGAAAAAATTATTGGATGCCGGATTGATAAGCGGTTATGATTTAACAACAGAAGCAGCTGTAACAAAATTAATGTTTCTTCTTGGTCAGAATCTGCCAAACGAGGGAATCATAGCGTTTTTAAATAAATCAATAAGAGGAGAAATTGATGTTTAAATATTTATTGAATCATAATTTTTTGTAATTTGTGCGCCAAAAATAAATAGTGTAAATAAGGAGAAATGGCCGAGCGGCCGAAGGCGCACGCCTGGAAAGCGTGTTGACGTCACAAGCGTCACGAGGGTTCGAATCCCTCTTTCTCCGCAAATTGAAAATTTTTTACTAATTTTAACCTATTAAATAATTAATCAAAACAGACGACGAACTATGAAAAGATTATTCACAACTTTCGCAGTAATCGGACTTTTAATCTTTGGAACTACAACATTTACAGTGGCTCAGGAAGAAGAACAAGCCGACACAACTGTTCAAGAAGAACAATTAGACACTACTCAGGCAGCTGATACAACAGCAGCTGAGCAAGCAGAAGAAGGGGAAGCAGCACAAGAAGCCTCTTCCGGTGGTATACACAAACAAATTAAGCAGAAATTCATCGAAGGTGGTCCTGCCTTTATGGGAGTTGTTTTGCTGGCTCTTATTTTTGGTCTGGCAGTTGCAATTGAAAGGATTATCTATTTGAATCTGGCAAGTACCAACACAGAAAAATTATTAAATGACGTAGAGAACGCTCTTGAGGAAGGAGGTATTGAAGCAGCTAAAGAAGTTTGCAGAAATACAAGAGGTCCTGTCGCTTCTATTTTCTATCAAGGTTTAGACAGAGCAGAAGAAGGTGTTGAAGTAGCAGAAAAATCAGTTGTTTCTTATGGCAGTGTACAAGCTGGCTTACTGGAGCAAGGTTTAACCTGGATTTCTCTGTTTATCGCTATTGCACCTATGCTTGGTTTTATGGGTACAGTAATCGGTATGATTGATGCATTTGACAGTATTGAAGCCGCAGGTGATATCAAGCCTTCACTCGTTGCTGGTGGTATTAAAGTTGCATTGATCACAACTGTATCAGGTCTTATTGTAGCAGTAATTCTTCAGCTATTCTACAACTATATTGTATCAAAAATTGACAGTATTGTGAATAGCATGGAAGACGCTTCAATCTCATTAATTGACCTCATCTACAAACACAATAAAAAATAATTGATCGATTATGAATAAATTTATAAGAATACTGGGTATTGTCCTACTTGCACTTGCCGCCATTGCTGGTGTCCTATTCTACGCAGGCGGTAAAACCGGTGAGACACCAGATTTCACGAATCATATTTTAATATTAGCCGCTGTTTTTGCTGCTATAGCTGCAGTGCTATCTCTAATATTCCCGCTAATACAAATGATTACTCATCCCAGAAAAGCAAGAGGGAGTTTAATCGGTATTTTGGCATTGGTAATAATAGCCTTAATCGCTTATAGTGTGGCTTCAGATGTACCTTTAAATTTTGTTAAGGAGAATGAATTAAATGTGCCTCCGGTACTTAAACAGGTAGGTGCAGGCTTAATTACAATGTACGCTTTATTTGGAATAGGACTGCTGGCTATTATATATACTGAATTAGCAAAAGCATTTAAATAATAATATTTAACGCTTGATAATCGTTTATAAAAACGATCAGGCTTAAAAAAAAACTAATTTATATGGCAAGAAAAGTTCCCGAAATAAATGGAGGCCCAATGGCTGACATTGCGTTCTTGCTTCTTATTTTCTTTCTGGTTGCAACAACAATGGATATTGATACAGGTATAACCCGAAAATTGCCACCATTGCCTGAAGACCAGCCCGAAAGAAAGGATGATCCCAAGATAAAAGAACGAAATGTCTTTGAGGTCCTCATTAACTCAAGTGATAGGCTGTTAGTTGAGGGTGAACCAATGAATATTAGCGAATTACGGGAAGCTACAAAAGAGTTCATTGCCAATCCCTATGATAAAGAAGATTTACCTGAAAAAGAAAATAAGGAAGTTCGTTATTTTGGAGAGGTGCCTGTAACCAAAGGAATTATTTCTCTCCAAAACGACAGAGGTACATCTTATGGCATGTACATTAAAGTGCAAAATGAACTTACAGCAGCTTATCAAGAATTGCGTGATCAAAAGGCGATGAGGAAATTCGGTAAAAAATATGGCGAACTGGAAAAAGAAAGGCAGGAAGCCATACAGAAAATCTATCCTCAAAAGATTTCAGAAGCTGAACCTAAAAATATTGGAGGAAATTAATTATGTCTAAATTTCGTAAAGGCAGTAAGAAAGAAATGCCTACAATATCAACAGCTTCTTTACCGGATATTGTGTTCATGCTCCTTTTCTTCTTCATGGTAAGTACCACAATCCGACAAACGACTAAATTGGTACAGAACGATTTACCTGGTGCTACCGAGGTTAAGAAACTGGAGAAAAAATCGCTTGTTAGTTATATCTATATCGGTAAACCCATTCCAAGAATGCAAAAAACTTTTGGAACTGAACCAAGAATTCAGTTAAATGACCAGTTTGCGAAGGTTTCCGATATCAGAGACTATATTATTACTGAACGTGAAGAACTTGATGAAAGTGAAAAACCACTAATGTCAACTTCGCTAAAGATTGATGAAGAAACTAAAATGGGTATTGTAACAGATGTTAAACAAGCCCTGAGAAAAGCAAGCGCCCTAAAGATAACATATTCGGCAAGAGAAGTAGAAAGACGAGAATTATTAAACTAATTCTGCAATCTAATATAAAATAAAAAGGGAAAGCTTCAGAGTTTTCCCTTTTTATTTTATATTTATTGAATAAGATTTATCAATTAAAAATCACTTTCCTCATCTTCTTCAACAACTTCTTCTTTTTTCTCAAAAAAATAGCTCAAAGAAAACTGAAAAGAAGTATTTATCATGCTGTTAGGAGGATCTTCACCATCAAAGGGAGCAACTAAATTTGACAGCCCATAACTATAAACAAACTGAAAATGTATGTTATCTCTGACATATCCTAAGCCTGCTTTGATTCCATAATCCAGATTATAAAAAGGAATTTGAAATCCTTCCCGGTCAACCTGGTCCTTAACAAACTGAATATTTTCTGTTTCATCTGCATAAGTATTCCCATCTACTATTTCTTCTCTTTTATATTTTCCTGCCATGCCATAAGCAACATATGGACCTCCAATAAGCTGAAAATTTCTTGTTCTTAAATTAAAATTATAAATACCATAAACAGGCACCTCCAGGTAATTTAAAGAAAATTTCTCCTGGTAGCTGTTCAATTCTCCCGAGTATTCAGCTTTTGAGCCTTTATTAGAAAGAAGAACCGAGGGTTGAACAGAAAAGTCACCTACAGGAATATTGGCAACCACTCCTGCAGTATAACCAATTTTAAAAGAAGTATTCTCATAATCACCCTGAAAAGTTGAAAGAGCCAATCCTCCTCTTGCGCCAAAGTCTATTTCCATCTGTGCTTTGATGTCTGGCATTACAAAGAAATAAATAAGCAGGACAAGAATAAATCTGTTTTTCATATGTTCAATATTTTGCAAATCAAATCAAAGTGGGAAGATACAAAGAATAATAATATTGGAAAAATTGATTTGCTATAAAAACTCAATCGAGGCTGTAAAATAAAAAAGAAGTTAACAATCTCGGTAAACACTAAAAAAATGAACACTAATCTTAATTTCCCATTTTTTTGACTCTTCTTTTTAGAATTCCTTAAAGTGTTTAAATCTAAGCCTCTTAAATATCCTGTACACCACAGGACAAATGAAGGTGTTCTTAATCGATTTTTCTATGATATGATCAAAATTTTTATGATCGGTATGTGGATATTCTCTGCATGATTTTGGTCTTACTTCATATATCATGCAAAAATTATCGCTCTGCAAAAATGGACATGGGGCATTCTTAAATACATAATCTCCTTCCTCATCTACATTCAGATATCTTTCAGTAAAAATCGCAGGTCTCATTTTTAAATATTTTGATATCCTTTGTATGTCTTTTTCATAAATAATAGGGCTAATGTTTTTACAACAGTTTGCACATTGCAAACAATCTGTTTCTTTAAAATACTCCTCATGCAATTCTCGTACCAATTTATTAAAAGAAGCATTCTTCTTTTGAAATTTTATCTTTTTTACAAGTTTTTTATTGGCTTTCTCTTCGTTGGATGCCAATTCCCATAACCGTTTTGGATCAAAATCATTCATGAGACCGTATTCTTCTTAAATATGGGACTCTTTTTATTTGAGACATAAAAAGTCCTGCAATTACCAGGCCAATGCCGAGCATTTTAATAACAGTAAGTACTTCATCTAATAAAAAGAATGCAAAAATAGCGGTAAGAACCGGAATGGCATTAGTAAAGGCATTTGATTTTGTCACCCCGATTTTATTAATAGAATAAGTAAAAAATATAAAAGCCAGAGAAGACCCAAAAATAGCAAGTTCAAATAAAGGAAGCATGGCCTCCTTCACATATCCTACAGATATAAAGTGATCAAAATCAAAAATAAAAAACAGGGGTAGAAAATAAAAAATACCAATAATATTATGATAGGTAACAATGCTTACCGGAGTATACCTGCCCGATAATTTTTTAATAACAATGCTGTATCCTATTCCTGCGACAACAGCCATAAACAATAACAAAATTCCAATGGGCGTTGCCACCAGTGTCGGATTTTCCTCCTTGCTGAATATGACCAGGGCAACTCCGGCTATTGATATGATGATACCTAAAAGATTGAATTTCGTTATTCGTTCTTTAAAAAAGAAGGCAGTTGCAAAAGGACTAAATAAGGGTATAGTGGAGATAATAACAGCGGCCAGTGTAGAGGAAACT
>Ga0102938_10000273_pt1 | contig 37084 bp, 38 predicted proteins | sample SalPonR2_B_D2_MG_FD_84516 | JGI IMG/M metagenome (GOLD analysis project Ga0102938, IMG submission 84516) | Salt pond soil microbial communities from South San Francisco under conditions of wetland restoration - Salt Pond MetaG R2_B_D2_MG | ecosystem: Environmental > Aquatic > Marine >...
TAAAGCAACACGGGCGGCCCTGGCCGCAGCCGGACTGAGCCTTGCAGGCGCAGCCCCGGCATTCGCGCAATCTGTGGACGACAAGGTGAACCAGATCTTCGCGGATTCGACGGGCTGGTTCGTCAGCCTCATCTTCTCGAACTTTCCGGGCACGTCCTTTCCATGGATCGTGGCCTGGCTGGTGATCGGGGCCACGGTCTTCACTCTCTATTTCGGCTTTATCCAGTTCCGCGTGATCGGCCATTCCATCGCGCTGATCAAGGGTGACTACTCCGACCCCGACGACGCGGGCGAGGTCAGCCACTTCCAGGCCCTCGCCACGGCGCTGTCGGGGACCGTGGGCCTTGGCAACATCGCCGGTGTGGCGGTGGCGATCGGTATCGGCGGGCCGGGGGCGACCTTCTGGATGATCCTCGCGGGCCTCATGGGCATGGCCAGTAAGTTCACCGAATGTACGCTGGGCGTGAAATACCGCAACGAATACGCAGACGGGCGCGTCTCGGGCGGGCCGATGTATTACCTGACCAAGGGCTTTGCCGAACGGGGCCTGCCGGGGGGCAAGATCCTGGCGGTACTGTTCTCGATCTTCTGTATCCTCGGCGCGCTGGGCGGGGGCAACATGTTCCAGGCCAATCAGGCGCATCAGCAGATCACCGGCGTGGTCGGGGACTATCCCGGCTGGATCACAGGGCTGGTCTTTGCCGGTCTCGTCTTTGCGGTGATCGTCGGCGGGATCAAGTCGATCGCCAAGGTCACCGAAAAGATCGTTCCGCTGATGGGCATCCTTTACGTGGGCACCGCGCTCATCATCATCGCGATGAACTACAACCTGATCGGATGGGCCTTTGGCCAGATCTTCGCGGGCGCCTTCACCGGGCTTGGCGTGGCTGGCGGCATGGTCGGCGCGCTGATCCAGGGCTTCAAGCGGGCCGCCTTCTCGAACGAGGCGGGCGTCGGCTCGGCCGCGATCGCCCACTCGGCGGTCAAGACCAAGGAGCCGATCACCGAAGGCTTCGTGTCACTGCTGGAACCGTTCATCGACACGGTCGTGGTCTGCACCATGACGGCGCTGGTAATCATCATCACCCAGCAGCTTGTGGCCGATCCGGAAACCGGTCTCTACCTGCTCAACGAGGCGGGCAACAGCGTCAAGACAGTGGGCGACACATCGGGCGTCGGCCTCACATCGGCAGCCTTCGGCAGCGCGATCAGCTGGTTCCCCTATGTGCTGGCCATCGCGGTGGTGCTGTTCGCCTTCTCGACGATGATCACCTGGTCCTATTACGGCCTCAAGGCCTGGACCTTCCTGTTCGGCGAGGGCAACACGACCGAGCTGGTGTTCAAGACGATCTTCTGCCTCTTCGTGGTGATCGGCGCCGCTGCACAGCTCGGCCCGGTGATCGACTTCTCGGACGCCGCGATCTTCGCGATGGCCGTGGTCAACATCATCGGGCTTTACTTCCTGATGCCGATCGTCAAGCGCGAACTCGACAGCTACCTCTCGCGCCTGAAATCAGGTGAGATCAAGAAGTTCCACTGACCTCCGGTCAGTTCGGAAACGCAAGGCCGGCGCATTTTGCGCCGGTCTTTTTTGTGGGGGGAGACGAACGATGCCCCCCCAATTGACCCCCCTCATTGATCCACCCGCAAACCCTTCTTACCTCTTGAGGGATGCCGCAGACCGGCAGACACCCAAAAACAGGAGGATATCTCATGGACGAGAAGGAAGCCTATCAACAGAAACTCAACGCGCGGCTGGACGAATGGAAAGCCGAGATCGAGAAGATGCAGGCCAAGGCCAAATCTGCCGAGGCCGACGCCCAGCTTCAGTACCAGGAATATATCGAGGATCTCAAAAAGCGCCGCGCCAACCTCGAAAAGGAACTCGAGGAACTGCGCGACACCCAGACCGCCGCCTGGAACGACCTCAAGGCCGGGGCGGACAAGGCATGGAACGCCATGTCCGAGGCGATGGACGACGCATGGCGGCGCTTCGGCTGATCCCCTGCGGGCGCGGCTTTCCGGGCACGGCCCGCGAGGCCGGGTCAGGCCGCCGCGAACCCCTTGTCCAGCGCCGTCAGGATACGGTCGACCTCGCCTTCGGTGATGGTCAGGGGCGGTGACATCAGCACGTTATGCGCCCCCAGCCTGACCATCGCCCCCGCCTCATAGGCGGTCTGGTGGATGCGCTTCATCGTCGCCGCATCCATCGGCGTCTTGGCGGCGCGGTCGCTGACGATCTCGATCCCGGTCATCAGCCCGTGCCCGCCGCGCACATCGCCGATGATGTCGTATTTCTCGGCCAGCCTGCACACCCCGTCATAAAGCTGCGTGCCGCGCGCCGCGGCGTTGGTCTTGGTATCCAGCCGCAGCGTTTCGGACAGGCAGGCGACCACCGCCGCCGCACCCACCGGATGCGCCGAATAGGTATAGCCGTGCCAGATTGCGCCCTCCGGCCCGGAATTCTCGAACACATCGGCGACCTTCTCGCCCATCAGCGTCGCACCCACCGGGAAATACCCGCTGGTGATGCCCTTGGCGCAGGTCATCATGTCGGGCTTCACGCCCCAATGGCGCGACCCGGTCCAGTCGCCACTGCGCCCGAACCCGGTAATCACCTCATCGGCGATCAACAGGATGCCGTAACGGTCACAGACCTCGCGCATCCGCCGCATGAAGCTGTCGCCCGGCACGATCACCCCGCCCGCGCCCTGGATCGGCTCCATGATGAAGGCGGCAATGGTGCTCGGGTCCTGGAACTCGATCTCGTCCACCGCCGCGGCGGCGATCTTCTCGGCCAGCCGCTCGGGGTCGGTCTCATCGAACGGGTTGCGATAGGTATATGGGCTGGGCAGATGGTAACAGCCCGGCAAAAGCGGCTCATAGGCGATGCGGAAGCGGTTGTTGCCATTCACGCTGGCGCCACCGAAATGCGTGCCGTGATAGCCCTTCTTGAGGCTCAGGAACTTGATCCGCGTCGGCTCGCCGCGCAGCCGGTGATACTGGCGCGACAGGCGCAGCGCGGTCTCCACGCTGTCCGACCCCCCGCTGGTGAAAAAGGCGCGCACCATCCCGTCCTCGGCAAAGAACTCCTGCACCGCATATGACGCCTCGATCGCCGCCGGGTTCGATGTGCCCGCAAAGGCGGAATAATAGGGCAGCTCCCAAAGCTGGTCGGAAATCGCCTGCTTGATGGCATCGTTGGAATAGCCAAGGTTGACGCACCACAGCCCGCCCACCGCATCAACGGCGCGATGCCCGTCCAGATCGACGATCTCGACACCCTCGGCGCCCTTGATGATCTTGGGGGCGTTCTCATGGGCCTCTCCGGGATGCCCCATCGGATGCCACATATGCCGTGCATTCATCTCGCGCAGGAAATTGTCGTCTTTCATCGGGCCGCTCCATCCAGTCTCTGAGTCGGGAATTTGATCAAACTCTTGCACCCGCGCTCGGGTCCTGTCCAGAGTCTTGGCCGCCACATGCTCGCCACATCGCGTCCGAAAACGAACAGAATTCATTGCCGAAAGCAGAAATTTAGCATAATCTGCACAGATAGCGCTCCCAAAGGCGCATTGTTGAGGCAGGCAGTGACGGCAGGAAGATCGCGAAAAGCGGCGCCCCCGTCATGACAGGAAGTGACCATGACCGAGAGACCGGACTCAGAGCAGTTCGTGCGCGCCACCATGCGCCATTTCGCCGAGTTGCGGGCCGCCGGGCCTGATAACCCGCGTTTCGGCGCGGCCTTTCCGATCGATTGGTTCGACCTGCCCGCGGATTTCCTCTCGGATTTCGGCAGCCTCTTCTACCTCGCATCGCTGACCCGCTATCACCGGCCCCGGTCGCTGCATGATCTTTTCGCCTGTTTCGAACCGCCCCTGCGCCTGGGCCAGTACAAACTGTTCCGCTCCGGCGGCCACCCGCGCGCGGCGATCACCTGGGCGGGGCTGTCGCCACAGGCCGAATACGCCTTCGCCGTCGATCACAAGGCCCTGCGCCCCGAAGACTGGAACAGCGGCCCTTCCCTCTGGCTCGTGGATTTCGTCGCCCCCTTCGGTCATATCGACCAGATCGTGCCCCTGCTGGCGCAGAACCCCGATGTGCTGCGCGTCAGGACCATGTGGCACAACCGGCCGGGCACCCGCTACCGGATCGTCGAATGGAGCCGCGCCGCCCCCGACGCGCCGATCACGACCCGATCCTACGGCGTCGGCCAGTTCAAACGCCTTCTCAAGGAGAGCCGCAATGGGCGCGCCTGACATCGGGGGCGTGTCCTCGGGTGCGGTCGATTCCGACAGCACCGGCCTGGTGACCGGAGAACTCGACGACATCTCGGGAAATTTCTGGGGCGACACCTGGTCGATCCAGAGCGGCGCGACCTATGGCAGCGCCAGCATCGACCCCTCTACCGGGCTCTGGAGCTATGACCTCGACGAGACCAATGCCGCCGTGCAGGCGCTCGATCCGGGCGATACCCTCACCGACACCTTCGTCGTGCGCCTGTCCGATGGCGGCGGCAGCGATACCCAGACCGTCACCATCACCATCACCGGCGTGCCCTGCTTTGTCGCGGGCACCCTGATCGAAACCGCCACCGGCCCCAGACCGGTTGAATCGATCCGTCCGGGCGATCTGATCATGACCCGCGACAACGCTCTGCAACAGGTTCGCTGGGTCGGGCAACGCACCGTCCACGCCGATGCCCTGGCGGCCGAAGAGCGCCTGCGCCCGATCCGCATCCGCAAGGGTGCGCTCGGCGGCGGCTTGCCTCGCAACGACATGCTGCTGTCGCGCCAGCACCGGCTGCTTGTCAGCGGCGACCGGGTGCAGCAGATCTGTGGCTACGACGAGGTGTTCCTCCCCGCGCTCCGTTTCCTCGACTGGCCGGGCGTCGACCTGGTTGGCCCCGGCGGGCCGGTCTCTTATCACCACCTCCTCTTCGACCGCCATCAGGTGATCATCGCCGAAGGCACCCCCAGCGAAAGCCTGCTCCTGGCCGAGGAAGCCCGCAACCGCCTGCCGCTGCGCGCTCTCACGGAAATCAACGCTCTGTTTCCCGGCCCCGAGGCACGCCGGATACTCGCCAACCCGGCGCGCCCGATTCCGTCACCGCAACTGCAAAAACGCATCGTCGAGCACGGCCCGGCGCAAGACAGCTTCAACGCACCGGACAACCCTCCCGCCCCGCCGCTCAGGCACGGGATTTTCTGACCCCGCCCTTCATCTGGCGATAAATACCTCGGGGGGTCCGGGGGGGCTGGCCCCCCGGCCGTGGCCCGCAAAAAGCGCATCACCCCGTCAGGATGGAACTCACCTTCAGCGCGCGCTGGGCATTGCCCTCCACCTTCAGCTTGCCCGACATGAAGGCCATCACCGGGTTCTGCTCACCCGACAGGATGTTGCGGAACACCTCGTCGCTGGCGATCAGCACCACGTCGGCCGCCTCGTCTCCGGCCTCCTGCGCGGCGCGCGCGCCGCTCTCGTCCAGCATCACCGCGCCCTCGCCGGTGATCACCAGCTTGGCGCTGCCCCGGATCGCGCCGCGCGCCTTCGGTGTCAGTTCACGGATATAGCTTTCGATCAGCTCGCTCATCGGGGCCTCTTTTCGGGTTGGATCATCGCGCCAGATTGGTGAATTCCCCTAGCGCGGCAACCGGAACCCCGCGTCAATTCGCGGGCCTCGGGCGCGATCTGTACAAAATCCGCGCGCCATGCTCCGCTTTACGTACAAAACCGCCGTACAAACCGGACGTTTTGTACCCTTCTCACCAGCGATCAAGCGCGTCTTCGTCCGCGTCTTTCGCCGCGACCCAGCCCTCACCGTCGCCGGTGACTTCCTTTTTCCAGAACGGCGCGCGGGATTTTAGAAAATCCATAAGGAATTCAGCAGCTTGAAAGGCATCCGCCCGATGCGGCGCGGATGTGGCGACCATCATGATCATCTCGTCGGGGCTAAGCTTGCCATATCGGTGAATGACCAGAATATCGCCTATATTCCAACGGCTTACGGCTTCCTCTGCGATTGTCTTGATGGCATTTTCGGTCATGCCGGGGTAATGCTCGATCTCCATCACCTCCAGATCGCCGCCCTCAAGATCGCGCACGATCCCGGTAAACGTAACGAGCGCGCCCATCCCCGACTGCCGCGCGGCGAAATCGCGGGCCTCTTGGCCAAGGTCGAACGCCTCTTCCTGCACCCGGATGTCCATGGGTCAACCCCCTGTCATCGGTGGGAAAAATGCCACTTCCCGCACATTCTCAAGCGGCGCGTCAAAGTCGCTCAACTCCTGGTCCACCGCCACCCGCAGCGCGTCCAGATCGGCGAATGCAACGGCGTAGCGTTCTTCTTTCTGTGTCAGTTCGTTAACCAGTTCCCGCACCGTCGCGGCCCCGGTTTCGATTCGATCCTTCGGGCGCCCGACCCTTTCCCGCACCCATGCGAAATACAGAATGTCCATCGCTCAGTCCTTCAGATAAGGTATTGATTTCCTGAAGTAATCATACCCTGTCAACAATGTCAGCGCGGCCGCGATCCACAACAGCCACAAACCGGCATGTCCCAGAACGACCGCGCCACGGGTCGTGGCCCCGAAATAGTGCTCGAACACGCCTTGGGCGAAAAGTACAGCAATTGCAATCATTTGCGCGGTTGTTTTCCACTTCGCCAACTGCGTGACCTTCAAGGTCCCCGCCGTATCGCCCAGAAACTCCCGCAACCCGCTCACGAACACCTCGCGAAACAGAATCACCGTCGCCGGCAACACCAGCCAGGGCGACATGCTCGAATATCCCACGATCACCATCAAGGCGATCACCACCATCGCCTTGTCGGCGATCGGGTCCAGCATAGCGCCAAGTTTTGTCGTTTGTTTCCAGGCCCTTGCAAGGTATCCGTCAAACCAGTCCGTCGCCGCGGCGCTGATGAACAGCACCAGCGCGAACCAATCCGCCCAGGGCCGGTGGAAATACAGGAACATCACAGCCACCCCCGGCGCAGCCAGCAGACGCAAAGCGGTCAGGATATTTGGCACGTTCCAGTTCATGCCCCCGGTTCTAACCCCTTCCAAGGCAAAGGGAAAGCGCGGTCGCACCCCTTGGTGCGCTCAGAAATCGCTCAGCCGTTTCGTCGTCTCCGGGTCCATGAAACCGGCCACCGTCGCATCCGTTTCCAACTGCAACGCGCGATGCAGATCGGGCAAGGCAGCGCTGTTGAGAACCCGTTTCATCGCCCGCACCGACAAGACCGGCAGGTCGGCAAGGCGCTGCGCCTCTGCCTGCGCACTACCCATAAGTTGCTGATCCTCAACGACTTTCCATGCCAGCCCCAGGCGATGCAATTCTTCGGCCCCATAGCGGTCGCCGAAGAACAGCATCTCGCGCGCCTTCATCAGCCCGACCAGTGCGGGCAACAGGCTGGTCACCGCGCCGGTCACGAACAGGTTGAGCGACACCTCGGGAAAGAACCCCTTCGCCGAGGCCGCCCAGATCGGGAAATCGCAATTGATCGCCCATTCAAAACCGCCCCCCACGGCCCAGCCATTGATCGCGCCCACCACCGGCTTTGGCCCCAGCGTGATCGCATGGGTCGCCCGCTGGATGGCCTGTACCAGTTCGCGCGCCTCTTCCTCGGTCTCGGGGTGAACATGCGCCCGCCGGTCATCGCCCGCGCAAAACGCCTTGCCCGCCCCGGTGAACAGGATCGCCCGCGCCGCCGGGTCGCCATTGGCGTCCTCGAATGCGTGCGCCACGTCGTCGATCAACTTCCGGTTCATCGCGTTCAGGCTGCCCGGGCGGTTGAGGGTGATCGTCCGCACGCCATCACCTGTCATCTCGCTCAGCACGGTTTCGTACTTGAAATCAGTCATTTATCGCTCCGTATCACGCGTTTCGTCTTGCCTTCGGTCAACGGCAATGTCCGCGCCGGCACCAGGGTCACGCGGGCCGTCGCGCCAAGCTTTGCCTTGATCGTGGCCTCCACCAGGCTCGCCAACCCTTCGCTTGAGGCCTGACCTTCCGCCAGCTCCGCCGTCACCGGCAGGCTGTCATAGGGTGGCGGCCCGTCCAGCACGATCCGGTAATCGCCGGACAATGCCGCGAACTCGTTGATTACCGCCGCGACCATCGTCGGAAACAGGTTCAGCCCGCGCACAACCACCATATCATCCGAGCGCCCCACCACCCGGAACCGGAATCCGGTGCGCCCACAGCCGCAGGGTTCGGTTGCATCCACGGTGATGATATCGCCCGAGCGAAACCGCACCAGCGGCTGACACTCGCGCATCAGATGGGTCAGCACCAGCTCCCCGGTCTGCCCCGCTTCCAGCGGCAGCGGCGCGCCGCTGTCGGGATCGACCAGCTCGGGGTAAAGAACATCCGCCGCCATGAAATGAAGCCGTGTGTCATGCTCGCATTGCGCCGCGAAATTGCAGAACACGTCCGAAACGCCGTAATTCGCGTTGCGTGGCTCCATGCCCCAGACATCGCGCAGCCGGTCGCGAAAGGCCGGGTCGTCAAGTCCCGCCTCGCCCCCGAAGAGGCCCAGCTTCAGCCCGAGGTCGCGCGGCTTCAGCCCCGGAAACCTCTCGGCGATGACCCTTTCAAGAACCGCCGGATATGAAGGTGTGCAGGAGATCGCGTCGATCCCCACCTCCTTGATTGTGCGCACCAGCAATTCGGTTGCGCCCACACCGAAAGGCACGACCATCGCGCCCGTGGCCTGCAAGGTCATGTGGTCGGTCAGTCCGCCCATCCACATCTGGTAATTGAGGCAATGCACCACCGTATGATCCGGCGTCAGCCCCGCCGCCGACTGGCACCGCCCGCCAACGGTTTCCGTTGCCAGACAATCCTTTGCCGACAGCGCAAGGTTCATTGCCTGCCCCGTGGTGCCCGAGGTGCGGTGCAGCCGCACGGCGGCGCTGCGCGGGGCGGCCATGTAATCGCCGAAAGGCGGGTGATCGGCCTGCGAGACGCGTAATTGCGCCTTGTCCGACAAGGGCAGCTCGGGCAGGTCGCGCAGATCGGCCGAGGGCTGCTTGCCCTGCCACAAGGCGCTGTAGAACGCTGAGTTCCGCGCCACATAGGCGCTTTGCATGGCCCATGCCGCCTGTTGATGCGCCTTCAGCTTATCAGCCACGGCAAAGTCACCATCGTGCAACAGCTTCATGGCCTCAGCCCCCGCTCCCAGATGGTTGTCAGCGTATCCACCACCGCCTCCAGATCGCCCGACACCGCCACAAGCCCCGGTTCACCCGACAGGAACAACCCCGAGAAATACTGGTCGGTCATTGCGCCAAGCGCATAGGCGCGCCGCATCAGCTCGTCCTCGGGCAGGGCGGTGCCATCGCGCTCGATCCGGCGCCTCGCGGCGGCGGCCACGGTCTCGATCCAGTCACGGTTGAGCCGGTGAAACGCGCTCCGCGCCTCGGGAAAGCGATCCAGATGATGCACAAGGCATTTCATCAGGCCCCGGTTCTCGCGAAACAGCATCGCATAAGCCCGCGTTGCGGCGCGGATGCTGTCATCGGGCGCCCCCCTGCTGGCCCGCATCATGCCGTCTTGCAGGAAATGCGCAAAGCCCGGCAGAAGATCATCCAGAAGCTGCGATTGATCTTGGAAATAAAGGTAGAATGTGCCATTCGCGACGCCCGCCTTGGAGCAGATCGCGCTGATCGTCAGATCCTGAAGCGCGGCCTCTTCCAGCAGGGCGCAGGTGGCGATGCGGATCTGTTGCGCCGTGCGCTGGCCCTTGGCTTCGCCTTTCACGCGCTCGGCCAGAACCGCGCGATAGCTGAACGTGCCGATGGTGTCGGAAGGGCGGGGCAAGTGCTTTTGGACAGTGTTCATGAGCAATCCGATTTTATGAAACTGAATCCATATTCATAAAACCTCCGACCAAGTCAATCGCCCTCTTGGGGCCCGCCGCGTCAGCCCTTTTCGTGAAAGAAGTCGTAGATCTTCTGCGCGAGCCCCTCCGACACCCCTTCGACGGCCTTCAGATCCGCAAGGTTGGCGCGGCTCACCGCCTTGGCCGACCCGAAATGCACCAACAGCGCGCGTTTGCGCGCCGCGCCCACCCCGGCCACCTCGTCAAGCGGGGTGGCGCTCATGGATTTGGCACGCTTCGCCCGGTGGGAGCCAATGGCAAAGCGGTGCGCCTCGTCGCGCAGACGCTGCACGAAATAGAGCACCGGGTCATTATGCCTGAGCGCAGTGGGCCGCGCGCCGACACGGTGGAACACCTCCTTGCCCTGGTCGCGGTCCACGCCCTTGGCGACGCCCAGCATGGGGATGTGCTCGACCCCCATTTCGCGCATGATCTGGGCCACGGCGCTGACCTGTCCCGCGCCCCCGTCGATCAGCAACAGATCGGGCCAAAGCCCGTGTTTGCGCTCCGGGTCGTCCTTCAGCAATCGCTTGAACCGGCGGGTCAGCACCTCTTTCATCATCCCGAAATCATCACCCGGCGTCAGGTCGTCGCCCCGGATGTTGAACTTGCGATACTGGTTCTTCATCAGCCCCTCGGGCCCGGCCACGATCATCGCGCCGACCGCGTTGGTGCCTTGGATATGCGAGTTGTCGTAGACCTCGATCCGCTGGGGCGGGGCGGGCAGGTCGAAGGCCTCGGCCAGCCCCTTGAGCAGCTTGGCCTGGGTCGCCGTTTCGGACATCTTGCGCGCCAGACTCTCGCGTGCATTGCGCAGCGCGGCATCAATCAGCTCGGCCTTCTCGCCGCGCTTGGGCACCAGCAATTCGACCTTGCGGCCCAGCTTGCCGCTCAGGGCCTCGGTCATCAGATCGGTATTCTCTATTGGATGCGACAGGATCAGCTGCCGCGCCGGTTCCTTGCTGTCGTAGAACTGCCCGATGAAGGCTTCCAGCACCTCGGCCTCTTCCACATCATCGCCGACGCGCGGATAGAAATCCCGATTGCCCCAATTCTGCCCGGCCCGGATAAAGAACACCTGCACGCAGGCCTGCCCGTTTTGCAGATGCAGCGCCACGATATCGGCCTCGGACACGGTGCGCGGGTTGATGCCTTGCGCGCTTTGGACTTCGGTCAGCGCCTTGATCCGGTCGCGCAACGCGGCCGCGCGCTCGAATTCCATGGCGTCGGATGCCTCGGCCATCTGGGTTTTCAGCTTGTCCTGAATTTCTGTCGAGCGCCCCGACAGGAACCGTTCCGCATCGCGCACCACGGCGGCGTAATCCTCCTGGCTGATATAGCCGACGCAAGGGGCGGTGCAGCGTTTGATCTGGTATTGCAGGCATGGCCTTGTGCGCGAGGCGAACTGCGTGTCCGTGCAATTGCGCAACTGGAACGCGCGCTGCAACTGCGCCAGTGTCCGGTTGACCGCGCGCGCACTGGCGAAGGGGCCATAGAACCGCCCCTTGCCCTTCTTGGCGCCGCGATGCTTGCGGATCATCGGGTAATCATGGGCGGTGACATGAATGCTGGGAAAGCTTTTGTCATCGCGCAACAGCACGTTATAGCGCGGCTTGAGCTGCTTGATGAGGTTCTGTTCCAACAGCAGCGCCTCGGTTTCGGTGCACGTGGTCAGGAACATCATCGAGGCGGTTTCGCGGATCATCCGGGCGATGCGCGCGGTATGTCCGGTGGGCCGGGCATAATTCGACACCCGCGCCCGCAGGTTGCGCGCCTTGCCGACATAAAGGACCCGAGCCTGCGCATCGAGCATCCGGTAGACCCCGGGCGAGGAATCCAGTGTCTTCAGATAGCGCCGGATCAGGCGGTGGCCGGTTTCAGGGGTGTTGTCGCTGTTCTGCTCGGTCATGAGGTTCAGATATGATTCTTCCGGGTCGCTGCAATCTTATCGCGGTGCGGGCAAGAGAAAACCTTTCCACCAATCCTGTGGATAAACTTGGGGGCAAGTTTCGCGTAAGGGAAATATTCCCTTGTATTCAGATGATTTGATCGATCTGCCCAATTTTTAGGCGTATTTTCAAGCCATTGAAATCGCTTACTAAAAACTTTGACTGCCCGCAAAATATTGAAAACATTAAAAATTTTGTAACAGCTTTCTGACGATTTGCGGGGCCGTGCACAAGTTCCTTCGGTGTCAAACCGTGGCCGCGTCACTCCAGACCCAGTACATCAGGCGTCTGCCATCCCAGATGCTGCCCGCCATCGACGCACAGAAGCTGCCCGGTCACCGCTGGCGCCTCCAGGAAATAGCCAAGCGCGGCGACAATATCGGCGCTGTTGGCGCCCCTTTCCAGCACTGTCGCCTGGCGCTGGCGCTGGAAATGACTGTCGCTCTGTCGATACCCCTGAAGGGTCGGGCCGGGGCCGATCGCGTTGACCCGCACCCGCGGCGCCAGCGCCTGCGCAGCGGTCCGGGTCAGCGCCCACAATCCCATCTTGGCCAGCGTGTAACTCATGAATTCAGGGGTCAGCTTGCGCACCCGCTGGTCGATCATGTTGATGACCAGGCCCTGCGCCACCGGCTCACCGCCCTCGCACGGCACGGGGGCGGGCACCTGCTTTGCAAGCGCCTGAATCAGCACGAAGGGCGCGCGCAGGTTGCTTTCGATGTGCCGGTCCCAGCTTTCGCGGCTGGCGGTTTCCAGCGTGTCATGCTCGAAGATGGACGCGTTGTTCACAAGGACGGTGATCGGCCCCTCCAGCGCCTCGGCGGCGGCGGGCAAAAGCCGCTCCACCTGTGCCTCGTCCAGCAGGTCGGCCTGCAGCGTCACCGCCTGCCGACCCAGATCGCGGATCTCCTGGGCGACCGACTCCGCGGCTTCTGCGCTGCTGGCGTAATGCACAGCAACGTCATACCCGCGCCGCGCCAGATCCAGCGCCATCGCGCGGCCCAGCCGTTTTCCCGCTCCGGTGACCAAAGCTCTGCTCATCCCAGCACCACAAAGATATAGGTTACGTACAGCGCTGTCAGCACGACGCCCCAAAGGCGGCCGATATCGACCTTGAAAAAGACGAAGGGTATGATCAACAGCGACGCTCCCAGCATCACCCACAGATCGAATTGCAGGAACTCGCGGTCCACAGGCAGATCGCCGATCAGGGCGGTGATGCCGATGATCGCCAGCAAGTTGAACATGTTCGACCCGATCACGTTGCCAAGCGCAACATCGGCCTGCTTGCGCAGCGCCGCCATCACCGTTGTCGCCAGTTCCGGCAACGAGGTGCCAAGCGCCACAAGTGTCAGGCCGATCACGGCTTCGCTGATGCCGTATTGGCGCGCAATGATCGAGGCATTATCCACCAGCAGATCCGCCCCGAGCGGCAGCCCCACCAATCCCAGCACCAGGAACAGCGCGATCTGCCACCAGGGCATATCGGGGTCCGCGCCCTCAACCTCTTCGCTGTCGTCCGGGTCATCGGCCATGATGGCGAAATTGGCGCGCCGATGCTTGCGCGCCTCGATGAACGCATCGGTCAGCACGAATGACAGCGCCGCCAGAAGGATCAGCCCCGACACAAGGGTGAACGTGCCCAGAAAGGCCAACCCGATGAACAGGACCGAGCCCACCAGCATGAACACATAGGTCTTGCGCGTGTCGCAATCGCTGGTGTGCAGCACCGACAGCAGCGCGGGCACCCCCAGCACCAGCAGGATATTGGCGGTGTTCGACCCGATCACATTGCCAAGCGCCAGCCCCGGCTTGTCATCCAGCACCGCGTTAACGGAAATCAGCAACTCGGGCGCGGATGTGCCAAAGGCCACGATGGTCAGACTGACGATCAGCGCCGGAATCCCGATACGCAGGCTCAGATTCACCGCGCCCTTGACCAGCGCATCGCCAGCCAGAAGCAGGATCACCAGCCCCAAACCCGACAACAACCAAGGCATCATTTGGTCTTGCCCTTTCTGCAGGGGCAGGGGCCCTTGCCGATGCGGAAGCGCCCGCATTTGGGGCATTTCGCCGAAGCCAGCTTCTTCTGGCCCGGAAAGCGAAGCTTGCCGAACATGGCCATGACGCCCATGCCGACAAGGAACAATATGACGATCTTGACGATCACTTCAGAGGCCGAAACGCGCGAATGCCGCGCGCTCCTCGATACCGGCGATGGCGTCTGCGGCCATGCTCATGCCAAAGCGCTGGAACAACCCGCGCTTGCGGCCGTATTGCGCAAAGCGGACATTGTCGCCGTAAAGCTCTTTCATCTTGGGCACCAGATGCGCCACCCCGTCGGCCAGCCCCAGTTCGATCGCCCGCGCGCCCAGCCAGAATTCGCCGGTAAAGAGATCGTCGCTCTTGGCCAGCCGCGTGCCACGGCGGCTCGTGACCTGTTGCTCGAAGACAAGGTGCATCTGCTCCAGCAGTCCCTTGAGCCGGGTCACGTCCTCTTCCTTTTCGGGCAGGAACGGGTCAAGGAAGCTTTTCGATTTGCCCGAGCTGTGGACCCGGCGCTCCACCCCCTGACGCGCCAGCAGAACGGGCGCGCCGAAGCTCGATGAAATCACGCCGATCGAGCCCACGATCGAGGCCTCGTCCACCCAGATCGATTCCGCCGCCGTCGCCAGCCAGTACCCGCCCGACGCGGCCACGTCCTCGACAAAGGCATGGACGGGAGTGTTTTTTTCATCGGCCAGCCGCCGTATGCGAGACGCGATCAGCGAAGATTGCACCGGTGAGCCGCCGGGCGAATTGATCAGCAGCGCCACTGCCCGCGGCTTGCCGCGCTTGAACGCCTTCTCGATTGCGGGCGCCAGCACCTCGTCATTGAGTTGCGACCGGCTGCCGGTTCCGATCGACCCGTTGAGCCGGATCACCGCAACCAGCGGGCCACGATTGAGAAAGGGAATGCGCTCTTTCATGGCAACGGATGTAGAATGCCGGAGACCGACAAACAAGGCGGCATCGCCAAGCATTTTCCCCCCGCCCCCAAAAAGCCGGGACGGGTGCGCAAATAAGTCACGCGCTTCAGGCGCTTGAGGCGCTCAGGATTTGATCCGGTAGCCGGTCTTGAAGATCAGCCAGATGATGAACAGGCACAGCCCGGTAAAGGCGGCAATCGCCAACAGGCTCAGCCCCAAAGGCACATCCGCCAGCCCGAAGAACGACCAGCGGAACCCCGAGATGAGGTAAACCACAGGGTTGAAATAGGACACCGTCTGCCAGATCGGCGGCAGCATCGAGATCGAATAGAAAGACCCGCCAAGAAACACCAGCGGCGTTATCACCAGCAGCGGGATGATCTGTAGTTGCTGGAAATTCTCGGCCCAGATCCCGATGATGAAACCGAACAGCGAGAACGAAAGGCACGTCAGCACCAGAAAGGCCAGCATCGGCCAGGGATGCATGATGTCCAGATCCACGAAGAACCCCGCCGTCACCAGGATCACGACCCCGATCATCAGTGATTTCGTCGCCGCCGCCCCGACATAGCCGATGACGATCTCAAGGAAATTGATCGGCGCCGAGTGCAGCTCGTAGATCGTGCCGATGAATTTCGGGAAATAGATGCCGAAACTGGCATTGCTGATACCTTGGGTGATGATCGTCAGCATGATCAGCCCCGGCACGATGAACGACCCGTAACTGACGCCCTCGATCTGGTCGATCCGGCTGCCGATGGCCGAACCGAACACCACGAAGTAAAGCGAGGTCGAGATGACCGGCGACAGAAGGCTCTCCATCAAGGTGCGCAGGAAACGCTTCATCTCGTAGACATAAATCGCCTGGATGGCCCGCAGGTTCATGCCGTTTCCTCCTCTTGGTCCTTCACCAGCCCGACAAAGATTTCCTCAAGGCTCGACTGCGTGGTGTGCAGATCGCTCAGTGTCAGCCCCGCATTGGCCAACGCCTGCAACAGCCGCGTGATGCCGGTGCCGTCCTGCCCGCGCGTGTCATAGTGATAGCTCAGCGCGTCGCCATCCGCGGCCAGTTCAAGATTGTAACCCGACAGCGCCGCCGGGACCGCGGAGATCGGCTCCGCGAGGTCGATGCGCAGGGTCTTGCGCCCCATCCGGCGCATCAGCGACGCCTTGTCCTCGACCAACAGGATCTCGCCCTTGTTGATCACCGCGACGCGGTCGGCGATGGCCTCGGCCTCTTCGATATAATGGGTGGTCAGGATGATGGTAACGCCCTGCGCCTTCAGACCCCGGACCACCTCCCACATGTCGCGGCGCAGCTCCACATCGACACCCGCCGTGGGCTCGTCCAGAAACAGGACGCGCGGCTCGTGGATCAACGCCTTGGCGATCAGCACGCGCCGCTTCATGCCGCCGGACAATTCGCGGGTGCGCGCGTTGCGCTTGTCCCACAGAGACAGCTGGCGCAGGATACTTTCGGTCAGCGCCGCATCCGGCGCCTTGCCGAAAAGCCCGCGCGAAAAACGCACCGTGTTGATGACCTTCTCGAACGGTTCCAGAGCGATCTCCTGGGGCACCAGCCCGACCATGCTACGCGCCGCGCGGTACGCCGTCACCACGTCATGCCCGCCGACACGGGCCTGACCGCCGGTCGGCGTGGTGATCCCGCAGAGCGCCGAGATCAGCGTCGTCTTGCCCGCGCCATTGGGGCCAAGCAAGGCCAGGATCTCGCCTTCCTCGATCGTCAGCGACGTTCCCTTCAGCGCCTCGAAACCATCGCCATAGCGCTTGCGCAGGTTCTCGACTTCGACCATCGGTGTCATGCAGCGTCTCCGTTTTCGATTCCCGCAAGCTAAGGCATCGCGCCGCGACTGCAAATCGCCCGGCGCGCAGACCTCTCTGTGCGGGCATGCAGGGCGGGCGCGCTTGGGGCTTTCCTTCGCCGCGCAAAATGCTAAGAATTCTTAGACGGTCACAGGAGAGCACTGCCGCCATGATTCAACGAGTGGTTTCATTTTTCGCCCTGATCCTGCTGGCAGGCTGCGGCGAGCCTGTCACCTCCGCGAGCGGGTCGCGCATCCTTCTGCTGGGCGATTCACTGATGGCCTTCAACAAGGCGCAAGACCGTTCCGTCTCGGACGCCATCGAGGACGAACTGAACGAAGCGGTCACGGACCGCTCGGTGATCGGTGCGCGGTTCTTCTATCCGCTGCCAATTTCCGGCGCGGCCGGGCTCAACATCTCCAAGCAATACCGCGAGGGTGACTGGGACTGGGTCGTCATGAATGGCGGCGGCAACGATATCTGGATGGGTTGTTTCTGCGGCCCCTGCAAATACCGCATCAAGCGGCTGATTTCAGAAGATGGCAGGCGCGGCACGATTCCCGGTTTCGTCTCGCGGATGCGCCAGACCGGCGCGCAGGTCATCTTCGTGGGCTACCTGCGCACGCCCGGCGTGACATCGCCCATCGAAGGCTGCACCGATGAGGGCGACGAGATGGACCGCCGCCTTGCCCGGCTGGCCGCGCTTGACCGGGGCGTGCATTTCCTGTCGCTGGGCGATCTGGTGCCCCATGGCGATCGCTCCTTTCACGGGGTGGACCTGATCCACCCCTCGCCCAAGGGAAGCCGCGAAATCGGCCAGCGGATCGCGCGCATCATCGAGACCCACAGCCGCCCGGCCTCCGCGCGTTAGGACTTGATCAGCCGCTTCAGCCAGCCCTTCTTTTCGGCTTCCTCCTCGTTGTCCTCGTCCTTGGGGCCTTCGATCACCTCTTCGAGACGGGTAAAGAAATTGTCGGCCATCTTCTTGGCGAAACCATCGACGATCCGGCTGCCAAGCTGCGCCAGCTTGCCGCCGACCTTGGCCTCGACGTCATAAGACAGCCGCGTGCCCTCGGGCACCTCTTCCAGCCGCACATCCGCCGCGCCCTTGGCAAAACCGGCGGCACCGCCCTTGCCCTCGCCCGTCAGGGTCAGGCTGTCGGGTTCGATCATCTCCGATACGGTGACCTGTCCCTTGAAGGTGGCCTTCACGGGGCCGACCTTCTGGGTCACGGTGGCCTCGAACCCGTCTTCGGGATTGCCGGTGACCTCCTGCGCGCCGGGCACGCATTCCTTCAGGACATCGGGGTTCAAAAGCGCCGCCCAGACCGTCGCGCGGTCGGCTTCGATAATGCGTTCGTCACTCATCTTCATGGCGCTTCCTCCTGTCGCGTCCGCCCTGCCGCTCAGCCTAGAGCAAGCCGCATCGCGGGCCAAGTGGCCAGCGTCATTGCACCCGGCGCGTCGCGCGCTAATCTTCGCGCCGGAACGCCACGACCGGGAGAAGAACGATGTTGCAGGGTATCCGCGTGATCGAGATCGAGGGCCTTGGCCCCGGCCCCTTCGCCGCCATGTTGCTGGCCGATCTCGGGGCCGACGTGATCGTGATCCAGCGCCCCGGCGCGGGCAATGCGGTCGCGGGCGCACGCAATCTGCTGGACCGGGGCAAGCGCACCATCGCGCTTGACCTCAAGGACGCGGCCGACCTTGCCACCGCGCGGGCGCTGATCGCCACCGCCGACGCGCTGATCGAGGGCTTTCGCCCCGGCGTGATGGAAAGGCTCGGGCTTGGCCCCGAAACCTGCCATGCCGATAACCCGACGCTGATCTATGGCCGCATGACCGGCTGGGGGCAGAAGGGGCCGAAATCGCAGATGGCGGGCCATGACCTCAACTATATCGCCACCTCCGGGGCGCTCTGGTATGCCTCGCCGCCTCAGGCCGCGCCGCTGACGCCGCCGACGCTGGTGGGCGATATCGGCGGTGGGGCGATGTATCTGGTGGCGGGTATTCTGGCCGGGATCATCAACGCCGCGCGCAGCGGGCAGGGCAGGGTGGTGGATGCCGCCATCGTCGATGGCTCGGCGCATATGATGGCGCTGCTGATGTCGATGGCGCCTGCGGGAAACCTGTCTGAAGTGCGCGGGCAAAGCCCTCTGGACGGGGCGCATTGGTGCCAGACCTATCGCTGTGCCTGTGGCGGTCACGTCAGCGTGCAATGTTTCGAGCCACAGTTCTACGCTGCCTTTCTCGATCTGATGGGGCTTTCCGGCGATGCCGCCTTTGCCGACCAGAACGATCCCGCCCAATGGCCTGCGCAGACCGAACGCCTCGCCGCGATCTTCGCGGCGCAGCCGCGCGATCACTGGGCGCGTCTCTTTGAGGGCAGCGACGCCTGCGTCGCGCCGGTTCTCTCGCCCGCCGAGGCGGCAGGCGATCCCCACATGGCCGCGCGCGGCGTCTGGCACATGGTTGACGATGTGCAGCAACCCGCCCCCGCGCCGCGCTTTGACGGGGCCGCGCCCGCGCCCCGCCCGATCCCGGCACGCGATGGCGATGGCGCAGCACTTCGCGCCGAACTTGCCGCGCGCGGGCTGGCCTGAGCGCCCGATTCGTCCACGCCCCCTTGGATCGCCCCGCCCAAGCGTCTATCTTGCCGCTTCGGGCACAGCGCGACAGGACAGGCAGAATGGCCAAGCCAAAGGAAAATCCCAACTACAAGGTCGTCGCCGAGAACCGGCGCGCGCGCTTCGACTATGCGATCGAGGACGATCTGGAATGCGGCATCATCCTTGAGGGTTCCGAGGTCAAATCCTTGCGCCTTGGCGGTGCCAACATCGCCGAAAGCTACGCCACCGTTGATAACGGCGAATTGTGGCTGGTGAACTCCTATGTCGCGCCCTACGAACAGGCCAAGACCTTCCAGCACGAGGAAAAACGCCGCCGCAAGCTGCTGGTGTCGAAAAAGGAACTGGCCCGGCTCTGGAACGAAACGCAGCGCAAGGGCATGACACTGGTGCCGCTGGTGCTCTATTTCAATCACAAGGGCATCGCCAAGATGAAGATCGGCATCGCCAAGGGCAAGAAAGCCCATGACAAGCGCGAGACCGAGGCCAAGCGCGACTGGAACCGCCAGAAACAGCGCCTCCTCAAGGACCACGGCTGAGCGGTGAGCTGCCGGTCGCAATTCCCCTTGTGGGAATGTCGGCCGGTTTTGCTAACCTGTGGTGACTTTCTGTGAGGAGGGCGCATGGAACTGTTGATCGGGCTGATCTCTGGAGCGGTTGGCGGCAATATCGCCGCCGGGCTTCTGCGTAACGTCAATCTGGGTCTCTTCGGAAATTCGCTGGCCGGGGTCATCGGCGCGGGGATTGCGGAAAAGACTCTGTCGGTCCTGGGCGATGACGGCTTGTCCTCGGTACTGGGCGGCGGCGATGCCGGGGTGCTCTGGACCCATGCCGTGACGGGCGCTCTCGGCGGCGCGGCGGTCTTGCTGGTGCTTGGCTCGATCCGGAACATGCTGGTGAAATAAACCCGGCGGCGCGCCGGGATTGCTTGCTCTCTACTGCGCCGCGCGCTAGGCATGAGCCGTCCGAAATCAGGGGACGCGCCCATGACCCATGACGATCCTAAAACCCTTGTATCCACCGACTGGCTGGCCAGCCATCTGAAGGATCCCGATCTTCGGGTTCTGGATGGCACCTATTTTTTGCCGCCGACCGATCGCGATGCCCGCGCCGAATATCATGCGGCACATATTCCGGGCGCGCGCTTCTTTGACATCGACGATATCAGCGACCATCGCTCGGCCCTCCCGCACATGGTCCCGCCGGTCGAAAAGTTCATGTCCCGCCTGCGGGCGATGGGCGTGGGCGACGGGCATCAGGTGGTGGTCTATGACGCGCTGGGCCTGTTTTCTGCGGCGCGTGTCTGGTGGCTGTTCCGCCTGATGGGGCAGGACAACATCGCGGTACTGGATGGCGGCTTGCCCAAATGGATGGCCGAGGGCCGCCCGACCGAGGACATGCCCCCCATCGTGCGTGACCGTCACATGACGGTCCGCCGCCAGAACCACATGGTCAAGGACGTCACGCAAGTCTCCGCCGCCTCCAAGCTGGGGGATTACGAGATCCTCGACGCCCGCTCGCCGGGCCGCTTCCGCGGCGAAGAGCCCGAACCGCGCGAAGGTCTGCGCGGCGGGCATATCCCCGGCTCGCGCAATGTCTGCTATCGCGACCTGCTCAATGACGACGAGACGATGAAGGATGCCGACGGGCTGCGCGCCGTCTTTGCGGATGCGGGGGTGGACCTCTCGAAACCCGCGATTACCTCTTGCGGATCGGGCGTGACCGCCGCCATCATCAACCTTGCGCTGGAGCGGATCGGCAAGACCGATCACGCGCTATATGACGGGTCATGGTGCGAATGGGGCGCCTTCCCCACCGTGCCCGTCGCCACCGGAGAAGACTGACCCATGTTCGAACATCTCAAGGAACAGCCCAAGGACAAGATCCTCGCGCTCATGCAGGCCTACAAGGACGATCCGCGCGACGACAAGATCGACCTCGGCGTCGGCGTCTACAAGAACCCGCAGGGCGTGACCCCGATCATGCGCGCCGTCAAGGAAGCCGAGCGCCGCTGGTGGGATGAGGAAACGACCAAGGCCTATACCGGGCTGGCGGGCGATCCGGCCTTTTCGGATGCGATGATCGGCCTCGTGCTGGGCGATGCCGTCGCGCGCGACCATGTCGCCGCCGTCGCCACGCCCGGCGGCACCGGCGCGGTGCGCCAGGCCTTTGACCTGATCCGCATGGCCAACCCTGAGGCGCGGGTGTTCGTGTCGGACCCGACATGGCCCAACCATCTCAGCATCCTCAAACACATGGAAATCGAGACCGTCAGCTTCCGCTATTTCGACAGCGAAACCGGCGGCGTAGATTTCGATGGCATGATGGCCGATCTGGCCGGGCTTCGCGCCGGCGACGTGGTGCTTTTGCATGGCTGCTGCCACAACCCGACCGGTGCCAACCTGACCGGCCCGGAATGGCAGGCCGTGATTGCGCTCATGAACGACATCGGCGCGCTGCCGATGATCGACATCGCCTATCAGGGCTTCGGCGACGGGCTCGAGGCCGATGCCGCCGCGACCCGCGCGGTCGCTTCGGGCTGCCCCGAAGTTCTGATCGCGGCAAGCTGCTCGAAGAATTTCGGCATCTACCGCGAACGCACCGGCATCCTGATGGCGGTGGCGCAGGACAAGGGGATGCATGCGGTCACGCAAGGCAACCTCGCCTATCTCAACCGTCAGAACTATTCCTTCCCGCCCGATCACGGCGCACGGCTGGTCTCGCTCGTGCTGCACAGCGATGATCTGCGCGCCGACTGGCAGGCCGAACTGGAAGAGGTGCGCAACGGCATGCTCTCTCTGCGCGAACAGCTTTCAGGCGAGCTGCGCAAACTGACCAATTCGGATCGCTACGGCTTCATCGCCCAGCATCGCGGCATGTTCTCGCGCCTCGGGCTGTCGCCCGAAACGGTCGAGCGACTGCGCAAGGATCATGGCATCTATATGGTCGGGGACTCGCGCATCAATATCGCCGGGCTGAACAAGGATACCGTTCCAAAGCTGGCGCAGGCCATCGTCGATGTGGGCGCCTGACGCTCAGGCGCGGTAACGCGCCAGGAACATGGCGACCGCGCCTTCGACCACGCGCTCGATGTCCTGTTCGGTGGCCGGCTTGCCGACCCCGCACAGGCTGCGCAGGAACAGATCGCTCTTGCACAGCTCGCCGAACTGGTTGGCGGCCAGGTCCATGTCGTCGATCTTCAGCACGCCGCCGGTGACATAGGGCGTCAACACGCTGGTCAGACGTTCGCGCACCATCGCCGGGCCGGATTCGTAGAACCGGCAGCCCAGCTCGGGAAAGCGATGCGACTCCGCCACGCAGATGCGAAACACCTGCTGCCCGAAATCCGACAGGAAAAAGCGCACGATCCGATCCGCCGCCAGCCGCAGCACGCAGTCAATCGGATGATCCGCATCGAACTCCGCCAGCGCCGCCTCGGCCTGCCGGTTGCATTCCAGCCGGGCGACCTCGGAAAACAGCAGCCGCTTGTCGGGAAAATAGCTGTAAAGCGTGGCCTTCGAGACACCGGCGACACGGGCGATCTCGTCAACGCTGGCACCCTCGAAGCCGTCGCGCATGAAGACTTCGCGCGCGCCCTCCAGCACCTGGTCAAACTTTCTGCCCTTCTTGATCTCAGCGGCCATCGCCGTCATGCGGTGTCTCCTCAAAGCCGTCGCAGTCTAGTCGCGCCAGGGGGGACACCGCAAGCACCTCGCTTGCATGGTTTACGTATCCGCTACTTGTCGATGCCCGCGTCGGTCTGGGTGACGGGTGCGGGGGCGGGCTTGGGCGCAGGGTAGGACAGGGTCGGGGTCAGCGTGTCGGTCCCGATTCCAAAGGCCAATGCCGGGCCGATGGACAGCATGATCACAAATGCGGCAAGGACGGGTTTCATGGCGATCTCCTATCTTAACCGATCAGTTTACTTTCTCAAAAATATACCGATCAGTTTACTTTGCAAGTCAAAACTAAACTGATCTGTTCACCTGTGCTGCGGCCTTGTGTCTTCCTCAAAGCCCTTGTGCTTCCGGTTATTTTCGATAATTTAGAACCATTCTAAAGAAGGAGACCCGCGCCATGATTCCAGGAGTCTCATCGCGCCGACGCTTTTCTGATCTGTCCGAACAGGAGATTCTGGCCCTCGCCATCGCCTCCGAAGAGGACGATGCCCGGATATACCGGACCTATGCCGAACACCTGCGCACCGACTTTCCGGATTCGGCGCGCATCTTCGATGGCATGGCCGCAGAGGAAGACAGCCACCGTCGCGCCTTGATCGACCTTCATGAAAGCCGCTTTGGCGGGGTGATCCCGCTCATCCGGCGCGAACATGTGGCCGGGTTCTACGCCCGCCGCCCGGTTTGGCTGATGGAAAACCTCGGGATCGAACGCATCCGCGCCGAGGCCGAAGCCATGGAGCATGACGCCGAGGCCTTCTATCACAAGGCCGCACAGCGCAGCACCGATCCTGCCACCCGCAAGCTGCTGGGCGATCTCGCCGCCGCCGAGGCCGGCCACGGCGAACGCGCCACCGAACTCCAGGCCGAACATCTCGACGAAGACGCGCTTGCCGTCGAGGAACGTAATTCCAAGCGCCAATTCGTGCTGACATGGGTGCAGCCGGGGCTGGCCGGGCTGATGGATGGCTCGGTCTCGACGCTGGCGCCGATCTTCGCCACCGCCTTCGCCACGCAGGACACCTGGACCACCTTCCTTGTCGGGCTCGCCGCCTCGATCGGCGCGGGCATCTCGATGGGCTTCACCGAAGCCGCCAGCGACGATGGCGAACTTTCGGGCCGTGGCAGCCCGCTGAAACGCGGCATCGCCTCGGGTGTCATGACCACCGTGGGCGGGCTTGGCCATGCCCTGCCATATCTGATCCCAGATTTCTGGACCGCCACCAGCATCGCTTTCGCCGTGGTCTTCATCGAACTCTGGGCGATCGCCTGGATTCAGAACCGCTACATGGAAACGCCATTCTTCCGCGCCGCATTCCAGGTGGTTCTGGGTGGCGCGCTGGTCTTTGCCGCCGGGGTGCTGATCGGCAGCGGCTAGCGCGCGAAAAAGCCGCCGCGCGCGCGTCGCGCGGGCTTGCCTTTGCCCCCTGCCTCGTGGTCACTGTTGCGCGACACTGACCACATCAGAAGGGAACGCGCCAATGGAAACCCTATCGGAAAACGCCTGTTTCGGCGGTGTGCAGGGCGTATACCGCCACGCATCGCGGGCCACCGGTTGTGACATGACCTTCGGCCTGTTCCTCCCCGCCGAGGCGCAGGATGGGCCGGTGCCGGTGCTTTGGTATCTCTCGGGCCTCACCTGCACCCATGAAAACGCCATGTCCAAGGCCGGGGCGCAGGGTTGGGCCGCCGAACACGGAATCGCGCTCGTGTTCCCCGATACCAGCCCGCGCGGCGACGATGTGGCCGATGACGAGGCCTTCGATCTGGGGCAGGGCGCTGGCTTTTACGTGAATGCCACGCAATCCCCCTGGGCACCGCATTTCCGCATGTGGGACTACATCGCCGAGGATCTGCCCCGCGTGCTGATCAACAATTTCGCGGTGGACGGCGACCGACAGGCCATCACCGGCCATTCCATGGGCGGGCACGGCGCACTGACGCTGGCCATGTCCCTGCCGGCGCGCTTCACCAGCGTTTCGGCCTTCGCCCCGATCTGCAACCCCACCGCCAGCGATTGGGGCCGCAAGCAGTTCGCGGCCTACCTGGGCGAGGACGAAAGCGCCTGGGCGGCGCATGACTCCAGTCATCTCATGCGCGAACGCGGCTTTGACGGCCCGGTTCTGGTGGATACCGGCACCAGCGACCAGTTCCTCGACCTCCTTCGCCCCGAGACCCTCGCCGCCGCCTGCGCCGAACGCCGCCAGCCGGCGACGCTGCGCATGCAGCCGGGATACGATCACAGCTATTACTTCATCTCGACCTTCATGGAGGACCACGTCGCCTTCCATGCCGAGGCGCTCTATACAGGCTGACCGCATGTCCCATTACGACCTTGTCATCATCGGCTCCGGCCCCGCGGGCCGCGCCGCCGCCATTCAGGCGGGCAAGCTCAAGCGCCGGGTGCTGGTGATCGACCGCAAGGACCGTCTGGGCGGGGTCTCCGTCCATACCGGCACCATCCCCTCCAAGACCCTGCGCGAAACCGTGCTGAACCTTTCGGGCTGGCGCGAGCGCAGCTTTTACGGGCGCTCCTACCGGGTCAAGGACGACATCGGCGCGCATGACCTCAAGGCGCGGCTGCACAAGACGCTCGATTACGAGGTCGATGTTCTGGAACACCAGTTCAACCGCAACCATGTCGACACGCTTTGCGGCATGGCACGGTTCATCGGACCGCATGAGATCGAGGTCGCCACCGAGGCGGGCGACAAGACCCGGCTGACCGCCGACCGCTTCCTGATCGCCACCGGCACCCGCACCTATCGCCCCGATTATGTGCCCTTCAACGGCGCGACCGTGCTCGACAGCGACGAGTTTCTCGAACTTGCGCGCATCCCGCGCAGCCTGATCGTGGTCGGCGCGGGCGTGATCGGGGTGGAATACGCGACGATGTTCTCGGCGCTCGACGTGCGCATCACCCTCATTGAACCACGCGACAGCTTCCTCGATTTCATCGACCGCACCCTGATCGAGGACTTCACCCACCAGATCCGCGAAAACGGCGTCGACCTGCGCCTCGGCAGCGCCATCGACCGGATCGAGGACGCGGGCGAGCATGTTGAAGTCAGCCTCGCCAATGGCCGCCATGTGCGTGCCGAAATGCTGCTTTTCGCCGCCGGGCGCATGGGCGCGACCGACAGCCTGAACCTCGACGCCGCCGGGCTCGAGGCAGATCACCGCGGCCGCCTCGAAGTGGACCGCACGACCTACCGCACCGCCCAACCCCACATCTACGCGGCAGGCGACGTGATCGGCCACCCCTCGCTGGCCTCGACCTCGCTGCAACAGGGCCGTGTCGCCGCCTGCGACGCGCTCGAAACGCCCACGCTGCCCGAAAGCCCCTGGTTTCCCTATGGCATCTATTCGGTGCCCGAAATTTCCACCTGCGGCATGTCCGAAGAGGAAATGCAGGAACGCGGTATCCCCTACGAGGTCGGCGTCGCCCGCTTTCGTGAAACCTCGCGCGGGCATATCATGGGGCTCGAACACGGCATGCTGAAAATGCTGTTTTCGCTCAAGACCCGCCGCGTTCTCGGGGTGCAGATCGTCGGCGAAGGCGCGACCGAGCTCATTCACATCGCCCAGGCGGTGCTGAACCTCAAGGGCACGGTGGACTATTTCGTGCAGAACACCTTCAACTACCCGACCCTCGCCGAGGCCTACAAGATCGCCGGGCTCGATGCCTTCAACCGCATGCCCATTCCCGAGGAATACAAGGTCAGGCGCGACGCGGGCCAAACCGGAAAGACGACGCCATGAGCATCTATGTCGATGCCGACGCCTGCCCGGTCAAATCTGAGGTGGAAAGGGTCGCTACCCGCCACGGCCTGCGCGTCCATATCGTGTCCAATGGCGGGCTGCGCCCCTCGTCCAACCCATTGGTGGACACCGTGATCGTGCCCGATGGTCCCGACGTGGCCGACATGTGGATCGCCGAGCGCGCCGGCCCGGGCGATGTGGTCATCACCGGCGACATCCCCCTCGCATCGCGCTGCGTCGAGGCGGGCGCCCAGGTGCTCAAGCATAATGGCGAAGCGCTGACGGCGGCCAATATCGGCAACGTGCTGGCCACGCGCGACCTCATGGCCGACCTGCGCGCCGCCGACCCCTTCCGCCAGGGCGGCGGCAAGGGCTTCACCAAGGCCGACCGCTCGCGCTTTCTCGAAGCCCTCGAAAAAGCCGTGCGTGCTGCTGCAAGGCCACCCCGCGCCTGACGCCTGCGCGCGCCCCCGTATTCATCTTGCCGGAAATACTCAAATCACGCCGCCGACGTCTTTGCTTCGCCGGGGGGTTTACAAAACGTGGCCTCTCCTCTCATCTGGCGGGGCAGTTTCAGCCTCGGATATTCATGACCACCGCCACCACATCGCGATCCAACCTGATGGGCGCGCTTTGCGCCATCGCGGCGGTGCTGTGCTTTTCGATCAACGACATGGGTATCAAGTTCCTCTCGGACCGCTACGCCCTGCACCAGGTGATCTTCATCCGCGCGATGATCGCCATGTGCGTCTTTGGCGCGCTGATCATGCCCTTTGGCGGCGGGCTTGCGCTGATCCGCACGCGGCGCCTGGGGATGCATCTTTTGCGCGGGCTCTGCGTGGTCTTCGCCAATATGTGCCTCTTTCTGGGGCTGGCGGCGATGCCGATCGCCGATGCGATCGCGGTGTTCTTCGTCTCGCCGCTGGTGATCACCATCTTCTCGGTGATCTTCCTGCGTGAAACCGTCGGCGCGCGGCGCTGGGTGGCGATCGGCGTCGGTTTCCTCGGTGTGCTGGTGATCGTGAAGCCGGGCACCACGGCCTTCCAGCTTGCCTCGCTTCTTCCCGTCGCGGCGGCCACGCTCTATGCGCTGATGCATATCCTCGCGCGCAAGATCGGCGGCACCGAAAGCGCGGCGACAATGGCCTTCTACATTCAGGCCACCTTCATCGTCGCCAGCCTGCTCTTTGGCGCGGCGCTCGGTCATGGCGGCTTTGCTGGCACCGGCCACCCCTCGCTCGAATTTCTCCTGCGCCCCTGGGGGCCGATCGCGCCGGGCGACTGGCCGATCCTTGTGATGCTGGGCACGACCGGCGTGTTCGGCGGCCTTTTCATCAGCCAGGCCTACCGCCTGTCCGAAGCCGCCTTCGCCGCGCCGTTCGAGTATATCGCGATGCCGATGGCGATCATCTGGGGCGTCACGGTGTTTGGCACGTGGCCCGCCCCGACCGCCTGGATCGGGATTGCATTGATCGTTGGCTCCGGACTCTACATGCTCTGGCGCGAATCCGCCAAGGGCCGCACGCTCGTCGCCAAGGCCCCCCGCAGAAGGTAGAGACATGAGTATAAACGCCGTCGTTTTCGACATCGGCAACGTGCTGATCGAATGGCAACCAGAACGCCGCCTTGCCGAGCGCATCGGCGCGGATCGCGCCGCCTCGCTGTTCGCGGCCTTCGACGTGCATGCCATGATGACCCGGATCGACGCGGGCGGAGATTTTGCCGACACGATCGAGCAAACCGCACTGGCCCATCCCGACTGGCAGCACGAAATCCGCCTCTTTCGCGATGACTGGAACGCGATCGCGCGCCCCGAGATTCCCCACAGCGTCCGCCTGTTTCGCGCGCTCAGGGCGCGCGGCGTGCCGGTCTTCGCGCTGACCAATTTCGGGGCGCGCAATTTCCCCCTCAGCGCCGCGCAATTCCCTTTCCTCTCCGAGTTCGACCGCCATTACATCTCTGGCGAAATGTGCCTCGTCAAACCCGACCCGGCGATCTACGAAGCGGTGGAAACCGATTGCGGCTTTGCCCCGGAAACCCTCCTCTTCACCGATGACCGCGACGAGAACATCGCCGCCGCCCATGCGCGCGGCTGGCGCACCCACCTGTTTGACGGACCGGCAGGATGGGCGCACACTCTGGTCGAACACGGATTGCTGACCAGGAAAGAGGCCGCATGACCATCACCATCATCCCCTTTGACGAAGGCGAAAGATATCTCGACTGGCTCGGGCTTTGCGACGCCTTCGAGGCCGGGCACAAACTGCCCAAGGCCGAGATCGCTGACAATTTCCTCTATCGTGACCGCGACACGATGCTCAATCGCGCCGCCTGGATCGACGGTCTGGGCATGGCCGTCAAGACCGCCACGATCTTCCCCGGCAACCCGGCCAAGGGCGCGCCGATGATCAACGGCGCGGTCAATCTCTATGACGATGCTGGCGGCACGCTGGCGGCGCTGGTGGATTTTCACCTCGTGACCAAGTGGAAAACCGCGGGCGACAGTCTCTTTGCCGCACGCAAACTGGCCCGCCCCGACAGCGAGAACATCCTGATCGTGGGCGCGGGGACAGTCGGGCATTCTCTTTTCGATGCATACTCCTCGGTCTTTCCCAATGCCCGTTTCCGGGTCTGGAACCGCACCCGCGCCAAGGCCGAGGCCATGGCCGAAACCTGCCCCGGCCTGCGCGTCGCCGACGATCTGGAACGCGCCGTGCGCGACGCCGACATCGTGACCTGCGCCACCATGTCCACCGACCCTGTTCTCAAGGGCGACTGGCTGCGCCCGGGCCAGCATATCGACGTGATCGGCGCCTATCGCCCCGACATGCGCGAGGTCGATGACACCGCGCTCACCCGCGCGCGCATCTTCGTGGACAGCTACGACACCACCGTCGGCCATATCGGCGAAATCAAGATCCCCCTCGAAGCGGGCACCATCACCCGCGACGACCTGATCGCCGATCACTATTCGCCCTCGGGCTTCAGCCGCACCAGCGACGACGAGATCACGCTCTTCAAGAACGGCGGCGGCGCGCATCTGGATCTCATGACCAGCCGCTACATCCTCGACGCCTGGCAGAGCGCGCAATGATCTGGTGGGCGCTGGCGATCCTGGCGGTCGCGGCGCCCATCGCCGCGCCCTTCCTCGCCGAGCTCCTGCGCCCGGCCATGCGCGGCGCGGCCCGAGCCTCCGCACCGGGGCAATTCGCCGACCTTCCTGGCGGCCAGACCCATTACCAATGGATAGGTCCCGCCGACGGCCCGCTGATCGTCTGCGTCCATGGCCTGACCACGCCCTCCTATGTCTGGCACCCGATTGCCGACGGGCTGGCGCGGCTCGGCTTTCGCGTCCTCATCTACGACCTCTACGGGCGCGGCTTTTCCGACCGCCCGCGGGGCGCGCAGGATACGGCGTTTTTCGTCTCGCAGCTCGAAGACCTGCTCGATGTTCTCGGGGTGGAAGGCCGGATCACCCTCATCGGCTATTCCATGGGCGGCGCCATCGCCTCCGCCTTCGCGCTCAAACATGGCGCGCGCCTGCGCCAGCTTGTGCTGCTTGCACCTGCGGGCATGGGGCATGATCTGGGGCCGGTGGCGCGGCTGGTGGTCGATTACGACCGGTTCGGGCGCTGGCTTTTCATGCTCGCCTATGGCCATTCCTTTCGCAGCGCCACGGAATCCGAACGCGGCCTCGACAGCAGCATTGACAACGTGGTTGACCGCCAGCAGGAAGAACTGCGCTGGCGCGGCTTTCGCCCGGCGGTGCTCTCGTCCCTGCGCCACGCGCTTTCGGGCGACATGGGCGACACGCATCGCGCCATCGCCGCCTGCGACCTGCCGGTCCTCGCCATCTGGGCGCGCGAGGACGAGGTGATCCCGATCTCGGGCCTTGGCCGCCTTGCCGAATGGAACCGCAACGCCCGCCAGGAGGTCATCGAAGGCGCCGGCCACGCCATCGCCTACACGCATGACCGCGAGGTCGTGGACCTGCTCGATATCCTTCTGGTGCGTTAGTGCCTCACGCCGCCAGTTGCGGCGGCGTCGCGCGCACTTCCCCAGGCCGACCCACCCGACCAACGCGTAATCCCCGTAAACGTCACCGATCCGCCCACCCAGCCAGAGCCCCATGAAACTGCCCAGCTGGTGAGTGAAGAACACGACCCCGTATCGCGTCGCGATATAGCGCAGCCCAAAAGGATGCGCGATCAACCCCGCCGCCGTCCGGGCGCGATCGGCCCGCATATCTCGGTCACGAAGGCCGGGCAATGCGCGGTCACGAATCCCGGCTGATACCCGCGGCTGAAGAAGCCCTGACCACTGGCGGGGCGAAAACCTCCCCCGCCGAACCGACACCGGTCAATTCAGCCATCGTGATGCCCTCCATTCCCATCCGCGCACCGCTTTCCTTGCGCGCCCCGGCGCGCTATGCGTCGCTCCATGGAAACGCTGACCGAACTCTACGCCCGCATGACCGCCGCCGGGGATCTGACCCCGGATCCGGCGCAAGAGGCCGCGCTGCCCGAATTCGACCGTATCCGCGACGGGCTCGCCGCTCAGGCCGCGCGCCGGGGCTGGTTTCGCCGCGCGCCCGAACCGCCCAAGGGGCTTTACCTCTGGGGTGGGGTGGGGCGCGGCAAGTCGATGCTGATGGATATGTTCGTCGAAACCGCCCCGGTGCCCGCGCGGCGCGTGCATTTCCATGCCTTCATGCAGGAAATCCACGCCGGAATGCATGCAGCCCGCCAGAAAGGCGTCGAAGACGCGCTGGCGCCCGTGGCCGCTTCCGTCGCCGACGGCCTCAACCTGCTCGCCTTCGACGAGATGCAGATCACCGACATCACTGACGCCATGATCGTCGGGCGCCTCTTCCAGTCGCTCTTCGATGCCGGGATCGTGGTGGTCACAACCTCCAACCGCCACCCCGACGATCTCTACAAGAACGGGCTCAACCGCCAGCTTTTCCTGCCCTTCATCGACCTGATCAAGACCCGCATGGTGGTGCATGAAATGAACAGCCCCACCGACTACCGGCAGGACAGGCTGGCGGGCAGCCCCACCTGGTTCACGCCCCTCGGCCCCGAAACGCGCGCGCAGATGGAGGCCCTCTGGGGGGACCTCACCGATGGTCAGGATGCGCCGCCGCATGTGCTGCATGTGCAAAAACGCGCGGTCGAAATCCCCGCCTTTCGCAACGGAGTCGCGCGCGCCAGCTTCTATGATCTGTGCGGCCGCCCGCTCGGCCCGGCTGATTACCTCGCCCTGGCCGATGCCGCCCGTGTCCTGATGTTGGAAAACATCCCCCGGCTCGGGCGCTCCAATTTCAACGAGGCCAAACGCTTCGTCACCCTCATCGACGCACTCTACGAGGCGCGCGTGCGCCTGATCTGCTCGGCCGCCGCCGAACCCGAATATCTCTATGTCGAAGGCGAAGGCAGCTTCGAATTCGAACGCACCGCCAGCCGCTTGCGTGAAATGCAATCCGCCGACTGGGCGCAGGACTGAGCCCTTCATCTTGCCCGAAATACTCCAGGGGAGTCGCCGCTTGCGGCGACGGGGGCAGCGCCCCCGGCATCCCTCTCAGGTTTTCGCCGTCGCCTGAAGCCAGTTGATATACAGCCGTTCGGCCATCTCGTTGAACCGCTCCATCCGGGCATCGCAATCCGCGCTCAGCCGCTCCGCGGCACCTGCGCCAAGCGTGGTTTCCAGTGCCTCGGCATATTCCGGGATCGCCACCCAGTTTTGCACCGTGTCGGGCTCGACCTCGACATGGAACTGCGTCGAATAGGCCCGCGTGCCCCATTTCATTGCCTGCACCGGGCAAGCGGGCGAGGTCGCCAGCACCTGCGCGCCCGGCGGCAGTGCGGTCACCTCCGCGCCATGCCATTGCAGCGCCGGGAACATTTCGGGCAGCCCGTCAAACAGCACGCCGCTTGCCCCGGCTTCGGTCAGGTGCACATCCATCACCCCGACCTCGGGGCTTTGGGCCGGCCCGACCGCGCCGCCAAGCGCCTCGGCCAGCAACTGATGCCCAAGGCAGAGGCCCAGATAGGGCAGGCCGCGCTCCTCCACCGCCATGCGGATAAACGCCCTCTCCTCCGCCAGCCAGGGATGCGCATCCTCCTGCCAGGTGTCCATCGGCCCCCCCATCACCCAAAGCGCGTCATAAGCTTCGATGTCGGGCAGGGCCGCGCCCTTGTCCAATTCCACCGCGTCCCAGTCATGGCCATCCTCGGCCAGGAACCTGCGAAAGATGCCGGGATGCTCGGTGGTGGCGTGTTGCAGGACCAGAATGCGCATGCGTGGTCTCCTTCGGCTCGGGTTTCGTCAAGCCTAGGGCCGGGGCCATGCGGCGGCAAGCGCCCGCGTGGCAGCCTGCGCAAACCACATGCGCGCTGCCGCATTTGCGCTATCGGTAGGACGAGGGCGGCCGCCCGTAACGCTCCGAATAGGCGCGCGAGAAATGCGAGGAACTGGCGAATCCCGTCGCCAGCGCGATCTCGGTCAGGCTCAGCGGTGAATTGCGCAACAGGCTCTGCGCCTTGTCCAGCCGCAGCTCACGGTAATAGCGCATGGTCGAGCGGCCCAGCTTGTCGGTGAACAGCCGGTTGAGCTGGCGCGGCGACAGGCTGGCGAATCCCGCCAGCCGCGCCAGCGTCAGCGGCTCGCCCACATTGGCCTCCATCGCCGCCACCGCATCCAGGATCGCGGGCGCCGTCGTGCCGACGCGCTCCACCAGCCCGGCGCGCTGCGGCCCGATCGAGGGGCGCACATCGGTATGCATGAACCAGTCGCTGACCTGGCGGGCGAAATCGGCGCCGTGATGCTGGGTGATCAGCGCATGCATGAGGTCGATCGGCGCGGTGCCCCCCGCGCAGGTCACGCGGTCGCGGTCGATGACGTAAAGCGTGCGCTCGATCGCCAGATGCGGCGAGATTTCCGCCAGCGCCGCGGCATGTTCCCAATGCACCGTCATCCGCCGCCCCGCCATCAGCCCGGCGCGTGCCAGAATGATCGGCCCGCCCGACACGCCCCCCAGCGGCACGCCCTCGCGCCCAAGCCTTGCGAGCCAGTTCATCACCGCCCGGTCCGCGTAACCCGTCGGATCGCCCCCCGCGACCACGAAAAGGTAATCCAGCTTCAGCGCATCGCCCACCACCGCCTGCGGCATCACCACCGCCGCCCCGGAACTCGGGACCGGCGCCGCCGACGTGCCGAAATTCACCATGTCGTACAAGGTCCGCCCCGCCAGCAGGTTCGCCGCGCGCATCGGCTCCACCAGCGAGGCATAGGACATCATCGCAAAGCCCGCGACCGGCAGCACGCCGATTCGCCGCATCGCCGCCTCCGGGGCGGCTTTTGTCGGTTTTGCGCCGATTTCGTCCATTATGTCTATCTATCCGTCCATTTCAGAAAAGTCCATTTCCCCTGTTCCCGTCAGTCTGAAGGCAACGCGAGCAATGGGATTCACGCCAATGCGCTACTCCGCTTTCCGCATCCTCCGTGAGGGGCTGACCGGCAACAAGGGCTGGAAACCCGTCTGGCGCGAGCCCGACCCCAAGCCCGAATATGACGTCGTCATCGTCGGCGGCGGCGGGCATGGGCTGGCGACGGCCTATTACCTTGCCAAGGAATTCGGCCTGACCAATGTGGCGGTGCTGGAAAAGGGCTGGCTCGGCTCGGGCAATATCGGGCGCAACACCACGATCATCCGCTCCAATTACCTCCTGCCCGGCAACGAACCCTTCTATGAACTCTCGCTCAAGCTCTGGGAGGGGCTGGAACAGGATTTCAACTACAACGCCATGGTCAGCCAGCGCTCGATCCTGAACCTGTTTCATTCCGACGCGCAGCGCGACGCCTATGTGCGGCGCGGCAACGCCATGATCCTCGCCGGGGCCGATGCCGAACTGGCCGATGCCGACGAACTGCGCGCCGAGCTGCCCTTCCTCGATTTCGACAATGCGCGCTTTCCCATCAAGGGCGGGCTTTTCCAGCGCCGCGGCGGCACCGTGCGCCATGATGCCGTGGCCTGGGGCTATGCCCGCGGCGCCGATTCCCGCGGCGTCGACATCATCCAGAACTGCGAAGTCACCGGCTTTGACATCGAGAACGGCACCTGCACCGGCGTCCAGACCAGCCGCGGCGCCATCCGCGCGCGCAAGGTCGCGGTCTGCGTCGCCGGCTCCTCGGGGCGGGTCATGGCGCAGGCCGGCATGCGCCTGCCGATCGAATCCCATGTGCTCCAGGCCTTCGTCACCGAAGGGCTGAAACCCGTTCTGCCCGGCGTCGTCACCTTTGGCGCGGGGCATTTCTATGTCAGCCAGTCCGACAAGGGCGGGCTGGTGTTTGGCGGCGATATCGACGGCTACAACACCTATGCGCAGCGCGGCAACCTGCCCGTGGTCGAGGACGTGGCCGAAGGCGGCATGGCGATCATGCCGATGATCGGGCGCGCGCGCCTGCTGCGCAGCTGGGGCGGCGTCATGGACATGTCGATGGACGGCTCCCCCTTCATCGACAAGACCCATATCGACGGGCTCTATTTCAACGGCGGCTGGTGCTATGGCGGCTTCAAGGCCACGCCCGCCAGCGGCTTTTGCTATGCGCATCTTCTGGCGCGCGACGTGCCACATCCCACCGCCAGCCAGATGCGCCTCGACCGGTTCATGACCGGCAACCTGATCGACGAGAAGGGGCAGGGCAACCAGCCCAACCTGCATTGAGAAGGCATCACCGATGATCATTCCCCACCCTCTTCTTGGCCCCCGCGACGCCGCCGAATTCGTCTATCTCGGCGATGCCGCGCTGATCGACCGCCCCGACTGGCAGGCCGACGACGCGCTCGCCGCTTTCCACGATTACGGCTACCTGCGTGACAACCCCGCCGGGGCGCATCAGGAACTCTGGTATCACGAGCAGGGCGACCGCTCGTGGCTGGTGGTGACCCGCGACACCACCACGCATGAGATCACCTCCGTCGAACTGGCCCGTGACGTGGCCCGCAGCCGGGGGCGCAGCGCATGACCCAGCACCACCGCATCAAGGATGGCGGCCAGATCGACCGCGGCACCGACATCGCCTTCACCTTCAACGGCAAACCTATGACGGGCCATCCCGGCGATACGCTCGCCTCTGCGCTTCTGGCCAATGGCCAGCGCCTTGTCGGGCGCTCGTTCAAGTATCACCGCCCGCGCGGCATCCTGACCGCCGGGTCCGAGGAACCCAACGCGCTGGTGCACCTGCGCTCGGGCGCCCATCAGGAACCCAACACCCGCGCCACCACGGCCGAGCTCTTCGAGGGCCTCGCCGCCACCAGCCAGAACCATCGCGGCTCGCTCGAATTCGACCTGATGGCCGCCACTGACCTTCTGTCGCCCTTCCTTGCGGCGGGGTTCTATTACAAGACCTTCATGTGGCCACGGGCCTTCTGGGAGAAGATTTACGAGCCGGTCATCCGCGCCTCGGCGGGGCTTGGGCGGCTCTCGATGCAGGAAGACCCGGATCATTACGACAAGGGCTTTCTGCACTGCGACCTTCTGGTGATCGGCGCCGGGCCTGCCGGGCTTGCGGCGGCACTGGCGGCGGGGCGCGCGGGCGCACGGGTGATCCTCGCCGACGAGGATTTCACCCCCGGCGGAAGGCTCAATGCCGAAACGCTCTCCATTGACGACATGCCCGGCGCAGACTGGGCGGCCGAGGCCGTCGCCGAACTGACAGCAATGGACAATGTGCGCCTGATGACTCGCAGCACCGTCTACGGCGCCTATGATCACGGCACCTATGGCGTGCTGGAACGCTGCACCGATCATCTGCCCGACTCGGGCGGCAAGCCGCGACAGATCCTCTGGCGCGTCTATTCGCGCCGCGCGGTGCTGGCCGCCGGGTCCACCGAACGCCCTATCGCCTTTGGCAATAACGACCGCCCCGGTATCATGCTGGCGGGGGCTGTGCGCGCCTATGTGAACCGCTTCGCCGTGGCTCCGGGCCAGCAGATCGCCGTCTTCACCAATAACGATGATGGCTGGCGCACCGCCGCCGACCTGTCCGCCGCCGGTATCGACGTGCCCGCCGTGATCGACAGCCGCGATGCCCTTCCCCCGATCGACCTGCCCGGTATCCGCCATGTCCGTGGCGCTGGCGTGGCCGATACCGTGGGGCGCAAGGGGGTCAAATCCATTACCCTGACCGACGGTCAGATGATCCCGGTCGATGGCCTTGCGGTCTCGGGCGGCTGGAACCCCAATGTCCACCTCACCTGCCATCAGCGTGGCCGCCCCGCATGGCGCGACGAGATCAACGCCTTCGTGCCCGGCGGCACGCTGCCCCCCGGCATGGCCGTGGCCGGTGCCGCCAATGGCGCGCTGACGCTGGCGGCGTCCCTGGCCGA
>Ga0102938_10000274_pt1 | contig 37055 bp, 39 predicted proteins | sample SalPonR2_B_D2_MG_FD_84516 | JGI IMG/M metagenome (GOLD analysis project Ga0102938, IMG submission 84516) | Salt pond soil microbial communities from South San Francisco under conditions of wetland restoration - Salt Pond MetaG R2_B_D2_MG | ecosystem: Environmental > Aquatic > Marine >...
CGGTGGAAAGTTTGAAGCTGAGGCTTGAGGACCTCGATTCAGGAGGAGTTTTCTTTGATGGCCTTGGTGCTTGGTATGAATCGTTGGAGAAAGTTTTGAAGAAGGTTGCTGAAACCGAAAATAAAGATTGCATGGACGATTTGTCGGAACTGTATCTGAATGGAATTTAAAGCGTTAAAGGGGGATTGTAATGTTACTGAGAGAAGCAAAAGAAATACTTAATGCTGAAATATTGGCAGGAGAGGAATACATGGAAAGGGAAGTGAAAGCGGCTTTTTCATGTGATTTGATGAGCGATGTATTGGCTTTTGTAGATGACAAGGTGCTCCTTTTGACAGGTCTAACCAATCTGCAGGTGATCAGGACTGCTGAAATGCTCGATTTGTCCAATATTGTATTTGTCAGGGGCAAAAAACCCGATGATGAGGTTTGCAGATTGGCGAAAGAGAAAAAAATGGTTTTAATGGGAGTCAGACATACTTTATTCGAAGCAAGCGGTTTGCTTTACAAGAACGGACTTGGCGCAATCGAAATAGAAGGGGAATAATCATATGGCTGAATCGGAAAAAACAATAAAGCTTGAATACGAAGTTGGCAAAGAGGAATTTTCCAAGGCGGGACTTGCATCAAGCAATATCAAGAAAGTGCTTAATCAAATAGGAATCGATGCAAAGGTAGTAAGAAGGGTGGCAATAGCGGCTTACGAGTCGGAAATAAACATAGTTATTCATTCCGAAGGAGGCAAAATTACCACAGAAATCTCGCACGATAAAATAATTGTAATAGCGCATGACAAGGGAAACGGAATCGAAAATCTTGAAAAAGCCATGACAAAAGGATTTTCCACAGCCTCGAACGAAGCTCGCGAAATGGGGTTTGGAGCAGGTATGGGATTGCCGAATATGAAAAGAACAAGTGACCAATTCAGTATTGAATCTTCCAAGGGAGCGGAAACAAGAGTGGAAATGATTTTTAATATTTGATGGAGGGAATTTGATGGAAAATTATTGGCATTCAGTCAATTTGGATATAACAAAGTGCAACGGATGCACTAATTGCTTGAAAAGATGTCCGACCGAGGCTATACGTCTTCGCAACGGAAAAGCCGAAATCATAAACGAACGCTGCATAGACTGTGGAGAGTGTATAAGAGTATGTCCATATCATGCGAAAAGGGCATTGACAGACGATTTGTCCGACATGAAAAAATACAAATACAATATAGCTCTGGTTTCCATTCCGATTTATGGGCAATTTCATTTGAGCAAGAAAATAAACAAGATATTCAACTCTTTTTATGAGCTTGGGTTCGATGAAGTATATGATGTAGCAAAGGCCGCTGATTATCTGTCCATAGCATTGAAAAACAGATTGGAAAACAGAGAAAAAGACGGACCGCTTATTTCTACACTTTGCCCTGCAATAATAAGGCTGATACAAATAAGATTTCCATCTTTGATAGACAGGATAATTAAACTCGAGACGCCGATGGAAATAGCCGCAAGGCTGGCAAAACGTGAAGCCGTGGAGAAAACCGGTCTTTCTATGGATGAAATAGGGACATTTTACATAACGGAATGTCCCGCGAAGATAACAAGCATTAAGAATCCGGTTGGAATAAGGAAGTCGTATGTTGACAGAGCCATTTCAATAGAATCTGTTTATTCCAAGATTCTGAAGATTTATCCCGATGTAAAGATAAGAAAGCAGGTGCAGAACTCATCAAGTGTTGGAATAGGGTGGGCAAAAGCAAATGGACAGAGTTTCAGTATAAAAGCCAAAAATTATCTTGCTGTTGACGGCATAGAAAACGTAATAGAAGTATTGGAAGGAATGGAACTTGGAAAGCTTAACGATGTGGATTTTTTCGAGGGATATGCCTGCGTAAACGGATGCATTGGAGGACCCCTTACAATGGAAAATTCTTTTATCGCAAAAGCGAGAATAAGGCGTATTTCAGAAGAAATCGGAGAGAGCCAGTTCGAAGCCATCGACAAGGAAAAAGCAATTGAAACGATTAATTTTGAAATGAAGGATTGGGTAGTGGATATCAAACCGAAAAATGTAATGAAGCTGGATTCGGATATAAGAGTTGCCATCAACAAGATGGATATGATAGAAAAAATATACAAGCAGTTGCCCGGAATAGATTGCGGAACTTGCGGAGCTCCAAGCTGTAGAGCTTTGGCGGAGGATATAGTGAGGGGCGAAGCTTCAATCGATGACTGCATAATAAGAAAAGGACAGGAGGCTGAAAATGATTATTAATGAAATTATCGAGGAATTGAAATTGAACCAGGTCAGCGGAGAAAAGGATTCAACGAAAACAGTTGACGGAGTTTACATTTGCGATCTTTTGAGTTGGGTCATGGCAAACGGCAGCAAAGGTGATATTTGGATTACAGTTCAGACACATCTTAATATCATAGCTGTCGCTTCCCTCCTGGAGATGCCTATGATAATAGTTCCTGAATCCATTGAGGTGGAGGAGGATACTTTGACGAAAGCGGACGAAGAAAACATAATTGTGTGCACTTCTGAACTTGACAGTTTTACATTGGCATGCAAACTCAACGAGATGGGAATGCAATGAAGCTTTATTATGATTTTCATATCCACTCGGCGCTGTCACCTTGCGGCGATGATGATATGACTCCGAACAATATAATAAACATGTCTGTTTTAAAAGGGCTTGACGCGATAGCAATTACAGACCACAACAATGCGGCCAACTGTGAAGCTTGCATGGAACTGGGCCGCAGGAATGGAATCATAGTAGTTCCAGGAATGGAAGTGCAGACAAAAGAGGAAGTTCATGTACTTTGTCTTTTCGAATCGATTGAAAAGGTCAAATCATTCGGTGGCGAACTCGACAAGCATTTTGAATGGATTCGGAATTCAGAAGAGCTATTGGGCAGGCAGTTGATATTTGACGAGAATGACGAATTGAAAGGCGAGGAAAAACGCCTTTTGATACATTCGGTGGATTTGAATATATATGCATTGGTTGAATTGGCGCATATGCACAAGGGTATTGCAATACCTGCGCATATAGACAGGAAGGCTTTCAGCCTCATTGCCAATCTCGGTTTTTTGCCACCCGACTTGAATGTGGATGCATTGGAGCTTTCCAAAAAGACGACACTTGAAAAATTTATAGGCAAGAATCCTATGTACAGAAAATATCGCTTCCTCTCAAATTCGGATGCCCATTATCTTTATGACATTTCAGAGCGTGACAATTGGTTGGAAGTTGATGAAAAAGACATTGAAAACATATTCAAAAAGCTGAGAAGAAGCAACAAGGAGGAGTCAAAATGAAGGAATTGTCGATGCATATATTGGATATAGCTCAAAATTCAGTCCATGCCGATTCCAAACTGGTAGAAATTGAAATTAGCGAGAATATAAAAAAAAATATTCTTGAAATAAGCATAAAGGATGATGGAAAGGGAATGGATGAGGAAACTCTGAAAAAAGTGACCGATCCGTTTTACACAAGCAGGACTACAAGAAAAGTCGGATTGGGCATTCCAATGTTAAAATCCGCCGCCGAAACTTGTGATGGCAGTTTCAGCATGAAATCGGAAGTTGGAAAGGGGACTGAGCTTACAGCCTCATTCAGATATGACCATATAGACCGCGCTCCTCTCGGCAATATTGTAGACACTGTAGTTACTGTTGTAATATCGGATATAAATATTGATTTTATATACAGACATCATGTAGACGACAGATGTTTTAAACTCGATACCAGAGAAATAAAGGAAGTATTGGGCGATGTTCCTTTGAACAATGTCGATGTTATCTGTTGGATAAAAGACCATATAAAGGAAGGCATTGAAAAAATAGAACAATGACTTTCCAAAACGGTTAAAATATTCGTTATGCAATTAACAATGATTGACTTTAAAAACCTTTAAAGATACTATGTTAATGGACTATATGTTTTTTTTTTTGGTTTTTTTGTTCGCATGATATAAGTTATATTGTAATTTCTTTGGCGATATAATGAATATAAATGTGACGACTATTTATAAAGGGGTGAGTATCAATGAATCTTTTATCCTTCAGGGGAGGCATTCATCCTCCACACAGTAAAGAAATGACAGAACATTTACCGGTGGAGAAAGCCTTGGAGCCTGAAATCGTAGTAATTCCCCTTCAGCAACACATCGGCGCACCTTGCCAGGCAATCGTGGAAGTCGGCGAAAAAGTCAAGGTTGGGCAGAAAATTGGTGAAGCGGGCGGGTTTGTATCTGCGCCAGTTCATAGCAGCGTTTCCGGAACGGTGAAGAAAATCGAGAAAAGAATGATTATCAACGGTACGGGAACTTGCATCGTAATCGAGTCCGATGGATTGAATGAAGTCCACGAGAGCGTTGTTCCAAAGGGCGACGTGGAAATTCTTGATCCCAAAGAAATACTCGACATAATCAACGAGGCCGGAATCGTAGGAATGGGCGGGGCAGGTTTCCCAACAAGAGTCAAATTGTCGCCTCCTCCAGACAAGAAGATAGACATACTGATTTTAAATGGAGCTGAATGCGAACCTTATTTGACATCCGACCACCGTCTCATGCTTGAAACTCCAGAAGACGTTGTTTATGGATTGAGGGCGGTAATGAAAGTTTTGGGACTAAGCAAAGCTTTTATTGCCATCGAGAACAACAAGATGGATGCTGTCCTTTCAATGAAGGAAGCTGCAAAAGAGTTCGAGGGCATACAAGTAGTGGTTGTAAAGACGAAATATCCTCAGGGTTCCGAAAAACAATTGATTTATGCATGTTCACAAAGAGAAGTTCCGTCAGGAGCTCTTCCAATGGATGCAGGCGCTGTTGTGAGCAACGTTGCAACAATGTCAGCGATATCCAAGGCAATCAGGACGGGAATGCCGCTTATCGAAAGAATATGCACTGTTACAGGTGACGGAATTGTCGAGCCTAAAAACATTATGATAAAAAATGGAACAAGAATCAGTGAAATTATCGCTCAAGCCGGTGGATATAAAGGCGAGCCGGGAAAACTCATTCTTGGAGGACCGATGATGGGTTTTGCTCAATTCACAGATGACCTGCCCTCAACCAAAACTACATCGGGTGTTTTGGTATTCACGGAAGAACAGGCAAGATTGCCTGAATCGAATCCTTGCATAAGATGCGGCAAGTGTGTAGACATATGCCCTTCATTCATTCAGCCGTTTACAATCAGTGCCTATTCATTGAACGGAATGTTCGATATGGCGGAAAAGAATAATGCCATGGATTGCATCGAATGCGGTTCGTGTTCTTTCATTTGTCCTTCGAAACGGCCATTGCTCCATTCAATCAGAATGGCGAAAAGGGAAATACTTTCAAAACGAAGGAAAACAAAATAAACAGGAGGGTAAAGATGGAAAGAAAATTGATAGTCACTTCATCGCCTCATATCAGGTCGAAAGAAGCGACTGATAAAATAATGAGAGATGTGGTAATAGCTCTTATCCCTGCTACGTTAGCAGGAATGTATTACTTCGGATTTCAGACTTTAATTGTTGTATTGCTTTCGGTTGCGGCAGCCATGGCGACAGAAGCAATCATACAAAACATAAGAAAACAACCCATTACAGTAATGGATTACAGTGCGGCTGTCACAGGACTTTTGTTGGCATTGAACCTTCCGCCGGAAGTTCCATTCTGGATGCCGGTTGTCGGTTCGATTTTTGCAATCGCAATTGTAAAACAGGCATTTGGAGGTTTGGGACACAACTTCATCAACCCCGCTTTGGCGGCGAGGGTATTTCTTATAGCTTCTTGGCCGGTAGAGATGACAACTTGGAAGTTTCCGGTTGATGCAGTAACCGAGGCAACTCCTCTCGCACTTATAAAGGGGAGCAGGATTGTGCCTGAAAGCGTTTCCATATTCAATCTTTTCATAGGCAAAATAGGAGGATGCATAGGTGAAGTTTCGGCTTTGGCCCTCCTCATAGGGGGAATTTATCTTGTCTATCGAGGAGTAATAAGTCCGAGGATACCTCTTGTGTACTTAGGTACCGTAGCTGTTCTGACATTGATTTACGGAGGATTCAATTTCAATTACATGATGTTCCATCTTCTTGCAGGAGGACTTGTTTTGGGAGCCATCTTCATGGCTACGGACTATGTTTCATCTCCGATGACTGTCAAAGGGCAAATCATATATGCTGTTGGATGCGGTTTGATTACAGTTGTGATCAGATTGTTTGGGGGATATCCCGGCGGCGTGTCTTTCTCCATTCTCTTCATGAATGTTGTAACGCCTTTGATTGACAAGTATGTCAAATCCAATGTGTTCGGAGGTGTGAAAAAATAATGAAAGAAATCAGCAAATTAGGATTGATTCTACTTTTAATATGCGCCGTTGCGGCAGGACTGCTTTCGCTTGTTTATGATTTCACCATCGACAAGATTGTGGAGCAGAGGGAAATGACAAGCCGATTGTCCAGGCAGGAAGTTTTGCCTGAAGCGGAGTCTTTTGAAATAATAGAAAACGACATGCTCGACAAGGTAAAAGCTGAAAATGAGTTGGTTGTCGAGATTTATGAAGGACTTTCAGGAGATACATTAGTTGGCTATACCGTCAAGTCTTTGCCGGGTGGATTCGGTGGAAGCGTTGAGGTCATTACTGGAGTTTCAGTGGATGGCACCGTTACCGGCATGAGAGTAGGCAGCCATCAGGAAACACCTGGTCTGGGAGCCAATGCGACATTGCCGGACTTTTACGGGCAATATGTTGGAAAAAACACTGAATCTGAATTGACGGTTGTCAAAGCGGGAGCCGCCGGAAATGAAATACAGTCAATTTCCGGAGCTACCATAACGTCCAAAGCGGTCACGAAAGGCGTCAACATGGCTGTTGAAGCTTACAAGATCGTTTCGGGCCTGTAACTATCCGGAGGTGAATTATATTGAATCTAATGAAAATTTTCAAGAATGGACTATTGGATGAAAATCCTATATTCGTGCAATTGTTAGGCATGTGTCCAACTCTGGCGGTTACTACATCTGCAATAAATGGAGTTGGAATGGGTTTGGCGGCCACTGCAGTATTGGTTGCGTCCAATGCGGCTATTTCAATGATGAGGAAAATAATACCAAGTAAAATCAGAATACCGGCATTCATAGTTGTAATTGCCAGTTTTGTTACGATTGTCGGGATGTTGATGGAAGGGTATCTTCCATCTCTCTTCAAGGCTTTGGGTCTTTTCATACCTCTTATTGTAGTTAACTGCATAATACTTGCAAGAGCCGAGGCTTTTGCATCAAAGAATACAGTTATCGATTCCATTTTCGATGGTTTGGGAATGGGCCTTGGGTTTACATTGGCATTGACAGTATTGGGGTCTGTTAGAGAATTGCTTGGAGCCGGAAGTTTGTTCGGATGGCAACTTCCGTTTGCATACAAGCCGGCTCTGATGATGATACTTCCTCCGGGAGCATTCATCGCTTTAGGTATATTGCTGGCTCTTTACAATGTCGTCAAATCCAAAAAAAGTTTGTCATAAGGGGGGATTGAAATGGAAAACGCTAGTATCTTCGTTATCCTGGTCAGTTCGATTCTCGTAAACAACTTCGTTATGTCGAAATTTTTGGGAATCTGTCCTTTTCTCGGAGTTTCAAAACAAGTTGAAACTGCGACTGGAATGGGCATGGCCGTTACATTTGTTATAACATTGGCAGGTATGATTACATACCTTGTACAAAAATATATTTTGGTTTTTTTCCATATCGAGTATTTGCAGACTGTCGCATTTATACTTGTAATTGCGGCGCTTGTGCAATTTGTTGAAATAGTGCTTCAAAAATTGAGCCCGGTTCTGTATCAGGCATTGGGGGTATACCTTCCACTGATAACTACAAACTGTGCAGTTCTCGGTTTGGCGCTGCTGAACATACAATACAAACTGAATTTCGTCCAGACGATTTTCCATTCCTTTGGCGCGGCGGTGGGTTTTTCCCTGGCAATTATTCTATTTGCCGGAATCCGGGAAAGGCTTGCCATTTCGGATGTGCCCGCACCGTTTAAAGGTTTCCCGATCGCTCTGATCACTGCAGGCCTAATGTCTATGGCATTCTTGGGCTTTGCAGGACTAGTCTAAAAGGAAAGGGTGATGAATATGAATATTAACGGCTTGATTTATTCTACCTTGAGCCTTGGTGGAATGGGATTGATTTTTGGAGCCGGCTTGGCTTACGCTTCACAGAAGTTTGCAGTTGAAATAGACCCAAAGGCAGTTGCTGTAAGGGAAGTTCTTCCCGGCGCCAATTGTGGCGGATGCGGATATCCGGGATGCGACGGATTTGCAAACGCCGTTGCAAAAGGCGAAGCCAAAGTCAACGGATGCCCCGTAGGAGGATCGGAAACAGCTGAAAAAGTCGCTGAAATCATGGGACTGGTTGTTGAAGACAGCACAAAGATGGTTGCTCATGTCATTTGCAACGGAACATGCGACAATGCAAAAGAAAAATACGAATATATAGGAATACAGGATTGTAAAGCCGCCAATATAGTGAACGGCGGAAGCAAGAGTTGCTCTTTCGGATGTCTTGGATTGGGAACTTGCGTTGATGTATGTCCTTTCGATGCAATATTCATAAATGACAAAGGTATAGCCGAAGTAATTGACGATAAATGCACGGCTTGCGGAAACTGCATTGAGGCATGTCCTAAAAATGTAATAGCGCTTGTTCCTTATGGACAAGAAGTAATAGTCGACTGCAACAGCAAGGATAAAGGCAAGGATGTAAAGGCGTCTTGCGATGTGGGTTGCATCGGTTGCAAAATTTGTGAAAAAAATTGCCCGTTCGACGCCATACATGTAGTGGACAATTTGGCGGTTATAGACTACACAAAATGCACGGAGTGCATGATATGCGTTGAAAAGTGTCCGACTGGATCCATTGCAGGAAACATAGAGAACAGAAAAAAGGCCGAGATTGACGAGGAAGCATGCATTGGATGTACACTATGCACCAAAGTTTGTCCGGTTGACGCCATCGAGGGAGAAGTGAAAAAACCGCACAAGGTGGATGTTGAAAAATGCATCGGATGCGGAGCGTGTGTTGAAAAATGCCCCAAAGATGCCATTATACTAAAGTAAAATAAAAAAAGCGGGAGCGCTTAAAACAGCGCTTCCGCTTTTTTTATTGCCCTAAAAATCGCTTGATATGGCAAATTCGAAATGTTACACTTATTGTAGTTTAAAATATTGAAATTTCAACATTTATCAAGGATTGGGAGTGAGTGGATTGAAAAGAGGAAACAGGTCGGTCTTAGTAATTTCGGTTGCTGTTGTCATAGGAATGATTCTTGGTAATTTGGCGGGAAACGCACTATACGGCATTGTTCCGTTATTTGCCAAAACCATTCCTTTGGGAGTGGACAATTTTTCTTTAAAATTATATGTTCTGGATTTTCATATAGGACTGTTGTTCAATGTGAACGTAACGGGACTCATTGGAGCGTTGGCCGGGCTGTTGGCGGCTACTCGCCGTTAGGTGTGATCTTATGAAAAGAAAACAAATCGTTTTGGCATCAGCATCGGAAAGAAGAATTGAAATTTTGAAGTCATTGGGCATTGAATTCATTTCAATACCGAGTGACGTATCGGAGAAAATCGTAGAAGACGATCCGGCAACAACAGTAATGGCTTTGGCATTTGAAAAAGCATTGGATGTATTTGTCAGAAAACCGGAAAGTATTGTAATAGGAGCCGATACAGTCGTATTTTACGAAAAGGTTTTGGGGAAACCAGCAAATGAATCAGATGCAAAAGAAATGCTTGAAAGAATAAGCGGAAAGACGCACAGGGTATATACCGGCGTTGCAATCATAAGTGAAGAGGTTAAAGAGGTTTACTGCGAATATTCTTCCGTAAAAATAAAACAATTAAGCAGCTTTGAGATTGATCGTTATATAAACACGGGCGAACCGATGGGAAAAGCGGGAGGATACGCAATTCAAGGTTTTGGAGCTTCCCTGGTGGAATCCGTAAATGGAGACTATTTCAATGTGGTCGGTCTTCCTGTGGGGAGATTGGTTGAAAAGCTGAAAAAAATGGGGGGATGACATGAAAAGTTCATATGCAATGAAGGAATTGCCGGAGGATGAAAGACCAAGAGAAAAACTCGTATCAAATGGGGCGGGAAGTCTTTCCAATCCGGAGCTGTTGGCCATTTTGCTCAGAACCGGCAAGAAAGGATTGTCTGCAATTGAACTTTCAAGAAGGATCTTATGTGAAGATCGCGACGGATTGGCTTTTCTTGGAAGATGCAGGGTGGACGAGCTTGTTAAAATTGACGGGATAGGTGAAGCCAAGGCGTGCCAGCTTCTTGCCGCTCTTGAACTCGGGAAAAGAATGGATAAGTTGACCGCTACAAAAAAAGTGGATGTGCACTCACCTAAAGATGTGGCAAATCGCTATATGAGCGAGCTTAGATTTCTTGACAGGGAGATTTTCAAAGTTCTGTATCTCAACACAAAAAACGAGATACTGCGTGATGAAAATATTTCTGTAGGAAGCTTAAACGCTTCTATAGTGCATCCTAGGGAAGTGTTCAAGCCGGCAATCGTTTACAGCAGCAATGCAGTAATTCTAATGCATAATCATCCAAGCGGCAATTCGTCGCCAAGCCAGGAGGACATACAGATAACAAAGCGGCTCTCTGAGGCCGGAGACCTTATTGGTATAAAGGTACTCGACCATATAGTTATAGGTGATGGCGATTATTACAGTCTCAAAGAGAATGGCTTATTTTAGGTATTGGAAGGGGATAAAAAAATGTGTTTCAAAAACTTATTTGCCAAGGATATGGGAATAGACTTGGGAACAGCAAACACCCTTGTCTACGTAAAAGGCTCGGGAATAGTAATAAGAGAACCTTCGGTTGTTGCAATCGATACTTCAACCAATGAAATACTTGCGGTGGGAAGCGAGGCAAAACTGATGATAGGCCGAACTCCCGGAAACATAAAAGCAATAAGACCATTAAAGGACGGTGTAATAGCCGATTTCGACACTACGGAAATAATGCTCAGATATTTTATAAAAAAAGCATTCTCAACAAATGCATTCATATTTGCTCCAAGGATATTGCTCGGGGTTCCATGCGGTGTGACCGAAGTGGAAAAAAGAGCTGTAATTGATGCTGCGATTTCTGCGGGTGCCAAAAAAGCATTGCTTATAGAAGAACCGATGGCGGCGGCTATAGGTTCAGGTCTTCCCGTTGGTGAACCGATAGGCAGCATGGTTGTGGACATAGGCGGTGGAACGACAGAAATGGCAATAATATCTATGGGGGGCATTGTAAGCAACAGGTCGGTGAGAGTCGGCGGAGACGAGATGGATTCTGCAATAATAAGTTTCATGAAAAAGAAATACAGTTTGATGATTGGCGAGCGCACAGCTGAAAGAATAAAAATGACAGTCGGTTCTGCATATGTCGGAAACGAGATAAAGGAAATGGAAATAAGCGGACGGGATTTGGTGACGGGATTGCCTAAAACCATATGTATAAATGAATTGGAAATAAAAGATGCGCTTGGAGAACCTGTAAAGATAATTGTTGAAAACATAAAGAGCACATTGGAAAAGACTCCGCCGGAACTATCTTCGGACATAATGGAGACAGGAATAATGCTGACCGGGGGCGGAGCCCTTTTATCAGGCTTGGACGAGCTCATAAGAAGGGAAACGGAAATGCCCGTAAAAATTGCGGAAAATCCGCTGGATTGCGTAGCGATGGGCACAGGAAAAGCTATAGAGACTTTGGATGAACACAAGCGTGTTTTTGTTTCAACAAAGCGGAATTATTGACAAGAGTGGTGATAAAGAGTGAATGAATACAAAAAAAAGAAAATTATGGCAGGGATAGCGGTTGCGTTTTTATTGTTCCTCATAATCGCCACCTTTGGCGGTGGCGGGGAAACAAGCCCGATTGAAAATTTCGCAGGCAAAAATATCTCATTCATACAAAGAGGGTTTACCGTAGGTGCCGATTTTTTTGGCAATATATTGAATCCTGTTGCCAATATTTGGCGTTTGGACAAAATCAACAAGGAACTTGAACTTGAAAATCAAGAACTCAGGAGAAAATTGATTTCGGCAACTCTTTCCCAAAAGGAAATGGAAGACCTTTCCGAAATGAAAAAAGCCTTGAATTATGCCGAAGGAAAAGGTTATGATTTTTTGACCTGTGATGTTGTATCGAAAGATCCCGGAACGTGGTTCAACATGTTTATAATCAACAAAGGTACAAATGACGGGGTTTTCCCGGAACAGGCGGTAATAAATGGAGACGGACTTATAGGGATAGTCTATGAGACGGGAAAGGATTGGGCAAAGATAGTTTCAATAATCGACAATAGAAGTTCCGTTAGTTTCAAGCTTCTCGATGAAAATGATTTTTCAATTGGAATTGTGGAAGGTGGAGCTGAAAGAGGCTTGTCTGGATATCTTTTCGATCCGAAAGCGGAAGTCAACGCAGGGCAGGACATCATAACATCTGGGCTTGGGATTTATCCTGAAGGGTTGCTTATAGGAACAATAAGCGATGTGATAATTGAAAAAAACGAGTTGCTAAAGAGAATAAAAGTTGAACAGGTGGTTGACTTTAAAACGATAAACAGGGTAATGGTGCTTTTACCTTCGAAAGAGGTGCAAGCGCAATGAAATACGGGCTGACAGCTTTAACCATGTTTGCTGGATTCTTGCTTCAAACAACTTTGTTGCAGCACGTCAGGATTTTTGGGGTTCTTCCTAATCTTGCCCTTGTATTGGTTGTTGTATTTTCGGTCAGGCTTAAAATGCCAATGGGCATTTGCGCAGCTGTGACAGGAGGGGTCTTGCAAGATTTTTTCTTTAGCCCGGCTTTTGGAATATACACACTTATTTATTTGACAGTGGCTATTTCGGTTTCTGTAATAAGCGGAAACTTTTTTGAGGAGAGTGGGGCAACTCCTCTAATAATGATTGCTATTGCAACAATAGGCCAGTATTTCATGATGATTGTCATATATTATTTTGCAGGAATGCAATTTAACTTATCGGCAATATTTCTGCGCATGATATTGCCTGAATTGCTGATTAATGCAATCTTTTGTTGGGCTTTGTATAAAATCTTTGGAAGGATTCTGAGCAAGATGAGCTTTAAAATATTGGGCAGGTGATAAAATGAATGAATTCATTAAAAATAGAAACAATCAACTTTTTGTTATTGCAACCGCAATTTTTATCTTGCTGCTGTTCAGATTGGCGAGTCTTACAATTGTCGAGGGAGCGGAGTATGCTGAAATTTCGGAAAATGTAAGAATAAAGGAATTGCCTGTAACAGCATGGAGGGGAGAAATCACGGATAGGAACGGTGTTTTGCTTGCCGGCAACATACCTTCATTTACCGTAAAACTAATCATAAGCGAAATGCCGAAAGAAAATCTTGAAAACACAGCTGTAGACCTTATGGAAATACTTGACGAAAAGGGAGAGGAACATATTGTATTTCCAATAGGAGTCGCTGAAAAAGGAAACTTCGAATTTTCATACGATCTCGATATTGACGAGTGGCTTGCCAACAATCAATTGTATGATGCGAAAGATGCGCAGACAGCATTCGACATGCTTAGGATGCGAGAGGAAATTGACGAGGCGCTCAGCGTTTATGAGGCACAGAATTTGCTTGCTTACAAGGGAATAACACCTCCTATTTCAGTCAAACGCATGAAGTTTCTTGCACAGATGAAAAAAGAGGAGTTCTTGGAATCATACGGTTTGGAATATGACTTAAGCGCAGAAAGCGCCTATAATGCAATAAGGGAATATTACAAACTTGGAAATGAATATACGACATCAGAATCACTTGACATTCTTGCCGTTAGAAATGCAATAAAAAGCCAAGGATACAGGAAGTACAAGCCCATCACTTTGGCAGATGACATTTCTGAAGAAACTGCAATTTTGATTGAGGAAAAAGGAATGCACCTTCCCGGCATAGATGTTCAAATAGAACCGATAAGATACTATCCAGAAGGAAAACTGGCGGCTCATGTGCTGGGGTATCTGGGAAAAATAAGCACAACATCTGAAATCGATAGATATGTAAATGAGATGGGATATTCTCCAAATGCATTCATAGGAAAGACAGGCATAGAAAAAAGCTATGAAACCGAATTGAAAGGCGAGGACGGTTTTAAAAAGGTTGAAGTGGATGTATACGGTCAGTTGATATCCGAAATAAGCGAAGAAAAACCGGTTCCGGGTGAAAACATTGTTCTTACGATTGACTCGGAATTGCAAAAAACAGCAGAAGATGCGCTGGAAAAAGTATTGCAGAGAATACAGGACAAAGGGGTTTACGAAAGTCCTTGGGGGGATTATGCGTTTGGCGAACAGTCACCGAATGCCGATTCGGGGGCTGTAGTGGCTGTGGATGTAAATACCGGTGAAATACTTGCTTTGGGCAATTTTCCATCATATGATCCCAATCTCTTTACGACTGGAATAAACCAAAGCGATTGGAACAGTCTTCAACCCGAAAATTCAAGAAATCCTTTGGCGGCAAGGCCCATGTACAATATAGCCGCACTGACAGCGGTCCAACCGGGATCGACATTCAAGATGATAACAGGGCTTGCGGCTCTTGAACAGGGGCTCGATCCATACAAGTCAATATATTCGGACGGAAGGATAGAATTATCCGACCGTGATTTCGGATGCTGGATATGGAATGATTACAGGGCGAAGCATGGACTTACGAATCTTATAAAGGCCATCGAGGTGTCGTGCAATTATTATTTCTACAGCATCTCGACAGGATACGACTATTACAGGGATGCGCCCATGGATTTTGAAATGGATGTCGAGGCTATGCTTGATTACGCAAAGAAGTTTGGACTGGGGAAAAACACCGGCATCGAAATTGAAGAAGCGGCTTACGGAGTGCCTGATCCAGACAAAGAGGTTGCCAACAAAAAATATTATTTAAAACTGAAACTCAAAAGTGTTGCCGCGGATTATTTCAATGAGTCCATTTACGATAACGAGGATAAATTGAACCAAACGGTTGATGAAATTGCCGAATGGGCCGATGAAAATCCATCAAGAGGCGAAATCATAAGAAGGTTGTCTGAAATCGGAGTGAGGGATGAAAATGTCGAAAACTCAAGAATTCCTAAAGTCGAATCGCTTGCAGACCTTATAAAATATAGCTACTTCAATCAGATTGCATGGGATATTGGAGATACTTTCAACCTTGCTATAGGACAAGGAGGCCATACCTATACGGCGATTCAAATGGCAAGATACATATCTGCCATCGCCAACGGAGGAACTCTTTACGAACTGGCCCTTGACAAGAAAAACAGCGGGAATGGAGAAGCCATAGATTTAAAGGATGCAGGCAACATTTCCTATATAAGAGAAGGAATGCTTGAAGTTACACAGGGGAATGAAGGGACTGCAAGAACTCTTTTTGCTGATTTTCCGGTGGAAGTGGGAGCAAAGACCGGTACAGCGCAAAAGCAGGGTAAAATTCCTCCAATCGATGAAGTTGAATATTTGAAAGAACACTTAAATGACTACAATTCATATCTTAAAAAGCTTTCCGCTTCAGGAAAATATGAAGGTGATTCAATTGAATTGTCTGAAATTGAAGCTTTTGTGAATGACATCACTATAAAACGCAATGAGGAGATAACGGCTTTTGAAAAAACCGGCCAGTCGGAAAAAATAGCAGAAAGAGTCCGTGAAGGCTACTTGGATGAGGGGTCGATATGGAGATATGCGCTTGACGAGTACACAAACGGAGCTCTTGACAATGAGGAAATCGACAGATATAAAGACGATTATAAAAGTTTTGCGTGGTTTGTGGCATTCGCGCCTTATGAGAATCCACGAATAGCAGTTACTGTATTGCTTTTCCAAGGGGCCCACGGAGGATACGCAGCTCCGGTGGCAAGGGATATCATTGCAGAATACCTCAATCTTGATTTGCCTGTTTCGGAAAGTCCGGATGCATTGTAAAATCAACAAGGGACGGAGTGATTTCATGTTTGAAAGAAAAATGCTCAAGCATTTCGATTGGACTCTTTTCGTAACAATGGTGTCCATAATTGTCTTGGGAATTATAATAATTGCCAGTGCAACTCATTATGCCGAAAATGGGCTTACAAGGCAAATAAAGATTCAGGCAATAGCATTTTGCCTTGGACTGGCAATAATGACATTAGTTATTATAATCGATTACAATTACTTGGGTGATTTGTACAAGGTTGTGTACGTATTGTCGATTTTTATGCTGCTTTTGGTGTATATTCCGGGACTTGGTGCAATAAGAGGCGGAGCAAGGAGCTGGATTGACATAGGCCCCATAGACATACAGACATCGGAGCTTGCAAAGATAGGTTTCATACTGTCTTATGGAAAGTTTCTCGAAAGCCGTTTCGGTAAAATTGACAGTATAGCGGAAATTGCAATTTCGCTTCTTTTTCCTCTTCCTTTCATATTGCTTGTATTGCTGCAGCCGGATCTGGGTACAGCATTGGTTTTTGTAGTCATAACACTTGGGATGCTTTTTATTGCCGGAATGCCTTGGAAGTATTTTGTTGGAGGCGGAGCGTTCGGAATTGCAATGATTCCAGTGGCGTACAGATTCATGGGAGACCACCAAAAGAGAAGGATAGATGCTTTTCTTAATCCGTCAAATACGGATTTGCCTGGAAATTATCATGTCCGGCAATCAAAAATCACAATAGGATCGGGTCAGTTTTCCGGCAAAGGGCTTTTCATGGGGACACAGACAAGATATGATTTCCTGCCCGTTCAGGAAACGGATTTCATCTTTGCAGTTTTGGTCGAGGAGCTGGGTTTTGTTGGGGGAGCTTGCCTGATTCTTCTTTATTTTCTTTTGCTCTACAGAATGTTCAGCGTTGCAAAAAATTCGAAAGACGCATATGGAACATTGGTGGTATCCGGAATAATATCCATGTTCCTTTATCAAATAATTCAAAACATAGGAATGACAATGGGAGTGATGCCTGTAACAGGTGTTACGCTTCCCTTCATGAGCTACGGAGGAAGCTCTCTCATAATTAGCATGGTTGCAATTGGTCTCATATTGGGAATTTCAGTCAGAAGGCAGAAAATAAAATTTTAGAAAGTGTTATGGAGGATAGCGATGCAAATAGATTATTTATTGAAACAGGTTGAAAAGCCGAGCAGATACATCGGGGGAGAAGTCAATTCGGTAAACAAGGAAATCAAGGAAGGGCAAGTGCGTTTCGGTTTTGCTTTCCCCGACGTTTATGAAGTGGGAATGTCTTTCATGGGGCTGCAGATATTGTATTTTTTGCTCAATGAGATGGAGGATGTATTTTGCGAACGGCTTTTCGCTCCATGGACAGACATGGAAAAAGTGATGAGAGACAGCGAAACCCCTTTGTTTACAATGGAATCGAGGACTCCTGCCGGAGAATTGGATATTATCGGATTTACTTTACAGTATGAAATGAGCTATTCAAATATACTCAACATGATGGATTTGGCAGGAATGCCGGTTTTTGCAAAAGACAGGGATGATTCTCATCCCATAGTAATAGCCGGAGGACCATGCGCTTTCAATCCTGAGCCTCTCGCAGATTTTGTGGATGTTGTTTTCATTGGAGATTCGGAGGATATACTGCTTGAATTCATAGAAAGATTCAAAATACACAAAGCTGGAAAAACAGCAAAAGACGAATTTTTGAAAAGCATCACAGACATTCCCGGGATATATGTGCCTTCCTTCTACGAGTCTGTTTATAAAGATGGAATTTACGCGGGAACAAAACCGATAGAAAAGGAAGCGCCACTTTTAGTGAAAAAGAACATGGTGATGGATTTGGATAATTCATATTTTCCATTGAAGCAGATAATACCTTATGCCGATGCGGTACACGATAGAGCAGTGGTTGAAATATTCAGGGGCTGTACAAGGGGATGCAGATTTTGTCATGCGGGAATGGTTTATCGTCCGGTAAGAGAAAGAAGTGTAGAAAAGATTGCTGAAATAACAGAAAACATCATTGAAAATACAGGATACGAGGAGATTTCACTAGCATCTTTAAGCACAAGCGACCATTCGCATATAAAGCCGCTGGTTGAAATGCTTCTTGACCGTTATGAAAAAGAGAAAGTGGGTATTTCCCTTCCCTCATTGAGGCTTGACAGTTTCCCAATAGAGATTTTGGAGAAAATACAATCGGTTAGAAAAACAGGCTTGACTTTTGCACCTGAAGCCGGGACTCAAAGGATGAGGGATGTAATCAACAAAGGTATTGATGAAAAGGACCTTATGGAATCAGTGGTAAACGCATTCGACCTCGGATGGGATACAGTCAAGCTGTATTTTATGATAGGATTGCCCACTGAGACTAATGAAGATCTCGACGGAATTTATGATCTCGCAAAAAAAGTTGTTGAGGCTTATTACAGAATGCCCAGGGAAAAAAGGAGAAGGAAGCCGAGGATAACTGTTAGCGTATCAAATTTTGTTCCAAAGGCATTTACCCCTTTCCAATGGGAGGGACAGGATGAGCCTTCCGTTTTCAACGATAAGCACATGTACTTGAACAAATTGTTCAAGCGGGAGAAAGCCATTCAATTCAATTATCATGACTCCGACACCAGCTTCATAGAATCGATTTTCTCAAGAGGGGATCGAAGGCTTTGTGATGTTCTACACAGGGCTTGGCTTTCGGGATGCAAATTTGACAGTTGGAGCGATTACTTCGACTATGAAAAATGGATGAATGCAATGGAAGAATCAGGCCTCGATCCGCTTGCTTATGCAAACAGGATTTTCGATTATGGGCAAGCTTTGCCGTGGGACCATATCAGCGCGGGAATAGACAAGGAATTTCTTGCAAAAGAAAACGAAAAAGCCAAAATGGGTCAATTGACGCCGGATTGCAGGCAGGGATGCTGCAATTGCGGTATTATGACAAATTACAGAGGTGCATGCGATGTATAGGATAAGAGCGAGATATGAAAAAAGAGGCAGGGTCAAATATCTTGGGCATTTGGAAATGATAAAGGTTTTTGAAAGGGCATTCAGAAGAGTTGAAGTTCCTCTCAAATACACCGAGGGATTTAATCCCCATCCCAAAATGAGCTTTGCGTTGCCTTCCTCTGTGGGTTTTTCAAGCATAGGGGAGTATATAGACGTTGAAGTGACCGAAGCTTTCAAAATGGATAAATTTATCGATGCGATGAATTCGGCTCTTCCGGATGGCCTCAAGGTCATTGCCGGAGGTTATGTGGACATAAAAGCAAAATCCTTAATGAGCCTGGTGGATTATTCCGAATTTGAAATCGATTTTCCGATGGATGCTGAAACCGACAAGGATTCAATTTTGGAATTTGAAAAAATTTTGGAAACGGGACCGATTCCAGCCCGGAAACGCACAAAGTCCGGCAAGTTTGTTGAAAAAGACCTTAAAGATGATATACACGGGTATGAAGTAATAAGATTTGAAAGCAATCAAATAATTCTCAAAGTTTTATTGAGCGCAGGGAGTCGAGGAAACCTTAATCCACTATTCCTCTTAAAGGGATTGGGTGAAAAATTCGGCTGGAATATTGACTCTTGCAATGCGAATATTTTAAGAAAAGATCTTTTTTCAAAGACTGACAGTGGACCGATTTCACTGGAAAAAACAGTTTCAGAGGTGGAAATTCAATGAATGCAATCATTTTCAACACAATCGGCAGGCTGAAGAGGGCGGCGGTCATCTTTGACGATACAGTCTACAGATTGGAGATTTCAGAAGGCGGAGATGGCGGAATAGGCGACATTTACATGGGAAGAGTTGAAAAGGTCATAGACTCCATGCAGGCGGCGTTTGTAGATATTGGCTTGGACAAAAACGGATATTTGCAAAAGGACGAAATAAAAGGCGGTTACGATAAAGTCAAAATTTCAGATTTGATAAAATCAGGAGATGAAATAGCAGTACAGATAAAAAAGGAGACCGTTGGAAGCAAAGGTCCGAAATTGACAGGAAAGCTGAGCGTTCAGGGCGACGGACTGGTTTTTTATGACGATGACAACAACAGGATTGCAGTTTCAAACAAAGTGGAAAATCCCAAATCAATACGGCGTCTAAAGGAATTGGCATATGAAATGCACAAAAAATCTTGTGGAATGATCATAAGAACCCATGCTGAAAAGCTTTCAGATGAAGCCATAAAGAAAGATTATAGAAATCTTGAAGCGAAATGGGAAGATCTTTGTGCACAAAAGGCTTATTCGATAGCTCCAAAAAGGATATACAGGGGAGCTGATTTTGCAGTCGAAAAAGTAATAAACAATTCTTACAGGGGTATAGACAAAATTGTTTTTGACTGCGCGGACGACATGGAATCCGTTTTGGCGTCATGTGCTGGAATATCCGGTGAAATGTGTGAATTGCGAAATATATCGGAAGGGTGGAACACTTTTTCGCTTTATTCTGCGGGAAAGGCTTTGGAAGAGTCTGTCAAGAAAAAGATATGGCTTTCAAGCGGAGGAAACATAATAATTGAAGAAACCGAGGCCCTTTCATCCATAGACGTGAATTCTGCAAAAAGTGCAACAGGCGGAGTCGTATCAACAACAAACAGAGAAGCTGCCGCTGAAGCGTCGAGACAAATAATTCTTAGAAATCTTTCGGGAATGATTCTCATCGATTTTCTGGATGCAGACAAAAGAGCGCAGAAAGAGATATGTGAAATAATGAAAGGTATTTTTGAAAAATACGACAACCGCAAGTTTGATATATACGGATTCACGAAAGCCGGTCTTTTCGAAATGTCCAGGGAGAAAAAAGGCGTTTCATCGAGAAGATTCCATATGAGGGAGTGCGAATTTGCGAAACCGGTCTATACTATGGGCAGAATAGAAAAGGAACTTGCGAGAATAAAATTCCAAACATCCATGGATAAATTGGAGCTTTGCACAGATTTGGCAACAGGAGCATGGCTCGAGAAAACAGGATATGAAGCAGTTGCGGGGGAAAGATACGGCCAAATTGTAAAAATAATAAAAGACAAGGAAATGAAACCGGGGGAATTTGAAATCATCTATTTATAAATGGTGAAGTTTATGATATAATCGGTTTGTTGACTATGTGCGGCATGTGTGGTATCATGCATAAGCACGGAGAACCGCACGGATCAGGTATTAAGAGCGAATGCCGCCTGAGTTCGGCGAGATTGTTTAGAGGAGGTGTACAAGGCATGTATGTAATTATTGAAACAGGTGGAAAACAATACAGAGTACAGGAAGGCGATACACTTTTCATCGAAAAACTCAATGAAGCGGAAGGCGGAAAGATAAATTTCGAAAAAATCCTCGCTTTTTCCAAGGAAGGCGAAGTTTCCTTCGGAAAACCTTATATTGAAGGTGTTTCGGTTGATGCAACGGTTCTTGAGCAAGGCAAGGGACCGAAAGTCATCGTTTACAAGTATAAAGCTAAAAAGGACTACAGAAGAAAGCAAGGACACAGACAGCCGTATACAAAAGTCAAGATTGACGCAATCAACGCATAGGAAAGCTGGAGCAACGTCGTGATAGAAATAATGCTTTATAGAGAAGACACCGAAATCATGGGGTTTGAAATTTCCGGACATGCTGAAAGCGATGAATACGGAAGGGACATAGTTTGCGCAAGCGTTTCGGTTCTCGCTCAGACCGCCGTAAACGCATTAGGCGAATTGACCGGCATCGATTTTGAATATGAGGTGGCGGAAGGCTATCTAAGATGTCTTGTTCCGAAGAAATTGCCATCAGATGAAAAGCAAAAGGTGGCGACAATAATGAAGACGATTTATGTGGGATATGAAAGCGTTGCTGAAAGCTATCCCGATTATGTGAATATTCGTGTAAGGAGGTGCGACGATTATGATGATTAAAATGAATCTCCAACTTTTCTCAAGCAAGAAGGGTGTCGGTTCTTCGAAGAACGGTAGAGACAGTGAATCAAAGAGATTAGGCGTCAAAAGGGCTGATGGCCAATTTGTGAGCGCTGGAAGCATTCTGGTCAGACAGAGAGGCACAAAAATCCATCCGGGTTTGAATGTCGGCAGAGGTGGCGACGATACGCTGTTTGCAAAGTCTGACGGGATTCTTAAGTTCGAACGAAAAGGCAAGGATCGAAAACAGGCCAGTGTTTATCCGGCAAGTGTTGACGTTCAATAGAAAAAAGGCCCATGCCCTTTATGAGGTGTGGGCTTTTTATTGTTAGAGGGTGGAAATATGTTTATAGATGAAGCAAAAATATCGGTAAGGGCAGGAAAAGGCGGAGACGGAGCGATTTCATTTCGGCATGAGAAATATGTGCCTGACGGCGGACCCGACGGCGGAGACGGAGGAAATGGTGGAAACATAATACTTCGAGTAGACGACGGAATGAAAACGCTTATGGATTTTCGCTACAAGACAAAGTACAGTGCGGAAAATGGAGAAAACGGCGGCAAAAAGAAAATGTTCGGAAAGAATGGCCGCCATTTGACTTTGAGTGTACCTCCGGGAACAGTAATAAAAGATGCGGAAACAAATTTGATAATCGCGGATCTTGTAGAAAAAGGACAATCCGTGATAATAGCAAGAGGCGGAAATGGTGGAAATGGAAATACCAGATATAAGAGTTCTATACGCCAGGCTCCTAATTTTGCTGAGTCAGGCGATCCGGGTGAAGAAAAAATTCTTGTGCTTGAACTTAAGCTTCTTGCCGAGGTAGGATTGATAGGTTTGCCAAATGTAGGCAAATCTACTATCCTTTCGAAAGTCTCAAAAGCAAAACCCAAAATAGCCAATTACCATTTTACTACTATTCATCCCAATCTGGGCGTGGTCGAAGCTGTGAAGGGAAAGAGCTTCGTAATGGCCGACATTCCGGGATTGATAGAAGGAGCGCATCAGGGGACCGGTTTGGGACACGATTTTTTGAGGCATATTGAAAGAACCAGATTGCTTGTGCATGTGGTCGACATATCGGGTTCTGAAGGACGAAATCCCTTAAATGACTTCGAAATGATCAATGAAGAGCTTAGGTCCTATTCGGCTGATTTGGCTGCCAAAAAACAGATCGTAGTAGGCAACAAGACTGATTTGGCTGAAGGTTCGTCCGACATGGATTCTTTTAGAAATGAAATGGAGAGTCGTGGATACGATGTATTTTTCATTTCAGCCGCAGCGAGCGACGGTTTGGATGATTTGATGAAAAACATAACCGGCATCTTGGACAAGCTGCAGCCGGCCGAAACATTGGACATTGGACAAGACAAGGAAGATCACAAGCTTTACCGGTATAAGAAGAAAGAACGTGACTGGGAAATTGAAAAAACGAATGAAAAATTCCGGATTACGGGATATTCGGTTGAAAAGCTTATGAAATCAACCAATTTCGAGGATTGGGATTCCGTACAGAGATTTCAGGGAATATTAAAAAAGAAGGGTGTTTTCGAAGAACTGAAGAAAATGGGCGCAGTAGACGGTTCGACAATTGAGATAGAAGGATATGAATTCGATTATATCGAATAAGGGGGTGTTTGAATGACGGGTAAACAAAGAAGTTATCTTAAAGCCTTGGCGAATGGACTTGGGACAAAAGCCCAGATAGGAAAAGAAGGCATTACCGATGCGGTTTTGGCTCAATTGGATCAAATTCTTGAAGCGAGAGAGCTTGTGAAAGTCCACGTGCTCGAAAATTGCCAATTATCGGCAAAGGAAGCGGCAAATCAAGCCGCAAAAGACTTGAAAGCAGAATTCGTACAGGCGATAGGAAGGAAATTCGTCATATATAGAGAATCAAAAGATAATAAGACCATTGAATTGCCGTAGATTTTTTGAAAATTTAATTTTCGCGGAGGATGGAATGTATAAAAATCAATTGGTGCTGGAGGACGATAAAAAATACAGGATTGGCATTATGGGTGGAACTTTTGACCCCATCCATTATGGGCATCTTGTCATAGCAGAACAGATAAGGCAAAATTACAATCTTGACAAGGTTATCTTCATTCCAGTGGGAATACCGCCACACAAGAGAGAACTTCGGATAACAAAAGGCGAACATCGATATCTGATGATTTTACTTGCCACTATGACCAATCCGTACTTGGATGTTTCACGCATCGAGATAGACAAGAAGGATGTTTCATACACAATAGAGACCATGAGAGAACTTAAGAAAAAATACGTCGACAAAGATGTGGAGTTTTATTTCATAATAGGGGCGGATGCAATAAGTACAATTGAATCATGGAAGGAACCGGCTGAATTGCTGAAGATGTGCAAATTCATAGCAGCAACAAGACCCGGTGTGACAAACAGCAACATGTCTTCCATGATAGAGTATTACAAAGACAGCTATGCCGCCGACATACAGACGATGGTTGTATCGGCTGTGGATATTTCATCCACGGACATAAGGAATAGAATTGCCGGCAACAGGCCAATCATGTATCTCCTTCCAGAAGCTGTAGAGCATTATATAATGAAGAACGGACTGTATTCGGAGGGGAATGATGAGTAATCGGGAAGATGTCGTCAAATGGCTTTTCAGGAATTTGAAAAAAAAGAGGTTTGACCACGTGATGGGTGTTTTGAAGATGGCGATTGAACTTGCTGAAGTTCACGGAGTTTCAATGGAAAAAGCTGAAACGGCCGCTCTCTTTCATGATTATGCCAAAAACTTTTCCGACGAAGAAATGCTAGCGCGTATCGAAGATGAAAGTCTACAGGATGAAAATCTTTCTGTTTGCGCATCGATAAATCTTTACCATGGCATAGTCGGGGCGAGCATCGCTGAGAAAGAATACGGAATAGACGACAGGGATATTCTAAATGCCATAAGAAATCATACATTTGGAAGGGTCGGCATGTCGAAGCTTGAAAAGATAATATATCTTTCAGATATGATTGAACCTTCCAGGAATTTCAAAAGCGTGGAGGAAATAAGAAAAGAGGCATTTTTGGATTTGGACAATGCAATGGTAATGGCATTGGATAAAACGCTTCTTTATCTTATAGGCCGAGGCGAGGCGATAAACATTAATACGATATGCGCAAGAAACGATTTGCTGGCGGGCAGTTGAAAAAGGACAATGGGTAAAGGAGGCGTCTAAGATAGACAATATAAAAATAAGAGAAATAGTGAAAGCGATTGATTCTAAAAACGGCAAAGACATAGAAGTTCTAGATATTTCAAAACTTACAAGCGAAATGGAAGTTTTCATCATCGCGACTGGAAAAACCGATAGAAATACAATGGCGATAGCCGACGAAGTGGAATACAATCTCAAAAAGAGAGATATGTTCCCGTCCCACAAAGAGGGATACAGGAATGGAAGCTGGATACTTCTCGACTATGGAGATGTTGTTGTACATATATTCAAGCCGGAGGAACGGATGTTTTACAGCTTGGAAAAGCTTTGGAGCGGTTCTGCGCGATTGGATGTTGACAGTCTGCTGGAAAATAATTAAAATAGATAGTAATTGAATATGGAACAAGGGGAGCAGTAAGAAGATCCTTCTGTCTAAGAGAGCCGGTGATTGCTGGAAGCCGTCACAGAAACAATCTGAACTCGCCCCAATATAAATAGGAGTGGCTTCCTTTATCAGGCTCTAAGAGGGCTTTATTGCCAAGTAGGGTGGTACCGCGAGAAAATCTCGTCCCTATGGGGAACGATTGTTTCTAGTGGTGCTTTTTTTATTGCAGATTTTAATGAGGGAGGAGTACCTTTATGGAAAGATACAATTTTAATAAAATCGAAAAAAAATGGCAAAAGGAATGGGAAGACAAAGATGTCTTCAAAGTGCATGAAGATCTTGAAAAAGAAAAATACTATGTGCTTGAGATGTTCCCGTATCCTTCAGGAAAATTGCATATGGGACACGTTAGAAACTATTCCATAGGCGATGTAGTTGCACGCTACAAGAAAATGAACGGATTCAACATACTTCATCCTATTGGATGGGACGCTTTCGGTTTGCCGGCGGAAAACGCGGCAATAAAAAACAACATTCATCCCGATATCTGGACCAAGCAGAACATTTCCGAAATGAAGCGGCAGTTAAAACAATTGGGACTGAGCTACGACTGGGACAGGGAAGTCACTACATGCAACGAGGAATATTACAAATGGACACAATGGATTTTTGTTCAGCTTTACAAGAATGGTCTTGCATACAAGAAAAAATCTGCAGTCAACTGGTGCCCGTCTTGTGAAACCGTTTTGGCAAATGAACAGGTTGTAAACGGAAAGTGCGAAAGATGCGAAACAACAGTTGTAAAGAAAAATCTTGAGCAGTGGTATTTCAAGATCACCGATTACGCTCAAAGGCTTCTCGATGATTTGGATTTGCTCGAAGGCTGGCCTGAAAAAGTGAAGACGATGCAAAAGAATTGGATAGGGAAAAGCTACGGTTCGGAAATGACCTTTGAAATTGAAGGAATGGAAGAGAGTATGGAAGTTTTCACAACGAGACCGGATACCACATACGGAGTAACTTTCATGGTTTTTGCTCCAGAACATCCGCTTGTGTATGAAATGGTCAAAGGAACTGAGTACGAATCGGATTACAATGCTTTCATGGACAAGATAAGATCTTCGAGCGACATCGAAAGAACGTCTGCAAATGTTGAAAAAGAAGGTTTCTTTACAGGTAAATATTGCGTTAATCCGCTTAACGGTGTCAAAATACCAATTTATGCAGCAAACTATGTTCTTATGGGTTACGGAACCGGAGCAATAATGGCTGTGCCTGCACATGACGAAAGAGACTTTGAATTCGCCCAAAAATACGGCCTCAAAATAATTCCGGTAATAACTCCAGAAGACAAGATGCTTACCGAAGAAATGGAAGAAGCTTACATTGGAAACGGAAAGATGATAAATTCCGGAAAGTTCAACGGACTCGACAGCAAAGATGCAATAGACAAAGTAAGCGAATATATGGAAGAGTCGGGAATTGGAAAGAGAACTGTCAACTTTAGGCTCAGGGATTGGCTAATATCAAGGCAAAGATATTGGGGAGCACCTATACCGATAATGTTCTGCGAAAAATGCGGCGAGGTTCCTGTTCCGGAAGATGATCTTCCAGTCAAGCTACCGACCGATGTGGAGTTCAGCGGAAAGGGAGATTCTCCTCTCGGAACAAGCGAAAGTTTCGTCAACACAATATGTCCGATTTGCGGCGGCAAAGCACGCAGGGAAGTCGATACAATGGATACCTTCGTATGCTCTTCATGGTACTTCCTGAGATATGCGGATGCGAGAAACGACAAAGAAATATTCAGCAGGGAAAATGCAAAATACTGGATGAATGTCGATCAATACATCGGCGGGGTTGAACATGCAATTCTACATTTGCTGTACGCCCGTTTTTTCAACAAATTCCTTTATGACCAGGGACTGTCCCCTGAAACCGAGCCTTTTAAAAACCTCTTGACCCAGGGAATGGTATTGAAAGACGGATCCAAAATGTCCAAGTCCAAAGGAAATGTAGTGAGCCCGGAGGAGATAATTGCGAAATACGGTGCTGACACCGCAAGGCTTTTCATATTGTTTGCATCACCTCCTGAAAAAGACCTCGAGTGGAGCGATGCCGGAGTGGAAGGCTCGTTCAGATTCTTGAACAGAGTCTGGAGACTTACGCATTATGCTTTGGAAGAGATTGAGTCGCAAGGACGCTTGGTCGACGGCCCGATGGAAAAAGAGATGCAATACCACATAAATGCAACAATAAAGAAGGTATCTGACGATGTTGAGGGACGTTTCAACTTCAACACTGCAATCAGCGCAATAATGGAGCTTGTAAATGAAACCTACAAATACATGGACACGGAATACGATCATGCGACAATGAATGAAGCCATTGAGACCATACTGACATTGTTGGCTCCATTTGCTCCTCATATGATGGAGGAGCTTTGGGAAATATCGGGGCACAAAGGAAGCGTGCATGATTTGTCATGGCCGCAATATGATTTGGCGAAGACGGTGCGTGATGTTGTTGAGATTGTTGTGCAAATAAATGGAAAAGTCAAAGAAAGGTTAATGATTGAAAGAAAAGCCGGAAAAGATGATGTTGAAAAACTCGTTATGGGAATTGACAAAGTCAAGTCTGCTATAGAAGGAAAGGAAATGAAGAAATTCATATACGTTCCTGGGAAATTGGTCAATATTGTAGTAAAATAATGCTGCAAATACTATTTGGAGGTAGAAAGATGAAAATAAAAATGTTCAACACTGAAAATGCGCCTGCGGCTGTAGGTCCATATTCGCATGCCGTAATTGCCGGCGAAATGATTTACGTGTCCGGCCAAGTGCCTTTCGATCCTGCCAAGGGCGAATTGGTGAAATCCGGAATAGAGGATGAGGCAAAACAATGTCTTGAGAATTTGAAATCAATTCTGGTTGATGCGGGAACTAATCTTGAAAAGGTGGTAAAAGCTACAATATTCATCAAAAACATGGACGATTTCGGAAAAATAAACGCAGTCTACGGAACATATTTCAACGAACACAAACCTGCAAGGGCTTGCGTTGAAGTTGCAAGACTTCCTTTGGGTGTCAATGTAGAAATTGAAGTGATTGCGGCTCTATAGGCTGAAAGGAAAAAACTCCCGATGTAAAATATCATCGGGAGTTTCTGTTTTTTTGTTTTGTTTTTTTGATTCGTTTGAGTCTATTCACTGTCACATGGGTTCTCCAGGCGAGATAGAGCAGAAAAAAGATTGAAAATGAGGCAAGCCAGTTTATATTTTTCGTGAATTCGGAAAGTTTGTCCTTCCATGTTTTTTCGAGTATTGTTTTTTCGGCTGTAAGAGGAACGGTTCCTATAAGTTTTTCGTCCATTGAAAAGGTTATTTCACCGACAAGGTCGCCCTTGACAACAGGTGCATTAAGATTTTTATTGAGATGTATTTCACTTTTTACGGCATCCATAGGCGTTCCGGCCGGAATGGTTTGAATAAGATTTTCACTGCTCACGACTTCCAGGGAATCTTCCTTTCCGCCTGCCACATCCGCTGTAATTATTTTTTCGCCCTTGTTTGAAAGTGTAATGTTTTCAAACGAGTCGAGCCCAAAGTCTATAAGTTTCCTGGTATCGGTGTAAATATTCTTTTGTTGGGATTTGAAAACTGCGGTTACGACCCTGCGGCCCCCTTTAGAGGCAGTTGTAACAAGACATTGCTGTGCTGCCATGGTGTAGCCGGTTTTTATACCGTCCACTATAGGATACTTTATGTCTATCCAATTCCCGTCATAGTAAATCTGGTTGCCGCTGCCTGTGCCCCAAAGGAAACGGTTGCCATTTTTCAAATAGCGTGATTCGGGCTGTTTTTCGGTCGGAGCTATAACATAGTTCACAGTATGTACAATATCCCGAAATACATCATTTTCGTAAGCTTGGCGGGCAATAAGGACCATGTCGTGAACTGTCGTTACATGGGTCTCGTCCGGAAGACCGTTGGGATTTGCAAAATTCGTATTTGTTGCGCCAAGTTCTCTTGCGCGGGCATTCATAAGTTCGACAAAGTTTTCAACATCTCCTGAAACAGCTTTTGCCAAAGCGACGGCTGCATCGTTAGCAGACTCAAGAAGCAAAGCATGGAGAAGATCCTCGACTGAAATTATTTCATCCGCAAACAGGTATATGCGGCTTCCCTCCGTAAAAGGTGTTTCATCGTCTATGAGGATATTCGTATCAAGTTCAAGAGCTTCAATGGAAAGCAGAGCGGTCATTATCTTGGTTGTGCTGGCAGGGTACATTTTCTTGTCCGGATTTTTTGAAAAAAGTATTTTTCCCGAATCGTAATCCATCACTATCGCGGATTCTCCAACTATCTCGGATGAAGACAGTGCATGAGATTGAATCGCGGTTGTGAAAAGAATAGATAATACAAGCGGGAAGGTCAAAAGCAATTTATTTAATGGAGTTTTTATATGTGCCAACTGATCACCTCTTTCTTATACAACTAATTATTATAGCAGAAAACGTTCGGTTGTTCCATGAAAGTGCTTCTACACTTGATTGGATATATGTGGTATTATTAGTTTGTCAAGAATTGCGGAGGTATTTCTCATGTTTGACAAAAGAGACGGCAGATTCAATACGGCAATAATTTTATTGGCTGTGGCAATTGTTATTGTTGGAATCTGGGGATTCAAATCTAAAAGGGATCGGGAATCAAATATACGAGAACAGCTTTTGGAAGCGTCCGAAACCCAAAGCGAACTGTCCTTGCAGGATGAAGAAAAAGAAAACCCGAAATTTTTATATGTTGACATATGCGGTGCCGTGGCGAAAGAGGGCTTTTATGAATTGCCATTTGACAGCCGTGTTTACGATGCCGTGCAAATGGCAGGAGGGCTTTTGGAGAATGCAGACACAAAGCGAATAAACCTGGCGCAAAAGGTATATGATCAGCAAAAGATAATCATTCCTGCATTTGGTGACGGCTTGACAGAAGAAGAAACAGAAGATGGCCTTATAAACATTAATACGGCAAGCAAGGCTCTTCTTGAGGACTTGCCGGGAATAGGTCCAGCTTATGCGGAACGCATAGTTGAATACAGACAGAAGAATGGGGGTTTTAAAAGCAAGGAGGAATTAATGGAGATTAAGGGTATAGGTGAAAAGACCTATGCCGGGATGGAAGAATGCTTTTGCATTTATTGAGGAGGAGATGATTGGAAATGGATGAAAGAAGCATAAAGCGTCTGACGGAACTTTCAAAAAGCTCCGGCTGAGCGGCTAAAATAGGTCCTGAGACCTTATCGCAGGTTCTGCGAGATTTGCCTAAGTTTGATGATGAAAATTTGTTAGTCGGATTCGATAAATCTGACGACGCTGCAGTATATAAAATAAACGGCGACACTGCAATAATACAGACTCTCGATTTTTTTACGCCTATTGTTGACGACCCTTATCTTTTTGGACAAATTGCGGCGACAAACTCTCTGAGCGATGTATACGCAATGGGAGGCAAACCCGTAATAGCAATGAACATAGTGGGATTTCCGAAGTATCTTGACATAAAGATACTGGGGGAAATATTAAAAGGGGGAGCGGACAAGGTCAAAGAGGCCGGTGCGCTTTTGATAGGCGGCCATTCCGTGGAAGACGACGAACCCAAGTACGGCCTTTCGGTTACAGGATTTGTGCATCCTGAAAAAGTGATTACAAATTCAGGTTCAAAGCCCGGAGACGTATTGATTTTGACAAAACCCCTTGGAAGCGGAATACTCTCTACAGCAATAAAGGCCGACTTGCTCGAAAAGGAAGTTGTGGACAGAGTGGTAAAGGTCATGAATACTCTAAATTGCGAAGCTGCGGAAGGAATGTCGCAGGTAACGGTGAATGCGTGCACGGATGTAACAGGTTTCGGGCTGATAGGTCATGTTTTTGAAATGGCAAAGGGAAGCGGAACCACTTTTATCATTGAATCGGAAAAGGTTCCAGTCATTGAAGGTACATTCGACATGGCGAGCATGGGAATAATACCGGGAGGCGCTTATAAGAACATGGGTTTTGTGGGGAATGAAGCATCCTTTGCCGAATCGGTTTCGATAGACAGGCAGAATGTTCTATACGACCCGCAAACATCTGGAGGCCTTTTGATAAGCCTTCCGGAGAAGGAAGCTGTAAAACTGATGGAAATATATGAAGATACGCTCGACCTTGAGTTTGCCTTGATAGGACGCGTCAAGGAAAAGGGCGGGACTTTCATCGAAGTAGTTTAGAAAAGAAGAGTTGAATGAATCAGAATAAAAATGAAAAAGCCTGCCGGTTTTCCGGCAGGCTTTTGATTTTGAACTAAGCGCTAAGCTTTTCCTTTTCTTCATACTCTTTGGTCCATTTGAAGATGGATCCGCTGAGTGCGAGAAGTGCAACCAGGTTCGGCATAGCCATGAGTCCGTTGAATGCATCTGAAATATTCCAAACGAATCCAAGAGGAATAGTGGCGCCAACATATGTGAGAATAACCCAAGCCCATTTGTAAGGCATTTCCGATTTGAGACCGAAGAGGAATTCAGCACATTTGGATCCATAGTAGTACCAGCCAATGATGGTTGAGAAAGCGAAGAACATCAGGCCGAAGGAAACGATGAAGGATCCGAATCCGGGCATTGCGATTCCGAAAGCTCTTGAAGTAAGTGCTGCGCCTGTGAGTTCGTCAGTTACAGACATCAAGCCGTTAGCATCGAAAGTAAGGAGTCCCGAAACCAATATTACGAGAGCTGTCATTGAACATACTACGATAGTGTCAAGGAAAGATCCCAGAGAAGCTATTATTCCTTGAGTTATGGGATTGTCGTTTTTGGAGGCTGCGTGGGCTATAGGAGCGGAACCGAGTCCTGCTTCATTTGAGAATACACCACGGGCAACACCCATACGTATTACGGTTCCAACGAGTCCGCCGCTTACGGCGTTTGCGTTGAATGCGTTAGAGAAGATAAGACCGAATGCCATTCCTACTTTTCCAGCGTTTGTGAAAAGTATGAAAAGCGATCCGAGTACATATATGACAGCCATTACTGGAACTATCTTTTCAGTAACTTTACCGATGCTCTTGATTCCGCCGAGTATAACGAGTGCGGTAAGAACAGCAATGACTGCGCCTGAGATAACAGGGCTGAGTCCAATGGTTTCATCCATTGCGGCTGCAACTGAGTTTGATTGAACCATGTTGCCTATACCAAATGATGCGATGAATCCGAATACTGCGAAAGCTCCACCGAGCCACTTCCAGTTTCCGCCGAATTTGTCTTCCATGCCTTTCCAGCAATAGTACATCGGGCCACCGGATTTTTCGCCTTTGTCGTTTGTTTGTCTGTATTTGATGGCAAGAACCGCTTCGCCGTATTTTGTTGCTCCACCAACAGCTGCAGTTATCCACATCCAGAAGATGGCTCCAGGACCACCAACTGCCAAAGCTGTAGCAACACCGGCTATATTACCGGTACCGATTGTAGCGGCGAGAGAAGTCATAAGTGCTTGGAAAGGAGTTATGTCGCCTTCGCCCATTGTTTCTTTTGAAAATAAAAGTTTGAATGCGTATCCAATTCTTCTGAATTGCACAACTCTTGTTCCAACTGTAAGAACAAAACCTGTGCCGACCAAGAACACGATCATTATCGGTCCCCATGCGAACGAGCCTATTTGACCAATTAGAGCATTAAAAGCTTCCATTAAATAAGTCCCCCTTTAGTTGTTTGAAATAAAAAAATCTTAAATACGAAAAACAATACTTAAGATACTGAAAAAACTATGTCGGGCCCCCCTTTCTTTTTAATGTATACAGGGTTGTCAATAAAATAACAACAAGTATGAATTTTCAAAATAATTCCTGTATCAATTAAATTATAGTGTCAATTTACGATTATTTCAAGGATTTATTTTAATTAATGCGAAATTTTGGATAATTTCAAAATTTATTTTAGTTTGAAAACACAATAAAAAGCTCAAAATCAAAATAATGCAACATTGTGTTATAATTTATTAGAGTGAAAAGAATATATATGGGGTGATAAAATTGAACCAGAATTCATTGTTGAGATATCTTCCCAAGGTTGACGATATTTTGGGGGATGAGAGCATAAAGGCAAAGATCTCAGGGAACTCAAGGACATTGGTCTTGGAGTCCATAAGGGAAGCAATTGAGGATGCGAGAAAAAGCATACTTGAAGGAAATGCCGGCGAATTGAAGCAAGAGGGAATGAGAGGGAAGATTATTGATTATGCAGTTGAAATAATTGAAAAGAAAAGCGAGTATAATTTGCGTTCGGTCATAAACGGCACGGGTGTTGTTTTGCACACCAATCTTGGCAGGGCCCTCTTGAGTGAATCAGCAGTCGAAAGGATAATGCAGGTAGCCGCAAATTATTCTACGCTCGAATATGATCTGAAAAGTGGAAAAAGAGGACTGAGATACAGTCATATTGAGGATATAATTTGTAAAATCACCGGAGCTGAAGCCGCTTTTGTAGTAAACAACAATGCGGCGGCTGTCTTGCTTGCGCTTAATACTTTGTCTGAAGGAAAAGAAGCAATAGTTTCCCGCGGTCAGCTTGTGGAAATCGGTGGATCCTTCAGGGTTCCGGATGTGATGAGGCAGAGCAGAGCAATATTGAGGGAAGTCGGAACCACAAACAAGACCCACTTGAGGGACTATGCAGAAAACATAAACGAGAATACAGGAGTATTGCTCAAGGTGCATACAAGCAACTACAGAATACTTGGATTTACTGAGGAAGTTCCGATATGGGAATTGGCTGAAATCGGCAAGAAAATGAACATACCCGTTTTAGAGGACATAGGAAGCGGAACTCTTATAGATTTTTCCAAACATGGTATGGCGGGAGAGCCGACCGTGCAGGAAGCTGTGCGCTACGCGGATGTGGTTACTTTCAGCGGGGATAAAATGCTTGGAGGGCCACAAGCCGGAGTCATAGTGGGAAAGAAAAAATATCTTGATGAAATGAAAAAAAACCCATTCACAAGAGCGTTCAGGGTGGACAAAATGACCTTGGCGGGACTTGAAGCGACTTTCAGGCAATATCTCGATGCCGAAGAAGCCCTTGAAAACATACCTACATTGAAGTTCTTGACGGCATCTGTCGACAATTTAAAGACCAGGGCCTTTAAATTGGCTGAAATGATAAAAAGCAGAACTTCGGATTTTGAAATCCACGTTGAAGAAGGAGAGTCACAAGTGGGAGGAGGGTCAATGCCTCTCGAAAAATTGCCGACCCATGTGGTATCCACAAGGAGCACAAAACTTTCATCATCAAGGATGGAGAGCGGATTGAGAAAGAATAACCCGCCGGTAATTGCAAGGATAAACGATGATAAAGTGGTTTTGGACGTAAGGACTATATTGGACGGGCAATTCGATGCCGTTGCTGAAGCATTCGTAAAATTGCAGAAAGGGATGGATATATGATGAATCATGTCATCATTGGAACTGCGGGCCATATAGATCATGGAAAGACAACGTTGATAAAAGCCATTACAGGAAGAGACACCGACCGTTTGGATGAAGAGAAAAAAAGAGGAATCACAATAGATTTGGGATTCACATACTTTGATTTGCCTGGAGGAAAAAGGGCGGGCATAATAGATGTTCCGGGGCATGAGAAATTTATAAAAAATATGCTTGCCGGAGTAATGGGAATGGACATAGTGGTTCTTGTCGTTGCGGCGGACGAGGGGATAATGCCGCAGACAAAGGAACACATGGATATACTCAGCTTTTTGGACATACCCAAAGGCCTGATTGTGCTGACAAAATGCGAAATGGCCGACCAGGAATGGATAGAGCTGGTAAAGGATGACATAATAAGCCGTGTTGAGGGTACCTTTCTCGAAAATTCGGAAATTGTTGAAGTTGATTCAATAAGCGGCAGGGGAATAGAAGAACTCGTCGAAAAACTTGATGAAATGAGCGGACATGTAAAAGACAGAGATTACACCAAACCTGCGAGAATGCCGATTGACAGAGTTTTCAGCTTGACAGGATACGGAACCATTGTAACGGGAACTCTCATGGAGGGCTCAATTAAAAAAGGCGATACACTCGACATTTATCCGAGCATGAAGAAAGCCAAGATAAGGAACATACAGGTTCACGGAGAAGACGTTGATACTGTATATGCAGGCCAGAGAACGGCCCTTAACATTGCGGGCATGAAGAAAAATGAATTGAACAGGGGAGAGGTTATTGCCGAAACCGATTCGATGGAAAATACCATGATGGTTGACGTAAAGCTTTCTCTCACGAAAGATGAAAAAAGAAGATTGGAAAATTGGACCAGGTTGAGACTCTACCACGGATCGGCTGAAATACTTTGCCGGCTTGTGCTGCTCGACAGGGAAATCCTTGAACCGGGAGAAACATGTTACGCCCAACTCAGGCTTGAGAAGACGCATGCCTTCAAGTATGGAGACCTTTTCGTTGTAAGATATTATTCACCTCTTGAGACTGTTGGAGGAGGAGAAGTGATAGACACCAATCCCCAAAAGCATAAAAGATTCAATGAGGATACCATTGGGACCTTGGAATTGAAAAGCGGCGGAAACAAGAAGGAAATAATCGAGCAGCTTATAAGAACGGCTCAGGAGCATGTCATGGACATGCAGGCAATTCAAAAGTCGACGGGATTCCAGACAAATGAAGTCGAGTCATCCATAGAAGAGTTGCTTAGAGAAGAATGCATATATAGCATTAACGAATCCTATATTCATGTCCAAAGCCTCGAGGCTATCGAGGAAAAGGCCCTTAGGATAACAAATGAATACCACATAGGGAATCCTTATAAGAAAGGTGTTCCAAAAGAGGAATTGAAAAATAAATTGGTGGGAGGTCGAAGCGGAGACATATTCGAAAAACTTCTTGCGAAAATGACTGAAGGCGGGTCCTTGATAGTTGAAGGGCATACTGTAAGGCTCAAGAATTTCAAAATAATATTGGCCGAAAAGGATTCAAAATTAGTCGCGGAATTGGTTGAATACTATGAAGGAGCAGAACTTACACCCGACAATTTCACTATAATAAAGGCAAAGCTGGGCATAGGGAAAAAGGAAATGCCCGTTTTCGAATATTTGCTCCAGGAAGGAATCATTGTAAAGATAGATGAGGAATTGTACTATTCGAAGGCTTCATACGAAAGAATACTCAAAAAGGTTCGGGAAATACTTTCAGAACAGGGCTTCATAAGCCTAAAGGAATTCAAGGAAGCTTTCAATTTGTCCCGAAAATATGCAATCGCGTTGCTTGAACATTATGACAATGCCAAAATAACCAAGAGGGATGGAAACAGACGAATACCATTTTAATTGATTCATGTGAAAGAAATAGTATTCCAAAACCGATCCACTTGTGATATAATTTTGAATCGAGTCATGAATACGGGAGCGGATGGGTGCTGGTGTGCCCTCTGGTCTTCAAAACCAGTTGTGGGGCGTTAGTAGCGTCCTGGGTGGGTTCGATTCCCACACGTTCCCGCCATATGC
>Ga0102938_10000275_pt1 | contig 37009 bp, 37 predicted proteins | sample SalPonR2_B_D2_MG_FD_84516 | JGI IMG/M metagenome (GOLD analysis project Ga0102938, IMG submission 84516) | Salt pond soil microbial communities from South San Francisco under conditions of wetland restoration - Salt Pond MetaG R2_B_D2_MG | ecosystem: Environmental > Aquatic > Marine >...
CGAAAATATCGCGGCTAACCCGCATTCCCGTGGTGTCGCAGAAGAGGCTGTCGCTACGCGCACCCACATGCGCGATCTCGATCGGCACACCGGCCCGCGCGCTGATGACGTCGGCGTTATCATTCAGTAGCTGGAATGTGCCGGCGCCCACGGTACCGAGCCCACACAGGCCCACCCTCACCGGCCGTACGTCCTCTGCTGCACTCACTTCTGCGTTCACTCCTTTTACTTCACCGCACCCGCTGTTTTTGCGGGGATGGCGCACTATTCACGGGCAAAGCCGTCGAGCTTGATCATGCGCTTGATATTGCGAATGGCCTGACGGGTGCGATGTTCATTTTCGATCAGGCCGAAACGCACGTAGTTTTCGCCGTATTCGCCAAAACCCACCCCCGGCGAGACCGCGACCCTGGCTTCCAGCATCAATTTCTTACTGAACTCGATAGAGCCCATGTGGCGGTAGAACTCGGGTACCTCGGCCCATACGAACATGGTGGCCTTCGGCGGGGTCACGGGCCAGCCGGCCGCATTCAGGCCGCTGCACAATACGTCACGCCGCGAGCGGTACATCTCCCTGATCCGGGCAACGCAGCTCTGGTCCCCCTCCAACGCCGCGATCGCGGCCACCTGAACCGGCGTGAACATGCCGTAATCGAGATAGGATTTCATGCGTGCCAGAGCGCCTACCAGCGTTTTGTTACCGCATCAGAAACCCACGCGCCATCCCGGCATGTTATAGCTCTTCGACATACTGAAAAATTCCACCGCCACGTCGCGCGCGCCCTCTACCTGAAGAATGGAGGGCGCCACGTACCCGTCGTAGCACAGGTCCGCATAGGCCAGGTCCTGGATCACCCAGATGGAGTGCTCGCGCGCTATGGCAATCACGCGCTCATAAAACTCCAGTTCCACGCACTGGGCCGTCGGGTTTGAGGGGAAGTTGAGCACCAGCATTTTGGGCCGCGGCCAACTGTTGTGAATGGCACGCTCCAGTTCGCTGAAGAAACTTTCCTCGTCGCCCCCCATCGGTACGTGGCGTATATCGGCACCGGAGATAACGAAACCATAGGGGTGGATAGGATACGAGGGGTTCGGCACCAGTACCGCATCGCCCGGGCCGGTGGTTGCCAGCGCCAGGTGCGCGAGCCCTTCCTTCGAACCGAGGGTGACAATGGCTTCCGTGGCGGGGTCGAGCACGACATTGTAGCGCCGCTCATACCAATCGCAGATGGCCTTGCGCAAGCGCGGAATGCCTTTCGACTGGGAGTAGCGGTGGGTATCACCGCGCTTTGCCGTTTCTATCAGCTTGTCGACGATGTGCTGCGGCGTGGGTTGGTCAGGGTTACCCATGCCGAAATCAATGATGTCCTCGCCAGCGGCACGCGCCTGCTGCTTGAGGTCGCCGATAATGCTGAAAACGTAGGGCGGCAGCCGCTCTATACGCCTGAATTGATCGTCCACGATTAACAGTTCCGCAGGGCGCCCGGAATGCTGCGCCGGTGTTCAAAAAAGGGGCAAACAGTACTGAGTCGGCCTCGTACTGTCAACGAGACGACGCAGCCTGCGAGGCGCAATTGCAGCCGGGCGAGGCTGCCTAGTTCACGCCGAGCGTGGCCGCCAGTTGCTCCGCCGGTTGGTATCCGGGTATCAATTTACCGCTCGCCGTGACGATCGCAGGCGTCCCGCGCACGCCCGCGCGCTGCCCGAGCTCAAATTGCGCCGCAACAGGGTTGTCCGCACAGACCTTTTCAGGCACCGATTTTTTGGCCTTGAGCCGGGTCAGCACATCCTGCGGATCATCGGCACACCAGGCGGTAGCCAGCTTGCGATAGCCATCTGAATCCAGGCCGGCGCGGGGGTACGCAAGATAGCGAACCTCTATACCCATACTGTTCAGTTCGGGCACTTCCAGGTGCAGCTTCTGGCAGTAGAAACAGGTCACGTCTGTGAACACGGTGACATGCGCCCGGGTCTCGCCCTCGGGCGAGAAAATAATCATGTCTTTCGCCTCGACTGCATCAAGCATTGCCAGACGATCACCGTCGCGCCGCTGCTCCGTGAGGTTAACGAACCCGTCGGCCTGGACCTCGTGCAGGTCGCCGACAATAAAGTAGCGCCCCTCTGCGGTCGCGTAGACCACCGGACCATTGGCAAACTGCACGGTAAACAGGCCGGGCACGGCGCTGGGCTCTACACTCTCGACTTCGAGACCCATGGCAGGCTGCGTCAATGCCGAGCGCACTTTCTCCACCTGGGCCTGGTCCGCGGCGGGAGCGGCATGCACCGTCGTCGCCGCGCACAATGCAATTAGCAGTAGAGCCTGCAGTCTTGTAAATATCATCGATTGTCCTCTCAGTGGTTTGGGCGAGCCTGTGTATCTGCCGGTAATCCGGATGCCCCTGGCCCGGGATACTTCGGTTGGAGCACCGGCGGCAGGCTAAGTTCCTCAGCCACGGGGGTGGTGCTCCGCATGTAATTCCTGCATGCGCTGTTTCGCCACATGCGTGTAAATCTGCGTCGTTGTCAGGTCACTATGCCCCAACAACATCTGCACTACCCGCAGGTCGGCGCCATGATTCAACAGGTGTGTTGCAAACGCGTGCCGCAGGGTGTGAGGGGACAGATTCTGTGCTATCCCCGCACGCTGGGCGTAGAGTTTAATACGATACCAGAACGTCTGGCGAGTCATTTGGGAACCACGCGCGCTGGGAAATACCACTTCTGAAGGCAGCCCGCCCAGCAGTTCCGCGCGCGGCCCCGCCAGAAAGCGATTCAACCAGTGCAGGGCTTCTTCTCCCATGGGTACCAGGCGCTCCTTGCCGCCCTTGCCGAAAACCCGCACAACACCCTGGTTAAGGCTTACCTGGGAGACCTGGAGAGAGGTCAGTTCACTGACACGCAAACCGCAGGCGTAGAGCATTTCGAGCATCGTACGATCGCGAAACTCGAGAGCTGACTGCAACCGTGGCGCTTCCAGCAACCGGTCGACATCCTGCTCTGACAGCGACCTCGGCAAGGGCCGCCCCAGCTTCGGGCTGTCTACATCCAGCGTGGGATCGCTCGCAATACGCCCCTCGCGCAGCAGAAAGCGGAAGAACCCGCGGGCGCATGACAGAAACCGCGCACTGGATCGTGGCGATTGACCTTGCCTGAGGCGTACGCCCAGGTACTGCTGGAGCTGGGCGCGACTGGCATCACTTATGCCACAGCCGGCGCTCTTGTGCAGCCAGTCATTGAACTGGCAGAGGTCACGGCGATAGGCACTGAGCGTGTTGTCGCTCAAACCTTTCTCCATCCACATCGCATCGACAAAACGTTCGATATCCGGGTGCACTGCACAGGAGCTGCTCATGCCGCTACCCTAGCACGAAGCATCCGCGCGCTCATCACCCACAGATAGCGCAAGCAAGGGGCGCGGCACAAAAAAGGCGGCCCGCGGGCCGCCTGCATCGAGTGCGGGTAATGCCCGCGAGCCTAGAGCTTTTCCTTGATACGCGCGGCGCGGCCACTGCGGTCGCGCAGGTAGTACAGTTTCGCCTGACGCACATCGCCGCGACGCTTTACGCCAATGCTGTCTACCATCGGGCTATAGGTCTGGAAGGTGCGCTCTACACCGACGCCGTGGGAAATCTTGCGCACGGTAAAAGCGGAGTTGATGCCGCGATTTCGCTTACCGATACACACGCCTTCGAAGGCCTGCAGACGTTCGCGGGTGCCTTCCTTGACTTTCACCTGAACTACCACGGTATCACCGGGACCGAACTCGGGGATGTCTTTCGTCATCTGCTCGGCTTCAATCTGTGAAATGATCTTGTTGGTGCTCATGGTGCACTCCTTTCGTGTTGTGTGCGCGGCTTCACAGCTGGCACTTCGTTTCTGAGTCGCGTTCGCGGAGATACTCCGCCAACAGCGTGTCTTCCTCTTTTGTCAGCGTTCTGGCTTCGAGCAAATCAGGCCGACGCTCCAGTGTTCTTCCAAGCGACTGTTTCAGGCGCCAGCGTTCAATCTCCGCGTGATTGCCGCCAAGCAGCACCTGCGGCACCCGCCTGCCCTGCCACTCCTCGGGGCGCGTATAATGCGGGCACTCCAGCAACCCGTCCGCGAAGGAATCCTGAACCGCGGACCGGGCATGCCCAAGCACCCCCTCCAATTGCCGCGCCACCGCGTCCACTACCACCATCGCCGCCAGTTCACCACCGCTGAGCACGTAATCACCGATAGAGAGCTCTTCATCCACCTCGGCCTCAACTAGCCGCTCGTCAATGCCCTCGTAGCGGCCGGCGACGAGAATCATACTCTCCAAGCGCGATAATGCCAGTACCCGGTCGTGGGTCACGGGCGCGCCCTGGGGAGAGAGTGCTATCACCCGGGCATGTTCACCCACTGTCGCACGAGCCGCGTCGATCGCCTGCTTCAGCGGCTCAATTTTCATCAACATACCCGGGCCGCCGCCGTAGGGCCTGTCATCCACCGTGCGGTGCGGGTCGGTGGCAAACTCGCGCGGATTGATGTGACACAGCGCAACCACTCCCTGCTTCACCGCCCTGCCGGTAACTCCGTGCTCCTCGACTGCTGCGAACATCTCCGGAAACAGGCTGATCAGTGCAATTTGCATCGCGTTTCGCCTCCCGGAGACACCCCGTGCATCAAAACTCGTCGAGGAACCAGTTTATGTCTATCCGCCCCTCTGCCAGAGCAACCCTGGCCACTGTATCGCCAGGCAGGTACGGTATCAGCCTGGTGTGCCTGTCGAGGCTGTCGGCACTCGGCTTGACCACCAGCACGTCGTTCGCGCCGGTATCGATCAGGTGGTCCACCTCTCCCAACAGAACCCGCTCGCTCGCTTCATCCTCGCGACACCAGACCTGCAGGCCTTCCAGGTCGCGCCAGTAATAATCGCCCTCCTCCAGCGCCGGCAACGCCGAGCGGGGCACCTCCACGGTCAACCCCCGATAAGTCTCGGCCGAGGCGCGATCATCGACCCCGGAGATATGTGCCACGAGGCCCTTGCCCTGCGCGCGGCCGTCGTCGATAGCCAGCGATTCGCTCCTGCCGTTGCGCGTGACACGCCACCCGCCCAGGGTAAGAAAATTTTCGGGTGGTTCCGTGTAAGCATGAATCCGCACCCAGCCGCGTATGCCATAACTGCCGGTAATACGACCGGCGGCCAGTACTTTCTCAGGCATAGCGCGAGGTCAGCACCGCCGGGGGCCAGGGACCGCGGCCTCAGGCCGCGCGGGAGGCTTCCTTGACGAGGCTGGCGACGCGCTCCGAAAGTTGCGCTCCCTGACCCTGCCAATAGTTGATGCGGTCGGCATCGACACGCAGCCGCTCCTCCTGGCCCCGAGCACCAGGATTGAAAAACCCTACACGCTCAATAAACCGACCATTGCGCGCATTGCGGCTATCGGAGACAGTGAGATGATAGAAAGGGCGCTTTTTCGCACCACCACGAGCAAGTCGAATTGTTACCATGTTCGGCGATTTCCTGAAAATTTATGGCGAACTGCTTTGATCTTTGCAGTATCACCGATAACGATAAGCAGCTCTGGAGCCACAAAGGTGGCGTATCATACGGAAAACCGCCCACAGATTAAAGTCCGACAGCAGGTTTTTTCCGGGGTGGCCGGAAGATCCGTCCTGTCCCCGCGTGCTGGCCGGGAGCGCCAGGGCGTTACAAGCGAAAATCCCCCGGGCCGCCCATTCCACCGGGCCCTCCCTGTCCCAGGGCGCCGCCGAGACCGCGCATCATCTTCTGCATGCCCCCGCCTTTCATCTTTTTCATCATTTTCTGCATCTGCTTGTGCTGCTTGAGCAGGCGATTCAGATCCTGTACCTGGGTACCCGAGCCCCGCGTGATGCGTCGCTTGCGTGACCCCTGGATGGTCTCCGGGCGGCGCCGCTCATCCACCGTCATGGAATTGATCATCGCCTCCATCCGCGCGAACATTTTTGCATCCATATTCTGCTGCGCCATCTGGGCGACATTACCCATGCCCGGCAGTTTATCGAGCATACCGGTAATTCCACCCATGCTATTCATCTGTTGCAACTGGTCACGAAAATCCTCGAGATCGAACCTCCCTCCTTTCTTGACCTTGCGCGCCAGCCTGGCGGCCTTGTCCTTGTCGACTTTTTGCTCGGCCTCTTCGATGAGCGAGAGTACGTCGCCCATGCCGAGGATACGGGACGCCAGCCGGTCGGGATGAAAGGGATCGAGCGCGGCGGTTTTTTCGCCCACCCCGAGGAACTTGATCGGTTTACCGGTAACAGACCTCACCGATAGCGCCGCACCACCCCGGGTATCGGCATCCACCTTGGTCAGTACGACGCCCGTCAGGGGGAGGGCCTCGCCAAAGGCCCGCGCCGTGTTGGCGGCATCCTGGCCGGTCATTGCATCTACCACGAACAGGGTTTCCACCGGCTTGAGCGCCGCGTGTACGACCTTGATCTCCTCCATCATGGCCGCATCGATGGCAAGGCGGCCCGCGGTATCCACTATCAACACATCGCTGAACTGGATCCTGGCATGCTCAAGCGCGGCTTTGGCGATGTCGACAGGCTGCTGCCCCGTATCGCTGGGGAAAAAACCCGCACCGACCTCGCCGGCCAGTGTTTGCAACTGCTCGATGGCGGCGGGACGATACACATCGGCGCTGACGACCATGACTTTCTTGCGGTCACGTTCAATCAGCAGTTTTGCAAGCTTCGCAACCGTTGTGGTCTTGCCTGCGCCCTGCAAGCCCGCCATCAGGATAACTGCCGGCGGCGTGACCGCCAGGTCGAGCCCCTCGTTGGCGGTACCCATGGTAGCCTCGAGTTCCGACTGCACGATCTTGAGGAAAGCCTGGCCGGGGCTGAGGCTTTTCATCACCTCCTGGCCGAGCGCTCTCTGCTTCACCGCATCGACAAACTCCTTGACCACCGGCAAGGCCACATCGGCCTCCAGCAGGGCCATGCGCACCTCGCGCAGGGTTTCCTGGATATTGTCCTCGGTCAGTCGCGCCTTGCCCGAAATGCTGCGCAACGTGCCCGAAAGGCGATCACTTAGACTCTGAAACATTACTCTTACTCGCTGACTCGCAGAGGCCAGTTCCAGACGCTATTGCTTCTATGGGAACAAGCCGGTACAAATGGTGGAGTATACGTCACCCCGGCCCCAGCCCCAAACAGATGCACACTTCCCTTATCGCCCCGCTCTGCGCACTGTTATATCTGGCAGCGACCGGGCTGCATTTATTGCATGCGTCGGAACGCGAACAGCGCCTGGGTCGCAGTACCCTGGCGCTGGCCCTGCTTGCCCTGCTGTTGCACGGCGCCATCGCCTGGAACACGGTGCTGCGTCCGGACGGCCTGCACCTCGGTTTCTTCACCATATCCGCACTCATGTTCCTGGTCATCAACGTAGCCTGTATCGTCTCGCTGCTCCGGCGACCACTGCAAAACCTGCTGGTAGCCCTGTTTCCCCTGTCTGCACTGTCGGTGCTGGTTTCCACTTTTGCGCCGGAAACCGCGGTGCTCGAGACCCACCTCGGGGGCGGCATGTTGCTGCATATCGGCAGCTCCATATTTGCCTACGCCGTACTCACACTGGCGGCCGCGCAGGCCGCGGTGCTGGCGCTGCAGGACCACCAGCTCAAGACGCGGCAGACCCGCGGCCTGGTGCGGATTCTTCCACCGCTGCAGCTGATGGAGAACATGCTGTTTGAAATACTCTGGATCGGTGTCATCCTGCTCACCCTGGCCATCATGTCGGGCTTTCTGTTCGTTGACGACATATTTGCGCAGCACCTCGTGCACAAGACCGTCCTGACAATCCTCGCCTGGCTGCTGTTTTCGACCCTGCTCTGGGGCCACTACCAGCTCGGCTGGCGCAGCGCCACCGCCGTGCGCCTGACACTGGTAGGGTTTGCGCTGCTCATGCTGGCCTTTTTCGGCTCCAAACTCGTTCTCGAACTCATCCTGCAACGCTGACAGGTCACCGCTGATGCCCGCAGCCAGACGTTCCGCCGCCGCACCGGCGGCCCCTGCCTCAGTTCAGCAGGCTCGCAGGGGGCTGCACACGGTGCTTGCCCCGCGCTGCCTTTTTATTCAAGATACCGCGTTCACTCAAACGCGAGACCCATCCCCACAGTGAACGAAGCTCCGCTGGGACTCCTTTTTTCCATTCTGTTCGTGCTGCTCATTCTCTCCGGTTTCTTCTCCAGCTCCGAAACCGGGATGATGTCCCTCAACCGCTATCGGCTGAAACACCAGCAGAAGAACAACCACCGTGGCGCGATGCGCGCGGGCAAGCTACTGGAAAGACCGGACCGACTGATCGGGCTGATACTGATCGGCAATAACCTGGTCAATATTTTTGCCGCGTCAATCGCCACCGTCATTGCGATACGACTCTGGGGAGACGCGGGTGTAGTCATCGCATCAATCGCATTGACCCTGGTCTTGCTGATTTTCGCCGAGATCACGCCAAAGACGATTGCCGCAATGTACCCTGAACGTGTGGCATTCCCCGCCAGTATCATCCTGACACCGCTGATGAAGGTGCTGTATCCCGTGGTGGCGATGGTCAATACCATTACCAATGGCCTGCTCAAGCTGCTGAGGGTTGACCTCGACAACAGTAACAACGAGCACGTCTCTTCCGAGGAGCTACGCACGATCGTCGCCGATGCCGGCCAACTGATACCGGCGAGGCACCGCGGCATGCTGTTGAACATACTCGAACTGGAGGAGGTTTCGGTCGACGACATCATGGTGCCGCGCAACGATGTATTCGGCCTCGACCTCGATGACGACGACGACGAAATTCTGCGTTGCATCCAGAACAGTGCACATACGCGGCTACCGGTGTGGCGCGAAGACATCAACAACATCGTCGGCGTACTGCACATGCGCAGCGCAAGCCGGGTAGTGACCGGCGGCGGCCTGGACCGGGAAGCGCTGGAGACAGAGCTGGAAACGCCCTACTTCGTGCCTGAGAGCACGCCGCTGCATACACAGCTATTGAACTTCCAGAAGAAAAAACACCCGTTCGCGGTGGTGGTCGACGAGTACGGCGAGGTGATGGGCCTGGTCGCCCTCGAGGATATTCTGGAAGAGATCGTCGGCGAGTTCACTTCCAACCTGACAGATTCAGCCGACAGCGTGTTCCCGCAGCGCGACGGCAGTTTTATCATCAACGGCACCGCCAATATCCGCGAGATCAATAGAGCGCTGCACTGGACGCTGCCCACGGATGGCCCCAAAACCATCAGTGGCCTGATTCTCGAATACCTTGAATCCTTTCCCGACGGCAACGCCGGCCTGGCGATTGGCGGCTACTGGCTGGAAATTCTGGAACTTCAAGGGAATGTGGTTCAGGCCGTTCGCGCCCGCCCCGCCCAGACAGCCTCCCGGGACCAACCCGAATAGCGCTATACGGCCTAGTTCAACCGCACTGGGTTACTCGCTGCCAGACGTTCTTGCGCCCTGGCGATAATCTCGCGTTTCTCCCGCGCATCCGCCATGAACCAATCGGTGATTTCACTCGCGGAACGATAACAGCCCTGACAGATATCGTTGTCATCCAGCACACACACCGAGATGCAGGGGGAACGCGGCTCAACCTCGTCGCTCATGGCTGTTTTTGCTTCGCCGTCGCTCATGGCTGTTTTTGCTTCGCCGTCGCTCATGGCTGCTCCCGTAAAGCAGCCTTGAAATGCGCGCCATTGGTGACGTAGTGCTCGGAATTGATCGCCAGTGCGGCCTGCTGCTCCTCGCTCAATGTCCCCTTGATTTTTGCCGGCACACCGAGCACGAGAGACCCGTCGGGTATTTCCATGCCCTCGGTCACCAGCGCATTTGCACCGATCAAACAGCACCGCCCTACCCGGGCGCCGTTGAGTACAATGGCGCCAATACCCACAAGGGCCCCGTCACCTATGGTACAGCCGTGCAACATGGCATTGTGGCCCACAGTGACCTTTGCGCCGACAGTCATCGGGAATCCCGGATCCGCGTGCAGTACGGCACCGTCCTGGATATTACTGCCGGGACCCACTTCAATGCGCTCGGCATCGCCACGCAACACACAGGAAAACCACACACTGGTGTTTTCGTGCAGCGTAACGTCGCCAATCACTGCCGCCGTCGGCGCGATAAAATGCCCTTCACCGAGCAGCGTGACTGCTTTGTCATCCAGGGTGTACTTCATGGTTCTACCTGCCAGTTGCGTTGCAATTCCAGTCCTGCATCGTAGGCAACATTGGCAACCAGTGCCAGTATCGCCGCCGTCACGCCCCACACGCTGTCGTCGCCGAGTTGGTAGTGCGGCACCATGCGGGTTTTACTGCCGTAGGTCATTTCCTCCAGGCGAAAACGCCGGGCATCTGCGAACGCAGACAGCGGGGGAAGAAACACACTGTCGAACTCCGCGTGATCGACGATTAAATCAGGTTCAGCGGGCACGCGGGCAACACAGGAATACACCTGGAAACCTGTACGTGTGATCATCGGCTCCAGTTCACCCAGGGCAACCGGCAGTTCAACGGGCAGACCCACTTCCTCCTGCGCTTCACGCAGGGCCGTCGCCCAGGTTGATTCATCGAACAGCTCCCGCTTCCCGCCCGCGAAAGCTATCTCTCCGGGGTGCTGACGCAGGTGTCGGGCGCGGCGACCGAGGATGACCCGCGGTATTTCCTCAGCAGTCAGCGCCACCAGCACAGCCGCCTGGGGGAAGCGGGACTCTGCCAGCGGCTCCGCCCAGGGAGCTTGCAGCAGTGGCAGCCCGGCTGCAATGCGATCCAGCACCTCGTTGCAGGTTGCGCTCACCGTGGCCTTCCAATGTATCCGGCGGCCGCGGGGAGACAAGACACGGGGCCGTGCGCATCGCTAAACATCAAACACCCCCTGCCTGCTGCGCATAAAATGCCTCACTGAAAGCATCCAGTTCCCCCGCTTCGATGGCCGCCTGGATACCCGCCATATGCTGCTGGTAGTAGTGAAGATTATGCAGGGTGTTCAGCTGCGAACCCAGGATCTCATTGCACTTGTCCAGGTGATGCAGGTAGGCCCGGCTGAAGTGACCACATGTATAGCAACTACAATGCTCGTCCAGCGGCAAGGTGCTCGTTCGGTGGCGCGCATTACGCAGCTTGATCACCCCCCCAGAGGTGAATATATGGCCATTGCGTGCGTTGCGTGTGGGCATCACGCAATCGAACATATCGATACCGCGGCGCACCCCTTCCAGCAGGTCGGCTGGCGTGCCGACCCCCATCAGGTAGCGTGGTTTTTTTGCCGGTAACAGTGGCGCCAGACTGTCCAGCACCGCGAGCATCTCCGCCTTGGGCTCACCTACCGACAACCCGCCAATTGCATACCCGTCGAAACCGATTTCTGTCAGCCCGGCGAGCGATTCAGCGCGCAGCGACGGGTACATGCCCCCCTGCACGATGCCAAACAGTGCGGCGAGGCTATCACCATGCGCCTCTTTACTTCGCGCAGCCCAGCGCAGGGATAACGTCATGGAGGTACGCGCCTCGGCTTCGCTGGCCGGATAGGGCGTACACTCATCAAAAATCATGACCACATCAGCGCCCAGGCTGCGCTGGATCGCCATCGAGGTTTCCGGATCGAGAAACACCTCGTCGCCATTCACCGGCGAGCGGAACTTCACCCCTGCCTCGCTGATTTTGCGCATCTCACCGAGGCTGAACACCTGAAAGCCGCCAGAGTCCGTGAGAATGGGCCCCGGCCAGGCCATGAAATCGTGCAGATCCCCGTGCCGCTGGATAACCTCGGTGCCGGGGCGCAACCAGAGGTGGAAAGTGTTCCCGAGAATGATCTCGGCGCCAGTGGCCTGCAGGTCACGTGGCAGCATGCCTTTCACAGTGCCGTAGGTGCCAACCGGCATGAAAGCGGGGGTCTCCACCGTTCCGCGCGGAAAAATGAGCCTGCCACGACGCGCCGCACCGTCACTGCTGATCTGTTCAAACTGCATATGACAATCCCGGCTCATGCGTCATTCATCGTGCTTGAACCTGCGCTGATAAACATGGCATCGCCATAGCTGAAGAAACGGTAGCGCCGCGCCACCGCCTCGGCGTAGGCTGCCATCACCCGCTCGCGTCCCGCAAACGCACTCACCAGCATCAGCAACGTCGATTCCGGCAGGTGGAAATTGGTAATCATCGCATCGATGCAGCGGAAGGAATAACCCGGGTAGATAAAAATATCGGTGTCGCCCTGGTAAGGCGCCGGCAGGCCGGATTGCGCGCTGGCGGCTTCCAGCGCGCGCACCGCGGTGGTACCCACCGCAATGACCCTGCCGCCACGCTCCCGGGCCTGTCGGACCGCGGCGCAGGCCTGCTCGTTGACTTCAAAATATTCAGCGTGCATGTGGTGATCGGCAATATCCTCCGTGCGCACCGGCTGAAAGGTACCGGAACCCACATGCAGGGTGATCGATGCGCGCGCGACACCACGCGTATCCAGTTCTGCCAGCAGCGCATCAGTGAAATGCAGGCCCGCGGTAGGGGCAGCCACAGCACCCTCGCGACTCGCATAAACGGTTTGATAGCGCTCGCGGTCAATGTTCTCGTCCGGGCGATGGATGTAGGGCGGCAACGGCATGTGGCCCAGTTCAGTCAATATTGCCGCAAGCGGTGGCCCGTCGCCGCTGGAGAGCGTAAACAGGTCGCCATCGCGTCCGTTGACGGTGATTACGTGGCCGCTCGCGGGGCCGCCTGGCGCGGCGCAGAGATGCACCCGGGTACCGGCCCGCAGCGCTTTGCTTGCGCGCATATGGGCGAGCGCCGAGTGGCTGCCGGTGATCCGCTCTATCAGCATTTCGACCTTGCCACCGCTTTGTTTCCGCCCGAACAGCCGGGCAGGAATCACGCGCGTGTTGTTGAAGACCAGCAGGTCCCCCGCGCGCAACAGGCCGGGTAAATCCGCGAACAGGCGGTGCTGCAGCTCGCCATTCGACGCATCAACCGCCAACAGGCGACTGTCGCTGCGTTCGGCGAGTGGCCGTTGCGCAATCAACTCTTCTGGCAGGTGGTAACTGAAATCAGTTGTTTTCATCGATAAAAAAGCCGGCTCGCAGCCGGCTCCCTGACACGCAGCCGGAGCTACTTGTCGGCGTCCTCCGCCGGCGCTTCATCTGCCGGAGCTTCCTCTGCCGCGGCTTCCTCTGCCGGTGCTTCCTCAGCCCCGGAGGATTCTGCCTCGGCTTCCGGCTCTTCCGCTGCGGGTTCTTCAACCGGCTTCTCGGCGGGCAAAGTCACCTTGATCAATTCCTCTGCCAGCAGGATACGCGCTTTTTCTTCTCCGTTTACCGGCTTTCTGTCGGCATTCTTGACCGCGTAGCGATCGTCGCCGCGTCGGTAAATGCTGTACTCGGCCGTTTGCTTGACCAGTTTCATCGCCATGCTCTTTTCTCCCTGGATACTCAGATGATGTGCCGGGCTCGGCAACGCCACTGTTGCCACCGACCCGGGCCTGAAAGGCGCGCAGTTTACAGCCAAAGCGCCGCCAGGTTAAGGGAAAAGAATTGCAGTTTTAGCGGCCATTGCTATAATCGCGCGCTCCTGCAAAATGCGGCCACGGCCAGCAAAGCGGCAGGTTTCATCGCCGGAGTGGTGAAATTGGTAGACACGTCGGATTCAAAATCCGATGCCAGAGATGGCGTGCCGGTTCAAGTCCGGCCTCCGGTACCATCGACCAACCCGTTGTGAGATCGCCCCCTGTTCATCTCCTGCCTCGAGACCACAGGCCGTCACACCTCGACGACACAGCCATGAGAATAACGGACGCCCAACTCAGTAAGCTACTCGACATGCCGTCCGCGCAGGCGCTGAAAAGTACGCTGCTTTCACGCCACATGATTCCTTCGCTCAACCAGGCAGACCAACTGCAACGGCGTCTAGGTGAGCTGGATGCAACCCCGGTGGTGGCTCGCCTCGGCATCGTTCATACCTATACCAGCGAACTCCTGGAACCATGGCTGCAGTTTGCGGCGACACTCAATGGCCTGACGCTGGAGACCTATCATGCACCGTATGGCGTCACGCTGCAGGAGGCCACCAGCACGTCCGGCCTCGCGCGGCATCAACCGGACATAACGCTCCTGATGTTGCGCAAGGAAGACCTCCATCCCGCGCTGTCGCTACCGATTTCCACAATTCCCGCCGCAGAGCGCGGTGAAATAGCCGGTGAATTCTGCTCCGCGTTGGTGAGCCTGGTGACCAGGTTTCGCAATGCGATCACGGGCCAGATCGTTATCTCCCTGCTACCGGACCTGAACGCCCCCGGCCTGGGTCTGTACGACAGCATGGCCGGGCAGTCAGAAATGCGCTGGTGGAACGAGCTCAAAGGGGCTATCGCCGATGCCATGCGCGAGCACATCAACGGCGTGACGCTTCTCGATATGGAACAGCTCATGCTCGACAGTGGGCGACGGCATTTTTTTGATCATCGTCTCTGGTACGCATCCACCTTCCCCTTCAGCCCCGAGGGGTGCTTCAGGTTTGCCCTTGCCTGTAGCGATATCGCAGCCAGTCTCTATCCCCCCCGCGCCAAGGTTATCGCACTGGATGCCGATAACACCTTGTGGGGCGGCGTGCTCGGCGAGGACGGCGTGGATGGCATTGAGCTTGGACCGGAGTACCCCGGGCGCGCCTTCATTGACTTCCAGAAACGCCTCATCAGTTACCAGCAGCGCGGTTTTCTGCTGGTGCTATGCAGTAAAAACAACCCACAGGATGTAGACGAGGTCCTGCGCGAGCATCCTCACCAGTTACTCAGGCATGAACATTTTGTCGCAGAACGTGTCAACTGGCTTCCCAAAACCGACAACCTGAAATCCCTCGCCGGGGAGCTGAACCTTGGTCTCGACGCTTTTATTTTCGTCGACGACAGTGATCACGAATGCGCCGCGGTACGCCACAGCCTGCCAGAGGTGGAAGTGGTGCAAGTACCGTCGCGCGCCAATGAAATTCCCTTCTGCCTGGACTCCCTGGCGAGGCTGGAAATCACCTCTCTCACTGCCGAAGATCTTGAAAAGACTGCAATGTACGCGCGAGAGAAGCGGCGCAAGTCGCGGCTGGCGGAATTGACTGCCGAGGGTGGCAGCGTTGATGACTACCTGCTCTCGCTCGAGATGTGCATGACCGTGCGCGTGGACTCCGCCTCGCACCTTCCCCGGCTCGCACAACTGACGCAGAAAACCAATCAATTCAATCTCACTACGCGTCGCTACACGGAGCAGGATATCGCGCGGATGATTGACGACCCCGGCACCTCGGTGTATCAATTTTCCCTGGCGGACACCTTTGGAGACAGCGGCGTCGTGGGCCTGGCGATCATTACACGCGACAACCAGGGCCGCGCGGACATCGACAGCTTCCTCATGTCCTGTCGCGTTATTGGTCGTTCCGCAGAGCTGGCTTTCCTGTCGAGAATTATTGATTGCCTCGAGGCCGAGGGTGTGGAGACTTTGACGGCGCGTTACATTCCCACCCGTAAAAATGCCCCGGTTGCGAATTTCCTCGACGACGCCGGATTCGAAACCATGGAGAATGGCGATCACAGGCTTGAGCTGGAGAAACGCGGCGACGGCCCGCTGCGCGACTTGCCGATCACTATTGAAGGACCCTGAACCCCATGAGTGATTTTAAACATTTGCAGGAGATTATCGCCGCCACCCTGAAAATCCCCGCCGGGAATATCACCGAGAGTACGTTGATGGAAGACATAGAGGAGTGGGATTCGCTCGGACACGTGCACATCATGGTGGCCGTCGAGCAGGCTTTTGATCTGTATATGGACGTTGACGATTTCGCCGAATTGACCGGCGTACGCGCTATTCTCGACTATATTGATGCGGAAAAAGGTCACGCGTGAGCCTGATTGAAAGCGTTTCCTCGAAACTCCTGAGGATTCTGCCCAGCGACTATTTCCTCGCGGTCCGCAACACCTACGCGAAGCTCAGGAAGCGCGCGTCGCCCCTCCTGCGCTGGCTATACGGCAGTTTCACAACCGACGACCTGATCGCCGGGATCGCAGCGCGGGTTGATGACGACTGGGACATCCTCATGGTCCATAGCTCGGTGAACAACCTCGCCCCAGCCTACGACGGAAACGCCGGTGAACTGCTGCGGGCGCTGATCGAATTTGTCGGCCCGGAGCGCACACTTGTGATGCCCGCCTTCAATTTCGGCGACTATGGCGAGGGGGCGCGAGATAGGTTCCTGCGCGATCCGCGCTTTGACCTGCGGCGCGCCCCATCGCAGATGGGCCTGCTGACTGAACTCTTCAGACGTTCGCGCGGGGTCCTGCAAAGCCGACATCCGGTCTATCGAATTGCTGCGCTGGGCCCACGTGCAGGGGAACTGGTCGCCGGGCATGAGCGGGCACCCGGCGGTATGGGTGAAAATACGCCCTTTGACTACATGGCACGCCACAACGCCCAGATCGTGGGCATCGGAAAATCATTCCAGGTGATGACGCAGGTACACCACGTTGAGAGCCTGCTGGCCGATAGCTGGCCCGCGCCAACACTGGAGCTGCCCGCCATCGAGGTGTCCGTGGCGGTGGATCAACGCGAGACGATCAGCATGCAACTGGGGGGCGTGCAGCAGCAGTGGCGCTTTAACATATGGAAGCTCCGTGAATTACTGGGTCCGGAGGAATTACAGGAATGGCGATTCCACGGCTGCCCGATGTTTGCCGCCAGGGCACAAACAGTGACGGACGCACTGCAAGCCGCGGCGGCTCGCGGATTTACGCTGTACGATCCCTAAAACACCCGATAAACCGCTTATACTGCGCACAACCAGTGCAACAGTCGCCGGAACCAGTTGCGAAGACCTATGCCCACTCCCGACACACCCACCCAGATTTGTATTTCCATCGATACCGAGTTCAGTATCGCTGGTCATTTTGAATCGCCCGACACCTGCATGCCCGTGTCGGACCCGATGGTCTATGGCGAGGTGAATGGCAAGGAAGAAGCTCTCGGCTTTATCCTTGACACGCTCGAACGCCACCATATCAGCGCCACATTCTTTGTGGAGTGTGCAAATTACTTCTATTTCGGCGACGCCCCCATGGCTGCGGTGGTAGACAGGATCAAGGCGGCCGGTCAGGACATACAGCTGCATGTGCACCCGGTGTGGCTGAACTTTGTCAACGGCGAGCTCGCCGGTAACTTCCCACGCAATGATTACTGCTCCGAGCGCAGCTTCGCGGATCTTCAGCGCATTTTCGAGCTCTGTATTGAAGTTTTCGAGCGCTGGACAGGCAAGAAACCGCTGGCAATCCGCACCGGTAGTCTGCGCACTGACGCGAACGTCTACCGCGTCATGCGCGCTCTCAATATTCCGCTGAGTTCCAATATCGCGCTGGGGGTGTTTCAGCCACGTGAGCCCGGGCTACTCCACCATTCCGGACGACATCGAATTCACGGGGTGATGGAGCTTCCGGTATTCACCTACCAGGACATGCGTCTGCCGGGCCGCCGTCACCAGAAATCACTGCAGATCACCAGTTGCTCCTGGCCTGAAATGCGCTACCTGTTGTGGAAAGCGCGCCGGGCCGGCGTGGAAAACATCGTCATTCTCACCCACCCCTCGGAGTTTATAAAAAAAACCGACTTCCGCTACACCACGCTCACCCGCAACCGCGTGAACCAGCAACGCCTGGTCCGGCTGTGCAGATTCATCCAGCGTCATCCGGATGATTTCACCTCTGCCGATTTCTCGACCCAGCAAGAGCACTGGTGCGCCACTGAACTACAACAGCCTGTCATTACCGTCCCCACGGCATATGCGCTGTTGCGGAAACTACACAACAAACTGAATGACACGCTTTGGCGCTACTAAACGGCAAAGGCATAGCATGCTATAAGCAAAACGAATATCTTACTTTTATATAAATTCTTTTTGGGTATACCGTAGACACCTGATACGCTTTTGGCTATCGGTGGACTGCGGCACGCGCGGCTTGCAACCCGTCACCGCTAGCGCCTCTGGCGCCCGCCGACAACAACAACACAAAAGTAGCAAGGACCGGGGTACGCATGAAGACGTACGACCTTACCTTCAGCGGAGGGGTGCTGCCAGGCCACTCACCCAGCCAGGTCAAACACAATCTGGCTCATCTCTTTTGTATTGACGACGACCAGGTCGTCGACGAGCTGTTTTGCGGTGATACCGTCCACCTGCGTTGCGACCTGGATCGAAAAACCGCTGCCGGCTATTTTCGCGAGATAACTGAACTCGGCGGCGAAGCAACCCTCGTGGCGTCCTCTTTGCGCCTCGGGCGCCGTTCCGGCGGCGTTTCCCTGTTGAAGATAGAGCGTGGGAAACCCCCTCGCATTATCCACGAGAACGTGGCGGAAGCTGAAGTGAACACCGGCAGTGATCGACTCTGGCCCGTCAGCAGCGCCCGCCTGGCGCGCAACACAACAGAGGCGGGCCCCGCCGGGGGAGCGCCCCTGCTGGCAGGTTCTGCAGCGGTAAACAGCCCGCCAGGCCCCACTACTCCGGGCAGTGCGCAAGCAAAGGCTCCTGCAGGTAAAACCAACGGCGCGGCAGCGCCGACCCCACCATCCGACGACAGGGCCTACCGGGCCACGCGCGCCCAACTGATTCTCACCAGCACCAGTAAAGAGCTCGCCCGCCTGGAGGCGCAGGCCGCGCAGACGCGCGAAGAGTCGGTGGCGGAAATTTCCAGGCTGCGACGCTACCAGTCGGAGCTTGCCGACAAAGCGGCCAGCGACATTGCGCAATTGCAGCAATCCAGGCGCCAACTTGAAAAGACCACGGAGAGCGAACTCGAGGCGTTGCAGGCCCAAGAGCAACAGGCGCGCGATACCGCCGCAGCAGAGTTGGAGAAAAGTGCGGAGCGCGAGCGCGTACACCGAGCTGAATCGGAGCGCGCCATTGAAAAAATCCGCGATGATATATCAACCGAACAACTCACCATGCAGCAGCGCATCGATGAGGTTGAGGGAAAGCTCGCCAATACGCGTCAAGCCGCCGAGGCAGAGATCGCACGGCTGCAAGCCTTGATAGATGAAACACGCCGCCAGGCGGATATGTGTATCGAAGAACTCCAGCTCGAGTTATCGACGCTGCATGCGGCCTCAACCACCCGGATTCAACACCTGGAAAGCAGCGATTCCGAGACGCGGGCTGCCCTTGACGAGGCCACAAAGGCTTCGCAGTCAGAGCGCGAACAGATCCTGGCCGCACTTGAGCAGCAGACACGTACGCTGTTTGATAAACAGCAGACAGTGCGCGCGTCAATGGCCAACGAACAGGCCGCTCTGAACCGTAAAGAGGAAGAAATAAACCTTGCCTGCCAGGAAGATGAAGCGAGCATGGAAAAAAACTATGCAGACCTGCGCCAAAGGACCGAAGAATCGCTACTCAGGCTCAAGGAGCTCGAAGGCATGCTGAAAGTCCGGCAACAGGCGGCACTGGCAGAACTTGAGGCCAGCAAACCAATCTCACCAATGGAACACAACGCGCCCGCATAAACCCGGGGCGACGTCATCTCTCAGGCAGACGCGTCGCGGGGGTCATCAAACAGGGCCAACTCGACCATTGCGCACCAGGTATGCCCGATCACAATATGCGCCTCCTGAATACGCGGTGTCTCATCGCTGGGTACGCACAAACAGTAATCACATAACTCGCGCATCCTGCCGCCACTGGCACCGGTCAAGCCGAAGCTGGTAACCCCTTTCGCTTTGCAGGCGCGCAGCGCCTCCAGCACATTGGGGCTGTTTCCGGAGGTCGAAATACCCAGAAACACATCGCCTGCAACCGCGTTGGCCTCGATCTGCCGACGAAACAGCTGATCGTAGCCGTAATCATTACCCACGGCGGTAAGAATCGACGTGTCGGTAGTCAGCGCCAACGCCGGCAATCCTGGACGGTCAAAATTAAAACGGCTGACAAACTCGGCGGCGATATGTTGCGCATCCGCCGCACTGCCGCCATTGCCCGCTACCAACAGTTTGCTGCCCGCGAGATAACGGTCGATCAGCAGGTGGCCCATAGAAGTCACCTGCTCGAGCAGCGCCGGGGTTTCCAGGATGCGCTGCTTGACTGCCAGCGAAGCGGTAAATTCGCCAACCACGTAATTCAGGTCGGGACGATCCATGCCGAGGCTCCATGCGATTCAAACTGGAAAGGTACCACATCTCCGCCGAGGGCCTGCAGGGCGCGTATGAGCTGCACGCGATCTACCGGGTCGACAATGAAGACGATGAACCCGCCGCCACCCGCTCCGGACACTTTCCCGGACCAGGCGCCGGCGGAGCGCGCGGCGCTCATGACATTTTCAATATCGGCGTTGCTGATGCGATCGGCGAGATTACGCTTGGATTCCCAGCTATGCCCAAGAATTTCGCCAAAGCGCACGATATTGCCGCGCAGCAGGGCCTCTTTCATCGCTACCGCATCGCGCTTGAGCTGATGCACGGCCTCCACAGATTTTCCCGCCCCCGACTTATAGCTTTCAATCTGCTGCGCGATGATCATATCGGAGGAGCGCGAGACACCCGTGTAATACAACACCGTCGAGGCCTCAAGTTCGCAAAGAATCGACTTTTTTATCCGCAGCGGATTGACAATAACCCGATTGTGTTCGTGAAACTCCATGAAATTCACGCCGCCGAAGGTCGCCGCATACTGATCCTGCGCGCCTCCGCGCAGGCCGATATCCTGCCGCTCAATCTCAAATGCGATATGCGCAACATCGTATTCGCCAAGCGGCAAGTGCAGCAATTCGGCATACGCCGTGAGAATAGCCACTACCATCGTGGAGGACGAGCCAAGGCCGGAACCGGCCGGGGCGTCAGACCAGGTGCTGACCTTGACCGACAGCGCTTCCCCGGCATTGAACTCACTCACCACCCGGTTGTACACGCCCTTGTGGAGGTCGAGTAAACCATCGTAGTCAAACCGCGCGGTACTCGGTGCGGTGAAAACCTCATCACGATCGTGCGCTTCGAAGTGCACGCTGCCATCGGCCAGCGGCTCGATAGTACAGAACGAGCTTAAACTGATCGTGGCATTCAATACCGCACCACCGTACTGGTCGCAATACGGCGCTACATCGCTACCTCCGCCTGCAAGCCCCAGCCTCAACGGCGCCTTTGAACGAATTTTCATAGTCACCATGCTCCCGGTGCGAGGCGTTGATACAGCGGTTGCAGGTTCGCCACACTGTTGTGCCAGGTGCGCTCGCGCTCGACGAACGCCCGGCCGGCATCGCGCATTGCCGGCCATTCTTCTTCTGTATCGAGCAGGTGCAGCAAGCTGCGCACAAGATCCTCAATGTCGTCTGCGCGGAACAGCGTGCCGGTAACGCCATTACGTATCAGTTCCCGGTGCCCGCCCACATCGGAGGCCGCAAAAATGCTTTTCTGGGCCATTGCCTCAAGGGGTTTGAGCGGCGTCACCAACTCGGTGAGCCGCATTGATTTACGTGGGTACACCAGAATATCTGTCACTGAATAGTAGGTGTCCACCGTTTCGTACGGGACACGGCCGGTCATTACGACGTTCTCCGCTATACCGAGTTGATCAACGCGCGCTTGCAGGGCTTCCGCGACCTCGCCCCCGCCCACCAGCAGCAAGGTCACATCCGAACGCTGCGCCAGCAGGTGCGGCATTGCGTCAACCAGCAGGTCCAGGCCCTCGTAGGCATAGAACGAACCAATAAAGCCAATTACCTTGCGCCCTTCCAGGCCGTATCTATGCTCGATCTCGCGATCGCGCTCACCCAGCGGCTGAAAGCGGCTGGCATCCACCGCGTTCGGCACAATGGTCATTTTGTCTCCCGGAATACCGCGTTCGAGAAGATCATTGCGGATGCCGTCGCAGATACAGGTCACTGCATCCGCCCGCTGCAGCACCCAGGATTCCATTGCCCGCGTCAGCCGATAGCGCACTCCACCCTCGCTGCTGGTGCCATGACTGACTGCCGCGTCTTCCCAGAACCCGCGTAGTTCGTACACTACGGGAATACCCAGCGCCCTGCCGACGCGCAGCGCTGCCACACCGTTAAGCGCAGGTGAATGCGCGTGTATCACATCCGGTCGCTCCAGCCTCGCAACCGCCAAAAGGCGCCGCGCGAGCGTATTAATCACCGCCAACTGACCGAAAAGCGGAAAGCGCGCGGAAGCCCATGGCGTATCGGTGCAGCGGTAGAACTGCAAGCCGTCAACTTCCTCCACAGGTGACTGCCTGCGTCCCTGATTGTGTTTGGGGCCGGTCAACTGCGCGGTATCCCAGCCGCGAGAACGCTGTTCGTTGATAATGGCGCGACTGCGAAATGTATAGCCGCTTTGCAATGGAATGGAATGATCCAGCACATGCAGAACCTTCATGCACCAAGCTCCGTATCGGGCAACAGAAAACGTTCCATTCGCCTTAGATTAGTGTCCCAGTTGTAATGCTCAATCACGCAGGCACGGCCCGCAGCGTTGCGTTGGCGCTCGTGCGACAGGAGGTGAATCGCCTCCGCTGACATGGCGGCCGGATCGTCGGCGACGAATGACAATAAGCCCGGGTAGTCAACAATACCCAGTAGCGCGCCTGTTGTCGCCAGTACCGGCAGTTCCATCGCCATCGCTTCAAGCGCCTTGTTCTGTATCCCACGAGCTAGCTGCAGCGGCAGGCATGCAGCGTGTGCATGTGCAAGCCAGGGCCGCACATCCGGTACGCCGCCCGTGACCTGGACGCCAGGAAGTTTACCCAGATTCAGCACTTCATCGGTGGGCTTCATGCCGACAATGCAGAACAGGAAACCTGGCACCTGTGCGCGCACAGGTGCCAGCACATGACGACAGAACCATTTCACCGCCTCGACATTCGGCCAGTAATCCATGGCGCCGGTGAACACGAGCACTTTCTGGTCTGCGGCGTACGGGTTCGGGTGCGGGCATGCAGGGTCGAAGAACGTGCTATCCACGCCCTGGGTGCGGAAATGGGTTTTATCTGCACTCTCGGGCGCGAGTGTTCTAAACAGCGCGGCTTCCTCGGCGGACACGAAAATACTGACATCCGTGTGCGCCGCCATATCGCGCTCATAGGCGAGCAAAAGATCCGCCTCACGCCGATACAGCCACGACAGCGGCCAGGGCTTTGAAGCCGCGTAGCTTCGCCACTTTTCGCTGTCCACGTCTTCGGCGTCAAACACCACCGGCACATCTTCAGGCAGTATCCCACGCACAAAGCGACCCATGACACCACTGAAAATCAACACGGCATCGGGCCGCTCACGGGCAACGCTCTCACTCACCCAGCGCTGGAGTTTGCGGCTGTTGTAGTAACTCAGGCTCAACGGTGCATTGGTGGCAAGCCCCCGAAGGCTGCCTGTAATACGTTGTCTGCGCGGTAGAGCCACGATGCAGCTGTCCTCGCACTTCGCCTGCACATGCTCCACGTACTGCCAGTCATCGGGGTCGTCGACAAATGTACCCAGGTGAACGCGCCAGTTCGCCGAGAAATAATTGAGCATATTGTTGGAGGAGATTTTATCGCCTTTATTCGGCGGATAAGGCAGGCGATGAACCAGATACAGCAATTTCTTCATAGGTGAATGGCGTCATGGCTGGCTTGATCGGTCTTGGGAGCGAGAATTCCGGACTCACCACAGTGCCACCCCTTGCCCGCCCCCGGGAGCGCGTTTATATTGACCCACGATACTAAAGCGCAACCCACCCCAGATAAAGCGCTTAACCACCGGCCGGAAAGAATTTTTCATGAAATCTGTGATGCAAGCCGCCATCCTCATCGGCGGCCGCGGCACCCGGCTGGGTGATGCGGTCCGTGCCACACCCAAGCCGTTGCTCGAGGTGTGCGGCAGTCCGTTTGTCGAACATGTTATGCGCAACCTGCGGAGATTTGGCTTCAACCAGTTCTTGCTGCTCGCGGGCTACCGTGCCGAGGTGGTGCGGGAACACTACGGGGAGGGTTCTGCCTTCGCCCGGGAAATTGACGCGGAAATACGCGTGCTGGTGGAGCCCGAGCCGCTGGGCACAGCCGGCGCCCTGGCATTCGCCGCGGATGAACTGGCGGAGGAGTTCCTGCTACTCAACGGCGACTCCATCTTCGATTTCAACTATCTCGACCTCAGCCACTGCTCGTGTCCGGGTGAGCCCGATGACTGGCTGGCCCGCGTCGCGTTACTGCCCGTAGAAAACGCGGATCGCTACGGCTTCGTGGAACTTTCCGGGTCCCGCATTGAGGCATTCCGGGAAAAGCCCACCACACCGCAATCCGGCCTCATCAACAGCGGTGTCTACTGGCTTCGCTCGGCGGCACTCGACTGGATCACCGAGACACCCTGCTCGCTGGAACAGGATATATTTCCCCGCCTCGCGGCAAGCGGGCAGCTGGTCGGGCGAACATACCGCGGATTCTTCATTGATATCGGAATTCCCGGCGACCTGCAGCGCGCCCGCACCGAGCTGATCACGGCGTTGCGCAAACCGGCCGCATTCCTGGATCGCGACGGCACACTCAATCACGATGCGGGCTATACCCACCGCATAAAGGATTTTCAATGGATTGACGGCGCCAGAGAGGCCATACGCATGCTGAATGACGCCGGCTACCTGGTGTTTATCGTGACCAACCAGGCCGGAATTGCACGGGGCTATTACCAGGCGGCGGATGCAGAGAACCTGCACGCATGGATGCAGGGCGAACTACGCCAGTTGGGGGCACATTTTGACGATGTGCGCTACTGTCCGCATCATCCGGACGGAGAAGTAGCCGGGCTATCCGTGCACTGCGCGTGTCGCAAACCGGCGAGCGGCATGCTGGATAGCCTGATCGCGTACTGGCAGCCGGACCTGACACACAGTTTCATGCTTGGCGACTCCGGGAAGGACGCCGCCGCGGGCGTCGCCGCCGGCATCACCGGCAGGCAGGTGGCACCCGGACAACTGTTACAGGAAGTGCAGCGGTTGCTGGCGGACTGAGCAGCGCACCGGCGTACCGACGGCCCGCCCCCCAAAGCGAGACAAATTGCGTAACTGCCCAGGCAAATATACTCCGTCTTCAACAATACCGCTTAATTATCAGTGCATTACACACTGTTTATGACATCGCGCCGCAATAAGCGGCGCAAGCGGTGCCGGGCTCCAACTCTGACCCTGGCTTGCGCCTGCGAGTTCCCACGCTACAATCTGGGCACGCTCGTATCCCGGTAACACATCACATGGCAATCTGGCAGCCCAGGTCGCTCCAGCAGCTGGTTATCTTCAGCTTTTTTGTTGCGCTGGCGCCCCTGTGTCTCGCCATCGTGTTCACCGTGGAAACGCTGGGGGAACTGTCGGCCAAAAATGCCAGCGTCACGCAAACGGTCGTGGAGGCGACCCGTCTTGGCCAGGAGATCCAGCGCGACGTGCTGGAACTCGAGCGACGCGCAAGGCAGTATCTCGCGCTCTCGGACTATGAGCTGGCCGGGCTGTTCCAGCGCGAACGGGAAAACCTCACGCGTAAACTGACCGCCCTGCAGGCGTTAGTGACGTCGCCAAGCCCTGATATCGCGGGACTGCGTAATTCACTTGAACGGCTGACGCTGCCCTCGCCCGCGCAAGCCCTGACCGGCGACCAGGCGGGTATCGTCAGCGCGCAGCGCGAGCGGCTCGACCATGCTTTCTCGGTAATGGGTGACCAGCGCAGAGCGGTGAGAACCTGGCTGGACGCCTCGGTCGACCAGATTCTCAAGGGCAACGCGATGGAGGCCAGGTCCCTGACCGACAACCTGAATCTGCAATTGTCACTGCTGGCGGCAGCCACACTGGCACTGCTGATGTTCCTTGCCTGGTGGATCAACAAGCCGGTTCGCGATCTCACTGAAGAAATTCATCACCTGGGCACCGCCGGGCTCAGTCACCCGATAGAAATTTCCGGCCCCGTCGAACTACAGGCGCTCGGCACCGAACTCGAGTGGTTGCGGAAGAGCCTGCATGCCTCGGAGCAGCAGAAAGAACAGTTTATGCGTCACGTTTCGCACGAGCTGAAGACACCCCTTGCGAGCCTCCGCGAGGGGGCTGAACTGCTTGCGGACCAGGTGACGGGACATCTCTCGCAGCAGCAACTGGAGATCGTGCAGATTGTGCGAGAGAACGGCATAGAATTGCAGCGCTTGATCGAAAACCTGATCGACTATAACCGCCTACCCACGCAGGAACTGCATTTCGAGAAGCTGGACCTGAACTCGCTCTGGCGGGATCTGCTGGCGCAGTATCGCTTGAGCATCGACAAGAAAGCGTTGCAGGTGTCGGTCAACGGCAGCGCGCAGCACTGGGTGGCGGACAAAGCGAGGCTGAAGACATCATTGGACAACCTCCTTTCCAACGCTATCAACTACACGCCTGAGCGTGGCCGGGTGGAAATCGTGTGGCGGACCCAGGGCGACGCACTGCTGATTGATGTCGCCAACTCGGGGGAGCCGATTCCCCAACACGACACGGAACGCGTGTTCGAACCGTTCTTCCAGAGCATTGCCAAACGCAACGGCCCGATCAAGGGCTCAGGGCTTGGCCTGAGCGTGGCGCGCGACTGCATAGAGGCCCAGGGTGGCAGCCTGACCATGGCAAAGCATCCGGTTCTACCCATCAATTTTCGCTTACTATGCCCTACGCACTGATCCTGCTTGCCCTGTGCGTCCTGAGCGGCTGCACATCGACCTCTCCGGCACAGGTGGAGCAAGGCGACCCGCCGATACAGATGTACCCCGAAGCACTGCGCTGGCTACAACTCAGCCAGGAGATCTCCGCGATGAACCCGGGGGAAGCTGTTGAAGAGCTGGTGGGCCTGAAACGACCGCAGGATGTAAACCAACTGTTCAGCTACGCGCTTTTGAACCAACAGCTGCAATCCTACGGTGCCTGGACCGAGGCTCGCGACACCCTGCAGATACTCGCCGTGGACCAATCGCTTGCACCCGGGCAACGACACATCGTGGATACCCTGCTGAAATACAACCAGTCGCGAATCAACTGGTACCTGAAATACCAGAAACTGGAGGAGGAGCAGGCCAGTCTGCAGGAGCAACTGCGAGCGGCGCGGGAACAAAAGAACCTGCTGGAGCAGAAAATACAGGCCCTCACCGAGCTTGAAGCCGTGATCAGTACCCGCAAGGAGGAGTAACACGTGCAGCATCGATTATTGCTGGTGGACGACGACACAAGCCTGCTGCGCCTCCTTGCCATTCGTTTGGAAGCCGAGGGCTTTGCAGTAGAGACGGTGTCATCAGCAGAGCAGGCCTTGCTCGCCCTGCGCAATACCCCGGTGGACCTGGTGATCACAGATTTGCGTATGGAAGGGGCCAGCGGTCTGGAGCTGTTTGAGCAGATTCGACACTTCCACCCAGGGTTGCCCGTCATCATTATGTCGGCCCAGGGCACGATACCCGAGGCGGTCGCGGCCACCCAGAAAGGTGTGTTCGAGTTTCTCACGAAACCGGTGGACAAAGACCAGATGTTGTCGACGATTCACGCTGCACTGCAACAATCCGGCGGCACGCAAACTGACATATTCGAGGATTGGCGCGAAAGCATTGTCACTCGCAGCCCGCTTATGGAGCGCCTTCTCAATCAGGTAAAGCAGGTGGCGAGCTCCGATGTCAGCGTGCTCATCACTGGTGAAAGCGGCACCGGCAAAGAGCTGCTCGCCCGCGCTCTGCACGAGGCAGACGCAGCGCGCAACGGACCGATAGTCGCCATCAATTGTGGAGCATTGCCAGAGCAGTTGCTGGAGTCTGAGCTGTTTGGCCACGTCAAGGGAGCATTCACGGGCGCCATCCGGGAACACAGCGGTCTTTTCCGCGCCGCCAGCGGCGGCACGCTGTTTCTCGATGAAATAGGCGACATCCCCACACCGCTGCAGGTGAAACTCCTCAGGGCACTGCAGGAGCGGCGCATTCGGCCCATCGGGAGCACTGAGAGCATCGGTATTGACCTGCGAATCATCGCGGCAACCAATCGCGACCTTGAACGCGACATGCGCGAGGGCTTGTTCCGGGAAGACCTGTTTTACCGCCTCAACGTTGTCAATCTGCACCTGCCCTCTCTCGCGGACCGGGTTGAGGACATTCCCCTGCTGGCACACTACTTTCTGCGGCGCACTGGCGCGCACCAGATGGGCAGCGTGACCAGCTTTGCCCCCGCCGCCATGGAAGTGATGATCAATGCGCCCTGGCCCGGAAATGTCCGGCAGTTGGAGAACGTTGTGCAGCGTACGGCAGCCCTATCCACAACACCGGTTATCACCGACCTGCTGGTTCGCGAGGCCTTGACCGTCCAGGATCAGTACCTGCCTTCGCTGACACAGGCGAGACAACAGTTTGAACATGACTATCTGGTAAAAGTGCTCAGGCTGACAAACGGGTCGGTAGCCGAAGCAGCCGTGCTCGCGCAGCGGAACCGCACGGACTTCTACAAGCTGTTGAAGCGCCAGAACATCAACCCCGAGCGCTTCAAGGAAAACCCCTGATCGTGCACCACTGGCGCGCGCTCGAGAGCGCCCGTACCACAACGACGCACGCAACCGCACACGTTGAAGACGACCAGCGCCGCGACACCCGTAGCGGCAACAGCAACTCCTGGCCGCGAAACGTGCTGTTCTCGACATTTCAGAAAGGCCAACTTACACAGCCGTGAGTGCGGTGGTAGCATGCTGCAACTCGCATTGATTCGATGGATGCAGTGCATGTTGAGAGAACTCGTACGTAACAGCAAGCCAGCGGCGCCCAGTCGACAGGAAAGCCTGGCCGGCGCCTATTCTGCGCACGCATCAAACGCGCCCCGGGAGGGTTTAATACCGCCCTCCGAGCTGCTTGCATCCACCCTTCCAGGCAGTACCCGGCAGGGCGATGGTTTTGCCGTGGCCGCCACGGGTGACACCTGCGACCTGCCCGACGGGGGCGCGGTAGCGGTCGCAGGACGCCCGGTTTTCAGGGACGCGAAACTGGCATTACTGGCAGAATCGCGAGGATGTGCTGCAGCGCTGGCTGAGGCCTACTCAGAGCATGGCACGGGACTGTTTGCCGGTGTTGGTGGCGCCTGTTCGCTGTGTATCGTCGACACGCGCACAGCAAGATTACTTGCCGCCGTGGATCGCTTTGCCCAGCATGGTTTTTACTACCGCTTGCAGGGCGACACACTCATATTCGGCAGCGAAGCCAGTATGGCCCTGGCCGGCGCGGACTCCGGGTTGACGGCGCAGGGCCTGTACAATTATGTCTATTTCCACATGGTGCCGAGCCCGGGCACCGTTTACTCCGATCTCGCCAAACTACCTGCGGCGCACTACCTCAGTTTCTCCGCGCAGGGTTGCGAACAGGTCAACTACTGGCTTCCCGATTTTCGCGAGTCCCCGTCTGACGTTACTTTTTTCGATATGGGCCGGGAACTCAAAGGCGCCCTTGGCAAAGCCGTGAAAAGCTCCATAACCGACGGTGATCGCATTGGTGCTTTTTTAAGTGGCGGGCTGGACAGTTCGACCGTAGCAGGTGTCATGTCCGAGCTTGGCCTGCACGGCGCTGAAGCCTACTCCATCGGCTTCGACGCCGAGGGCTACGATGAAATGGCTTATGCCCGTATTACCGCGAAACACTTTGGCGTGCATCTGAACGAGTACTACGTCACACCGGAAGACGTGGTGAATGCACTACCGGTTATCGCGTGTCAGTATGATGAACCTTTCGGCAATTCCTCTGCGCTGCCAGCCTATTTTTGTGCAAAGATGGCCGCGGAGCACGGCGTGGATACACTGCTGGCAGGAGACGGCGGGGACGAGATCTTTGGCGGCAACGAGCGCTATCAGAGGCAGGAGGTGTTTGCACACTATGGCCGAATTCCCGGGTTTCTGCGCAGCGGGCTGATTGAGCCCGTTGCACGCCTGTTGCCCGCTGGGCTGCCGCTCGTCGGCAAAGCCAGAAGCTATATCGAGCAGGCAAATACCCCACTCCCGGAGCGACTCCAAAGTTACAACTTTCTCCACCGACACGCAGCCGCGGAGGTTTTCACGCCGGAGTTCTTGAGCGCTACAGACACAGGTCTTCCACTTTCCCTGTTGCGTGCGATCTACCAGCGTCCCGAGGGGGCCGGTGATCTGCACCGCATGTTGTACCTCGACTGGCAAATCACACTCGCCGACAACGATCTGCGCAAGGTCAGCAAGATGTGTGCCTTCGCCGGCGTGAATGTCGTCTACCCCATGCTCGACGATGCGCTGGTGGAGTTTGCCTGTTCGGTCCCGCCTGACTGGAAAATCCAGAATGGCAATCTGCGCCACTTCTATAAAGAATCACTGCGCGGCTGGCTGCCGTCGGCAACGCTCGACAAGAGCAAGAAAGGCTTCGGTCTGCCTTTCGGCGTGTGGATGCAGAACTACACACCACTGCGCGAGCTCGCTTATGACAATCTGTTGCGGCTCAAGCAGCGCGGCTTCATTCAGCCAAAGTTCATAGACCGCGCCATCGAAATGCACCAGAGCGAACACGCTGCATACTATGGCGAGTTGGTATGGATCCTCACGGTGCTGGAGTTGTGGATGGCCGGCAGAACTACAGCACACGATACGGGGATAGCTGCATGACGCCACTGGCCGCGCCAACTCATGATGAACTGGTTGAAATTTTTACCGGCAAATACGGGCCGGTTGAAGAACTCAACTGGTCGCCTGCCCTGCGTTGGAAGTTTGGTTATTTCAATCCCGACGATGTCTACGAAGCATTGATGAACAAGTTGGTCTGCCCGACAACCCGCTGGCTGGATGTCGGCTGCGGACGCAATATCTTCCCGTCCAATCACGACCTGTCACGCAAACTTGCCGATCGCTGCTCTACGCTTGTTGGAGTGGACCCGGATTACACCCTGAATGACAACCCTTATGTGCACGAAAAGGTACTGGGCACGATGGAGGATTTCGCCGACGACCGGCAGTTTGACCTGGTAACCATGCGCATGGTCGCAGAACATGTCGCCCAGCCCGAGGACCTCATGCGCTCTCTGACTCGCGTAACGGCAGCCGGCGGGCGCGTGCTCATCTATACCGTGTATAAATACTCACCGGTGCCCCTGATCACCAACCTCGTACCATTCAGCCTGCACAATCCGGCGAAGCGGGTCCTGTGGGGGACAGAGCCAGAGGACACTTTTCCCACCTGCTTTAAAATGAACACCCGGGAAACACTGCTCGGCCTGTTTCAACCGCACGGCTTCACAGAAGCGCTATTCCTGCAACTGGACGACTGCCGGACTTTCAGCGGCTTCAAACCGCTTGCCTGGATGGAGCTGTCCCTGCGCAAAATGCTCAACAGCCTGGGGCTGCGATATCCGGAATACTGCCTGCTGGGGGTTTACGAGAAAACGCGCTGAGCGCCTGGCTGCGCCTTCGACGACTCCTTGCAGGCAAGCGCACTATAGCGGTTATTGTTGAGCCTGCCGTGAGACCCAGTCGATCGTGAGCCGGGTCACCTCATCGGCCCATACCCTGCGGGAAAACGTGTGGTCAGCGCCCGCAAGAGTATGCATGACCACTTCCGGATTCCCGAGCGCCTTGTCCCAGTCCCCGTCGCGGGCAACCAGCGCCGCAAATTCCCTCGCGGTGAGGTCGTCTTCGCTGAGAATCACCAGACTCGGGTGGGCAAACTGCTGGAACCCCTTCAGCATGTCGCGAACGAAGGAGTGCCTTGACGGCATGCCACCGGAGAGCCCGACACGGCCGGCAGCGGAGCGCAGCGAACTGCCGAAGAATTCCTTGAGTGCCGGGAGCAGGTCAATTTTCCCGGAGAACAGCCGGCCCCAGCTTTCACTCGCGCCGAGCAGCGGCCTGTAGTAGTGAGAGAGCTTTACATCAGGGGAGTATTCAACGCCATGCACCCAGGGGTTGAGCAACACCAGACCAGCTACCTGCGGATGCCTGTGTGCAAACAACATGGCCGAGGACGCCGCGTCACACAGGCCCCAGAGTACGAGTTTCTGAAGTCCCGGCACGGCAGACGTGAAAGCGGCAATCGCGGCCGCGAGGTCCTCGTCGGTCGCATTGAACTCGCGTTGCTCTCCCTCGCTATCGCCCATACCGGTGTAATCAAAGCGCAGTGAGGGGATACCCGCAGCAGCCAGATCTCTCGCCAGCAGGGCGAACTGGCGGTGACTGCCCACGCGGTACTGCGGACCCCCGACGAGAATGATCACGCCCACGCCTGCGTGATGCGCCGGCTCGGCAACAACACCCACGAGCCGGTTTTCACCACAGGGGAACACGAGCCCCCGCTCCTGCCATGGCTGCGCCATTACAGTAGTAACTCCATAGTCGCGCGCTGCAGGTCGTTGTTGATCGGTGCATCGTGATTGCGCCAGAAGGAATCACCTGTGACACCCGCGTATGCAAGCTCAACCCCCTGCTCGCGCCAGTGTTCCTGCACATTGGCGCTGGGCAGAGTGAACTGGGCATTCGCGGAAACCTCAAGCCAGTTCACCGCGCAGGACGGCAGGAGATCATGCAACCGCAACTTCGACATTTGCAAAGCCAGCGCCGAGGATATCTCGTAGCCCGCGATCTCCAGCGAGCGGCCGGCGCGAAGCTCTCCCCACAGGCTCTTACGGTCAAAGCCGGCGTTACTATCCACCGCAGCCGCAGCCGAGCGCAACCGCAGGAACTGGTCTATATGCTGTTCGCCATTGAGCACGGGTTGCCAAAGCAACAATCGCTGCAAATCGCTTTCGCCTTGCGACAATTCGCAGGCCAAGAGCGCCCCGAGGCGCAAGCCCCACAATGTGATGGGCAGGGAATCCATCGCACGCAGGGCCGCCAGCGCGTCGGCGGCATCGGTGCGCCACACTTCCCAGTCCACATCCCTGAACTCGCCCGCGCCGTCGCCACAGCCACTGAGATCAAGCAGCATTACATTGAACCCGGAGGCAGCGAGCAGGCGGGCCATGGCGGCGACGTTGCGTCGCGACTTGTGCATCTCTTCGGCAAAGGGGTGGAGGTACAGGACTGAGCTGTGTGCAGTTCGATTGGTCGGGCGCAGCATCAGATGGAAGAGCGGCTTCTCGGGACGGTCCAGAAAGCCGGCGCTAATACTGCACTCGCGAGAAGCCATTGGTCAGCCGAGCTTCGACTCCAGAAAAATGGTCAGGCTGCCAACGGTAGCAAACACATCGGCGTCAATCTCGTCGTCGTCGACCATGATACCGTACTGTTCTTCAAGCGTTGTGAGAATACTGACTACCGACATTGAATCCATCTCCGGAATAGCTCCCAGCACCGGGGTTGCAGGGTCGGCGACTATCGCGCCATCTGGCAACCCCAGCGTGGATTGAAGAATAGCAACCACCTCAGACTGAGTGTCCATAACGCCCCTGTCGCCCCTGTTTGGCCTGGTTATGCCAACCTTGTGGAAAGCACGAAACATCCGTTGATAACGCCGCTCATGCTAACCCCGGGCGTAGAACTACTCAAGACGGATTTGTGACGCAAGTATCACTCCGCGCGAGGCTATTGTCATCGGATTACATTTACCCGATAGTGAGGTCGAAATTCCGTACCGGTTGGCAGCAGTTGAGCAGACAGCCTGACAATATCGCCGTGACCTGCTTTTCCCTGTTGCGCGATACGCCCGATGCGACACTTGCAGGTGTTTTTAGCAGCTTCGAGCAGGAGCACCCACAGTTTGGCCTCGACTGGCTGGAGCTTCTCGCCAGCACAGCCCTTGAGCCGGGGGAGACAGCAGTGGTGTATGTCGCCCACGGGTCGCACGATACGGTAGCGGCACTGCCGTTGCTGTTGCCAGGCGATGGCAGGACCGCGCGGGCCCTGAGTAACTTTTATACGACCCTCTACTCTCCGGTTAGCAATGCCGAACACTCCGAAGCGCTGTTCAGCGCCATATTCAGTGCGTTGCTGCGCGCCGGTATCTGCCGCGTCCTGCTCGATCCGGTGGACCTCGACGGACCTCTCATTCCGGTACTGCACCGGGCGCTTGCCACGGCCGGCTGGCGCGGAAGACACAACTATTTCTGCTTTGCCAACTGGAGCCACTCCCTTGACGAAGGCGGCTGGCCGACCTACCTGGGTTCCCGGGCGTCAAAGACACGCAACACCGTGAAACGACGGACACGCCAATTTCTTGCCGAGGGCCGCGGTGAGCTCCGCATTGTGGAAGGCGGTGGTGAACTGGAGCCAGCCCTCATGCAATTCACGGAGGTCTACAACAATAGCTGGAAACGCAAGGAGCCCTACCCACGCTTCATACCCGGGCTGGTGCGGCTGGCGGCGCGCAGGGGGTGGCTGCGTCTGGGAGTCGCCCTGTACGACGGCCGCGCCGCCGCCGCCCAGATATGGTTGGTTACGGGCGGAGTGGCGTATATTTTCAAGCTCGCGTACCACAGTGACCTGGCCCACCTGTCACCCGGCACGGTGCTCAGCGCGCATATGATGGCTCACGTAATCGACACCGATCAGGTGCAACGTATCGATTATCTCTCCGGTGACGATGCCTACAAACAGGACTGGATGTCCCGACGACGGGAATTCAGCGGTATCGCTGCTTACAACCCCCGCAGCCTGCACGGTGCGTTGGCGCTTATCGGCTACTGGCTGAAGCAGGGAATTAAAGGCCTGGGCATACATCGCCCGAAAAACGCGGGCTAGACAGGCTGTTCAACCGCGGCGCTGCTCGAGCCATTCCACCCACTCTTTGAGCGCCGCGTTAACGCGCTCCCTGGAATTCCCGCCGGAGAATGTCTGGTCGGCATCCGGCAGATCAATCCGCCTGTACGTCGGCCTGTTGTATAGTTTCCGCCAGGCCCTGTCCCGTGCCAGCAAATTGTCGAACTCCCGGCTGACAATGCTCTGGCCACTCATAAGGAACAACACCGGCCCCTTGAACCGACGCAAGCCTTCGCGCATGCGCGCTATCCAGTCATGGCTTTCGGCAGTCTCTTGCTCGACACGACTGCTGCCCTCCCGCCCCGCAAATCCACCCAGTCGGGAGCGCACTTTTTGCAGGCCGGACCGGAGATAGGCACTCAGGTCGTAACCACCCCCAAACAGCTTGCGCCAGAAAGAGCCTTCGAGCAGTCGGCCGAGGTAATGCTGCCGCAACACCGCCGATTGTGTCTCGGCCGTGGTAACCCAGGGGTTGCCCAGCACCATGCTCCCGACACCATCGACCTGCCAGGCATGGATCATGCAGCCGGATGCTGCATCACAACCGCCCCAGAGCAGGACTTCCTGCACTTCCGGTATATTCTGGCGCAAGGTATCCACGGCGGCCTGCAAATCTTCACCAATGTGCTCAAAGCCGCGGAACTCGCCGTCACTATCGCCGAGCCCGCGGTGATCAAAGCGCAGTATGGCTATTCCCTGTGACGACAGCTCACGAGCCATCATCACCATATTGCGTCCCACCCCGGCGCGATACTGGGGACCGCCTGCAATAACCGTGACAATGCCCACGGACATCGGCCTGCGGGGGCGATGCAATATGCCGGCGAGCTGCGCACCCTCGCAGTCAAACACCAGCGGCAATTCATCGGCCTGCTCCTGACCCCGGCCCTGTTCCGCGCTCATAGCGAAAGCCCCGAGCTGACCGCAAGCAACTCATCTGCCGGTTCGCGATTGGCAACCTGCCATATCTGCGCGCCGGTGAACGTGTGCTGATCGATCGTGTTGTCCAGGGCCTCAAGCTCCGCGATGGCCTTGCGTGTCGCGGGGCCGGGTTCCCTGCCCCGCTCAAGCACGTGTTCGATCCAGTGAATTCGACCGCTGCACAAGCCGCGCATGCGGGTCAGGTCTATCGCTTCCAGCTCGGCAAGCAGCTTGCCGGAAACCCGGTAGCCGGCAATCTCCACATCTTCACCCTGCGCGAGACGCTCGCGAATGTCAGCCGTTTTCTCCGCTGGCAGGCCACGCATCGACAGCATGGCAATTCGCTGGCGCAACATCTGGTTTACGAACAGTGCGGCACTGGTCACGGGCTGCCAGAGGATGATTCCGCTGACGGCTTGCCGGCCGCGTGCGGCGAAATCCAGCGCAATCAACGCGCCGAGACGCAACCCCCAGAGTAGCAATGGGGCCCCACTCTCAGACCTCAGCGTTTCTATAGTCGTGTGAATATCATCGTGCCAGCGTTGCAGTGACGCATCTTCCAGCACTCCGTCGCTGTCGCCCGTGCCGTAGAAGTCCAGCAGGGTACAGGCAAAGCCCCGGGCGGCAAAGGCCCTGGCCTGCGTGGCGACGATAGCCCGACACCGATTCATTTCTTCCGCGAACGGTGGCAGATAAACAATGTGTCCGCGCACTGCGCCAGGCGGCAAGAACTGCTGTGTAAACACACGTTTCCCCGGTGCACCAAGAAAGCGCGGCCGCATTGCGATATCAGCGGACGGGGTATCGACTGGACTAGGCACAGGGTATTGGCTCCAAACTATCGGCGCGAGGCTCTCGACGCTGTTGGCTGTGATAGCACATACGCAGAGACTCAGGACTGGTGCAGGTGCACTTTACCGCTCAGGACCATCTCTGCCTCGGGAATACCGAGAAATGCCAGTATTGCCCGCTGGCCCTCGGTAGTGCTCATTTCGTTGGTATCAAATATCCTGAAGCTGTCCGGGTAGAGGTTCTGCAGTCGCTCCGCCTCGAGGTAGTAGTAATCCCAGTACATCTCGATCGCCGCCTGCTTGCTCGGCGCCTCGAACTTTGGAAAACAGCTGTCCCATACCGGATCCTTTTTCCACACTGTGCCATCGTGCTCCTGCCAGAAATTGTACTCCTTGTACAACGGCATGCGGGTCAGCCAGGACCTTATCCGGTCACCCCAGAGCAGGGAGGGCCAACGGCTTATGCTGCTCTTCTTCAACCAACTCTGGACGGTTTGCGCACGGTCGCGGCGCAGACAGACAAACAGGCAATCCGGCACGGCCTCGAGTATGTCCCCTACATAGTTCAAATAGTAAAACGCGATATCGCCAATCAGC
>Ga0102938_10000278_pt1 | contig 36925 bp, 43 predicted proteins | sample SalPonR2_B_D2_MG_FD_84516 | JGI IMG/M metagenome (GOLD analysis project Ga0102938, IMG submission 84516) | Salt pond soil microbial communities from South San Francisco under conditions of wetland restoration - Salt Pond MetaG R2_B_D2_MG | ecosystem: Environmental > Aquatic > Marine >...
CAGGGCGGAACCTTCCTTGTGACCACCGGGAAATTCACCGGCCGCTCGCCCAAGGACAAGGCGATCGTAAAGACAGCCGGTGTGGTCGACACCATATGGTGGGAAAACAACGCCGCCATGACGCCCGACGCTTTTGACCGTCTGCATGCCGACATGCTGGACCATATGAAAGGCGGCGAATACTTCGTGCAGGATCTGTATGGCGGCGCCGATCCGGCGCACCGGCTGGACGTGCGGATCGTCAGCGAGCTGGCCTGGCACAACCTGTTCATTCGCCACCTGCTGCGCCGGCCTGACGCCGAGGAACTGGCCGGGTTCGTGCCCGAGTTCACGATCATCAACTGCCCCAGCTTCAAGGCCGATCCCGAACGTCATGGCTGCCGCAGCGAAACGGTGATTGCGCTGAACTTCGAAAAGAAGCTGATCCTGATCGGCAACACCGAATATGCCGGTGAGAACAAGAAGGCCGTTTTCACCCTGTTGAACTACATCCTGCCCGGTGACGGCGTGATGGCGATGCATTGCTCGGCCAACCACGCGATTGGCGACCCCGAGGACGCAGCGGTGTTCTTCGGCCTGTCGGGAACCGGAAAGACCACCCTGTCCGCAGATCCCGGCCGGACCCTCATCGGTGATGACGAACACGGCTGGTCGGACAAGGGCTCCTTCAACTTCGAGGGCGGGTGCTACGCCAAGACAATCAACCTGCGCGAAGAGGCCGAGCCCGAGATCTATGCCACGACCCGGAAATTCGGCACCGTGATCGAGAACATGGTTTTCGACCCCGACACGCTGGAACTGGATTTCGACGATGACAGCCTGACGGCCAACATGCGCTGCGCCTATCCGCTGGAAATGATCTCGAACGCGTCCGGTACCGGGCTTGCGGGCCATCCCAGGAACATCGTGATGCTGACGTGTGATGCCTTTGGTGTCCTGCCGCCGATCGCGCGGCTGACGCCAAGCCAGGCCATGTATCACTTCCTGTCGGGGTTCACGTCAAAGGTGGCGGGCACCGAACGCGGCGTGACCGAGCCCGAGCCCACGTTTTCCACCTGTTTCGGCGCCCCCTTCATGCCGCGTCGCCCCGAGGTCTACGGAAAGCTGCTGCAGGCAAAGATCCAGCAGCATGGGGCAACCTGCTGGCTGGTGAACACGGGCTGGACCGGCGGCGCCTATGGCACCGGCAGCCGGATGCCCATCAAGGCGACCCGGGCGCTTTTGTCGGCCGCGCTGGACGGGACCCTGAATGGCGGCCAGTTCCGCAAGGATCCGAACTTCGGCTTTGAAGTGCCGGTGACGTGCCATGGCGTCGATGATGGCCTGCTGGATCCGCGCCAGACCTGGGCCGACAGAACCGCCTATGACCGTCAGGCGGCCAAGCTGGTGCAGATGTTCGCGGATAACTTCGCGCAATACGTCCCGTTCATTGATGATGACGTGAAGGCGGCTGCGATTTCCTGACCTGATTGATCGGGTGCGCCGGCCGGGTCCGTTGGCCCGGCGGCGTTGCGTGCTGGTCAGACAGGCCTATGTAAATGGCATAGTCCCCATGACGTGAGCCACCGCCATGCCCCCGATCCTGCGCGCCACCCTTTTGTGTGCGTTCCTGCCTCTGGGCCCTGTCCTGGGGCAGGATGCCAATACGGACGTGCTGCAGGGGCAGGGGGTCGAGACCCTGATCTACGGGATCTATTGCGCCGAGGCGCCCATCGACCTGGAAGAGGCCCCCGGAACAGCGGCCGGCGTGGTCAATCTGGTCTCTGACCTGCCCGAGATGCGCGCCATCACGACGCGCGTTCCGGCACGGCTGGGGATCGGGTTTGGACTGCTGGTCGAGCTGAAGGACGGTCTGATCCATGATCCCCTGTCGATCACACTGACCCACCCGCCCTATCCCGATAGCGGGATCGAGGTGGAAACCTGGCAAAGCGCGGTCGACGGGATCAGCCCAGGTCTGATCGGTTTCAGTTTCGAACAGCCATCGGAGCTGGTTGTCGGGGCATGGACGTTCGAAGCCGTCCATGACGGAGAGGTGGTTTTCCGCGTCACCTTCGACGTCGTGCCCCCCGCGCTGGCGCCGGACCTGGCCGGATCGTGCGAGGGCGCCTTTCTGTCCTAGATGGGCAATCGGGGTCCCGGCGCGCGGCATTGCCCCAGGAACCAAACGTCTCAGCCCATCAGCCCGCGGCGCACCAGATTGGCCCCGGTGATCACCAGGACGATCAGCGTCACCTTGCGGAACATGTCGGGGTTCAGGCGATCCAACATCCAGAACCCCATCCGCATCCCGATGAAACCGGGGATCAGCAGCGCCGCGGAAAACGGGGCTGTCACCAGGTTCAGGACGCCCGATTGCAGGTGCCCCGCCAGCAGGCTGACGGCCCCCAGGCTATAGACCACGCCTTGCACGAGGATCAGCTTGGCCTTCGGTGTGTCCAGCGCGATCAGGTACAGCACGGTTGGCGGACCCCACGTGCCCGTCAGCCCGCCGAGGGACCCGGTAAAAAGCCCCACGCCCCATTCCGCCGCCCTGCGGTATCGGGGCGGGATGCTGAACCGGACGCCAACCAACTGGATCAGTGACAGGATCACCACGGGAATCCCGATGATGAGGTAAAACACCTGCGTCGGGATCACGGTGATGAACTGCGCGACGATCAAGATCATCACGCAGACGATCAGGATGAAACGCCAGTATTCGCGGAAGGCCTGGATGATCTCGGCACGGGAAAAGCGCAGCACCTGCAACAGGTTCGACATCACGATCGGCAGAACCACACCAGCAACAGCGAGAAGGGGGTCGAGAAACAGCGTCAGGCCCGAGATCATCACCAGTGGCATGGCGAAGCCGATCGCGCCCTTGACGAAACCCGCCACAAGCGTGACGCCGCAGGCCGCGACGAAAGCCCAGAGGGGCATCAATTGAAGAGTTTCTTGCAGCATGATCCGCCTTTCGCCTCCCTCTTCTAGATGAGCCGTCCGGTCGCTGCACCGCAAAAAGTTGCGCGACATTTTCGTGCGTTTGGGAATAAATCTTGGTATTTTTGTTGCGCTGCACCTGCGAAGGCTCTACATCGCACTAGACCGGGCCGATGGCCCAAGCGCGTACAGAAGCAGGAGTGTTCCCATGCCCGATGATGGACAGCCGATCCAGACAAACCCGACCCTGTTGCCGGACCTTCTGGCGCTGACGGGTGCTGCCGTGGCCCCCGCCGAAACGCTGTTGTCGGCAGCCACGCAGCGAGTGCGCGACCTGGTCAGCGACGGCGGCCGGGTTTCGGCCGCAGCGCTCGAGGCCAACCAGACGGCGGTTCACGGGCTGGCCTGGGTTGCGACCTATGTGGAATCGTTGCGGCAGATGCATGGATGGGCCGAAAAGCTCGAGTCCGAGGGCAGGTTCGGCGAGGTCGAGCAATTGATCTTGCAGATCTCGTTCGGGGAATACCTCTGGCAGCTTTACGGCGGCATCCAGATGAACCAGGGCGAGATTGTCCGCCCCCAGGATCTGGGCCTTGGCCAGGAAGACCAGCGCGCCCTGATGGCGCCCGCGGTCATGACGTTGACCCAGTCGGGCAACACCCAGGCTGCGCGCCTGCGGCTGGTTGCGCTCATGCGTGAACGCTCGGCGGAAATCACCGTGGGGATCTCCGGTCTCGACGACGAGCTCGAGATGATCCGCGAACAGTTCCGCCGCTATGCCGTGGATAAGGTCGAACCCTTTGCCCATGAATGGCACCTGAACGATCAACTGATCCCGATGGAGGTGGTCGGGGATCTGGCAGAGATGGGCGTTTTCGGCCTGACCATCCCCGAGGAATTCGGCGGCTTCGGTCTGTCCAAGGCATCCATGTGCGTCGTGTCCGAGGAATTGAGCCGCGGCTATATCGGTGTGGGCTCCCTCGGGACCCGGTCCGAGATCGCGGCCGAACTGATCATCGCCGGCGGCACCGATGCGCAAAAGCAGAAATGGCTGCCAAGCATCGCATCGGGTGAAACGCTGCCCACGGCGGTGTTCACCGAACCCAATACCGGGTCCGACCTGGGCGCGCTGCGCACGCGCGCGGTGCAGGATGACGCAGGCGATTGGGTGCTGAACGGCAACAAGACCTGGATCACCCACGCCGCGCGCGCCCATGTCATGACGGTGCTGGCCCGCACGATTCCCGACACGACAGACTACAAGGGGCTGTCCATGTTCCTTGCGGAAAAGACGCCCGGCACCGATGACGTCCCCTGGCAGGATCCCGGTATTTCCGGGGGCGAGATCGAGGTGCTCGGGTATCGCGGCATGAAGGAATACACGGTCAATTTCGACGATTTCAAGGTCGACGCTGACAACCTGTTGGGTGGGGTCGAAGGGCAGGGCTTCAAGCAGCTGATGCAGACCTTTGAATCGGCCCGCATCCAGACGGCGGCGCGGGCCATCGGTGTGGCGCAGGCCGCGATGGACGAAGGCATGAAATATGCCGAGGATCGCAAACAGTTCGGCAAATCGCTGGTGGAATTCCCCCGCGTGGCGTCGAAACTGGCGATGATGGCCGTGGAAATCATGGTGGCGCGCCAGCTGACCTATTTCTCTGCCCGCGAAAAGGACAACGATCGCCGCTGCGACCTGGAGGCCGGCATGGCCAAGCTGTTGGGTGCGCGGGTCGCCTGGGCGGCAGCGGACAACGCGCTGCAGATCCACGGCGGCAACGGGTTCGCGCTGGAATACAAGATCAGCCGAATCTTGTGTGACGCACGCATCCTGAACATTTTCGAGGGTGCTGCCGAAATTCAGGCGCAGGTCATCGCGCGGCGTTTGCTGGGCTGATCCATCCGCTTCAGGTCTCTAGAGCAAGCCCGGCCCTGTCATCAGGGCCGGGCTTGACGTTTGCGGCTTCCGCCTTAAAGTTAGCGACACTTACTTTATTGTCCAGGGGGAGCACCCGACATGCCCAAGACCGTCTTGTTGACCGGAATCAGCGGCTTTATCGCCAAGCGCATCGCGCTTGATCTTCTCAATGCAGGACACACTGTGCGCGGCTCCGTGCGTTCGGATGGCCGCGCCGACGAAGTGCGTGCCGCGATCCGGCCGCTTCTTGACGATCCCGCGGTTCTGGACCGGCTCGGTTTCGTGGTGCTGGACCTGACGCAGGATGGCGGCTGGTCCGATGCCATGGCGGGTGTCGATGTGCTGATGCATACGGCTTCGCCGTTCCCGATGACGCAGCCGAGCGATGAAGACCAGATCATCCGCCCCGCGGTGGACGGCACGTTGCGCGCCTTGCAAGCCGCGCAATCCGCCGGTGTCACGAGGGTGATCCTGACCTCATCGGTTGTCGCGATCGAGGCCAAGGACAAGGCCGGCCCCTATACCGAGGCTGACTGGTCCGACACCACCCACCCCAAATCAAGCGCCTATTACAAATCCAAGACGCTGGCGGAACGGGCCGCCTGGGATTTCGTCGAGGCCCATCCCGAGATGAAGCTCACCACCATCAACCCGGCGCTGGTTCTGGGGATGCCGCTGGATCAGCATTATGGAACGTCGCTGTCCCTGATCGAACGCATCCTTGGCGGCAAGGATCCGATGATGCCCGATATCGGGTTCGGCGTCGTCGATGTGGCCGACATCTCTGCCATGCATATCGCCGCCATGGACAGGGACGAGGCCATCGGGAAACGTTTCATAGGCTCAAACGGCACCATGACCATGCCGCGCATCGCGCAGCATCTGGCGGCCCGGTTTCCGGATCGCAAGATCGCCACCAGGATCGCACCGAAATTCATGCTGCGCGTGCTGTCCCTGTTCGATCCGTCGATCAAGACCGTTCTGCCCGCCATCGGTCGCACCCCGCATTTCGACAACAGCCGGGCGCGCGATATACTTGGCATTACCTTCACCGCGCCGCTTGAGGCTATTGACCGTGCCGCGGCGGCCGTGATGTCCCAAAGGTGATCCGATCCCCAAGGTCCTATGCGCAGCTTTCTTGCCCTTACCCTGCCCGATCCCGTCCGTGCGGCCCTGTTGCGCGCGCACGGCACCCTGCCCACAGGCCGCCCGGTGCCGGAAGAAAACCTGCACCTGACGCTGGCCTTTCTGGGGGATGTGCCCGACGCGGTGCTCGAAGAAATCGACGTCGTTTTGTCCTCTACCCGCCTGGCCGCGCCGCGCATCTCCTTCGGTGGTCTTGGAACCTTTGCCGAGATGGAACAGGGGTTGGTCTTTGCCGAGGTTCTGGCCGATGACACGCTGGTGCACCTGCAGGCCAAGGTGACCCGGATCGCGCGGGCTGCGGGCGCCGACCTGCCCCGTCGCAGGTTCCGCCCCCATGTGACGCTGATGCGGGCCAACCGGCAGCCCAAGGGGCCGGCGCGCGACAGGCTTGCCACGACACTGGGCTTGCGCCCCGACATTCCCGGTTTCACGGCGACCCGGCTTGCCTTGTACCAATCCCGATTGGGCCCGCGCGGGGCGCAGCACACGATCCTGGCCGACTACGCTCTGGGCTGATGGGGGCTGACTGGCAGTGCGCCAGCCCTCAGGGGGACCGGCGTTCCAGAAGGTCCACCAGCCTGCCGCGCGCGGCGGGCAGGGGTCTGGATCCAAGGGCAGGGGCCAGATGCTCTTGCAGGAAATGCCCGGTCACCCGAAGACCCGACAGGATATCGCCCGGCGCGTCCGAAAGCCCTGCCAGGGCCGGCGAAAGTGGCAGCAGCCGATCCTTGAACTGGCCCGCGCCGGCCTCGGTCACGGCGCGGCCCGTTTTGGGCGACACATAAGCCAGGCTCTGCGTGGCCCCCGTCACGGCGCATCGGCTCAAATCAAGGCCAAACCCCGTTTCCTCAAGCAGGGCCAGTTCCCACCCCAGATAGGCCGACGCCCACCGGTCCGCCCCGATCCCGTCCAGCAGGGCCAGGCTGCGGGCATAAAGCGCCGGATAGGCCAGGCGTTCCGGTAGTGAAAACGACAAGAGCCCGCAAACCGCGTTCAGCCCCGCAAGCGACAGGCGATCGCCCATCGCGTCCGCCGCGCGCCCCCGGATGAGCTCGACCGTGTAGCTGCCCAGATGATCCTCGAGCCTTGCGCGCCAAGCGGCATCCAGCTGCGCGCCAGGCTGCAGCAAAGGCGCCATCTTGCGCGATGCACCGCCGCGCACGACGCCCAGATGCCGCCCGCGTTCGGCGGTAAACAGGTCCGCGATCGCGGCATGTTCCCCATGCCTTCGCACGCCCAACAAGATGCCGTCCGCTCGCCAATCCATACCGCTCACATAAGCGCGCGCCTCGCCGCTTGTCCACGCGCATCACCCGTGGCAGATTCCGCCACATGTTTCCGGCGCTCTCCAGACCCGCCCGCCGCACCGCCGCCATGATCGCCTGTCTGGCGGCCATCTCGGTGGTGGCGCAATTCCTGCATCTGAACGCCGTCAGCCAGGAACCCTATTCCGATACCGCGTTGTCCATGGCGCGCTACTTCACCATTCTGACGTCGGGCTTCGTGATCGTGACCTTCGCGGTCGCGGCCACGCGGCGGCAAGGGGTATCGCCCCCATGGCTGGCGGCGCTGACCGTCTCGACGATCATGGTCGGCGCGGTCTATCACATACTCCTGTCCGGCCTCGTGACCTTCACCGGCCTCGGCGTCTGGGCCGATCATGGGCTGCACACGGTGCTGCCGCTGGCGTGTCTTGCCTGGTGGCTTGTCTTTGCGCCCAAACGCGAGCTGGAATTCGTCGACCTGCCGATCTTCGTTCTGTGGCCATCCATCTACACGGCCTATGCGCTTTGGCGCGGGGCGGTGGACGGCATCTACCCCTACCCGTTCATGGATCTGAACACATCCGCGCCCGCAGCCGTCGCGACCAACCTGGCGATCTTGATGGTATGCGTGCTTCTGGCGGGCGTCATGGCGGTGTCGATCGGCCGCTTTGCCGATCGCTAGGGGCTGTCCCCGGCCAGCCCGTCCTGCTCCAGCAAGGTCCGGCCAGCGCGGTCTTCCACCTCGATCACCCAAAGATCCGGGTCAAAGGACCGCTGCCTTGCGATGGCCGCGTCGACATCCGCCTCTGGCCCGTCTTCCAGAACCATCCATGCCGATGCGCCGCTCGACAGGTCCGTGCGCCGCTGATAGGACACGGCCCGGCCGTCCAGCGTGTTGGACTTCACCAGCACCGCACCCGCCGTCGCATCGCCGCGCGCCACGACGAAGGCCGGAATATCCGCCAGCCTGAGCCGCGTCAGGTAGGCCTGAACCCAGAAATCCGCAGTCAGCCTGGTCACGTGATCCTCAGCTTTCCCAAGCCTCGATGGCGCCGGGGCCGCTCAGGCGCCATCCTTGAAATCCAGGCCCATCTCCGAATACCGTTCGGCCTCATCCAGCCAGCCCGGACGCACCTTGACCTGCACGAACAGATGCACGCGCCGGCCCAGAAACGCCTCCAGCTCTTCGCGCGCCGCCTTCGACACTGCCTTCACCGTCTCGCCCTTGTGGCCAAGCAAGATACCCTTGTGCCCGTCGCGGGTGACATAGATGATCTGGTCGATCCGGGCCGAGCCATCCTTGCGCTCTTCCCAATTCTCGGTTTCGACGGTCAGCTGATAGGGCAACTCCTGGTGCAGGCGCAGCGTCAGCTTTTCCCGCGTCATCTCGGCCGCGATCATCCGCATCGGCAGATCCGCGATCTGATCCTCCGGGTAGAGCCACGGGCTCTCTGGCATGGCCTGGGCCAGCCATTGCCGCAGGTCATCAACCCCGTACCCCTTCTCGGCCGAGATCATGAAGGTCTTCTCGAAGGGAAAGGCCGCGTTCATCTCTTCCGTCAGCTTCAGCAGACCCTGCGCCTCGACCCGGTCGATCTTGTTGATCGCCAGGGCCACGCGCCGTCCTTCGGTGCGTTCCTTCAACCCGTCCAGGATCGCCTGGGTGCCCTCGGTCAGACCCCGATGCGCCTCGATCAGCAAGACCACGACATCCGCGTCCGCGGCCCCGGTCCAGGCCGCGGCCACCATCGCGCGATCGAGCCGGCGGCGCGGGCGAAACAGGCCGGGCGTGTCGACAAAAACGATCTGGCTGTCGCCTTCCATCGCCACACCCCGGATCCGGGCGCGGGTGGTCTGCACCTTGTGGGTGACAATCGACACCTTCGCACCGACCATTCTGTTCAACAGGGTCGACTTGCCTGCATTCGGTTCCCCGATCAGGGCAACGAATCCGGCGCGCGTGCTGGTATCGGACATTGGTGTGACGCCTCGAAGCATGAACAATCTCCGCTGATACAGCCAATCGCCCGGAAGGAAAAGCGCTGCCGCCTTGTCTTCTCTGTTTCAGAAATATCCCGGGGGTTTGGGGGCTGGCCCCCAAGCGGGCCGCCGGGATCCGGGGCTGCGCGGGCGGTCCGCGCCCTGCCACCCGCCACGAGCGGCAGAAAATCCCATTTTCTGCACGGGTCGCCGCGCGCGGCGATGCCCGGTCAGCTCAGTCGCGCCAGCAGCGCCTTGGCCGCCGCCTGTTCCGCCTGCCGTTTCACGCGGCCCTCCGCCTCGGCCACATCCCCCGAGGCAAGACGCACCTCGATGCGGAATACCGGGGCGTGATCGGGGCCGTCGCGGCCCAGTTCCGTGTAGACCGGCGGGCTCATGCCGCGGGCCTGCGCCCATTCCTGAAGGGCTGTCTTCGCGTCCCGAGCATCTTCGTCCACGCTGTCCACGCGCCCGCCCCACAGCTTCACGATCACCGCGCGGGCGGGCTCGAACCCCGCGTCCAGGTAAATGGCGGCGATCACGGCTTCCATCGCATCACCCAAAAGGGCGGTCTTGCGCCGCCCGCCGGTGGCCATCTCGGATTTTCCCAGCCGCAAGACGGCACCCAGGTCGATCTGGCGTGCCACGTCGGCACAGGCCTCCTTGCGCACCAAGGCATTGAATCGCGGCGCAAGCTGGCCTTCCTTGGCAGCCTGGTCCTGGGCCAGGACCGCCTCGGCCATGACAAGGCCCAGAACGCGATCCCCCAGGAACTCCATGCGTTGGTTGTCGGGGCGGGTCGACGATGACAGCGAGGAATGCGTCAGCGCACGCGTCAGCAGCTCCGGGTCATTGAACCGATGCCCCAGGCGCTCGCAAAACGCCTCCAGTTCGCGCGACAGCTTCACTCGATCGCCCGGAAAAACCGATCTGCGCGCCAGGTCCAGAAATAGATCATGCGCCGCCCGGCCGAGGAGAACACGATCCGGTCGGCGCGACCAAGGATGTTCTCGAACGGGACAAAGCCGACACCACCCACGGATTGCGGGAACCGGGAATCGACCGAGTTGTCGCGGTTGTCACCCATCACGAAGTAATGGCCGTCGGGCACCACGTATTCCGGGGTGTTGTCGCCGCGACCGCCATCCCCGATGTTCAGGATGGAATGGCTGGTGCCATTGGGCAGCGTCTCGGTAAAGCGGTCCTTGGAACAGACGCCGCCCTCGCCCACGGGCGCATCATTGTCGCAGCGCGGGTATTGCTGCTGCGGCCCCTGGCGCGCGAATTCCTCTTCGAAGGCGGGTTCGGGTGTTTGCGGTGCGGCAACGTCGTTGATGTACAGCACACCTTCGCGCACCTGGATCCGGTCGCCGGGCAGCCCGATGATCCGCTTGATGAAATCGGTGCCTTCGGTCGGATGGCGGAACACCACCACGTCACCGCGTTCGGGTTCGCTGCCAAAGATCCGGCCCTCGAACGGGCACATCGAAAACGGGCAGGAATAGCGCGAATAGCCGTAGGCCATCTTGTTGACGAACAGGAAGTCGCCGATCAGAAGCGTGTCTTTCATGGATCCCGACGGGATCCAGAACGGCTGAAAGAACAGCGTCCGGAATACGCCCGCGATCAACAGGGCATAGACAACGGTCTTGATCGTTTCCCCGATGCCGTCCTTCTTGGCTTCTGCCGCCATGATGTGACCTGCCCTTCTACTCTTTTTTCCGTCGCGCGTTCATGGGCTGCGGCTGCGAATGTGTCAAGCAAGGTGCGCCTGACCCAAAGCGCGGTTGCCGATGCGACATCTAGCTGACGCGCCCACGTCGGGCGGTTGGCGCAAGCACCGGCCGCACGCCTTCCTCGCCATGGGGCAGGGCCTCGATCACCACATAGGCGTGCGCCCAGGGATGATCGTCTGTCAGGCTTACATGGATGACCGACTCGTAGCCTTCGGGCGTCATGCGATCGAGACGGTCTTTCGCCCAGCCGCTGACATGCATCACCGGTTGACCGGTCTTCATGTTGGTGACGGACATGTCCTTCCAGGCGATCCCCATGCGCAGCCCTGTGCCAAGCGCCTTGGAACACGCCTCCTTGGCGGCCCATCTCTTGGCATAGACCGCTGCCGGGTCTTTCATCCGCTCGGCACGTTGTTGTTCGGTCTCGGTAAAGATGCGGTTGCGAAAGCGGTCGCCGAAACGATCCAGGACCCCCTTGATACGCTCGATATTGGCAAGGTCGGTGCCGACGCCCAGGATCATTCTGCCACCCTTTCGATCAGACGTTCCGGGCCGCGTCCATGGCCGCGCGCATGGTTGCGATTGCATCGGGCAGGCCGATGAACACCGCTTCGCCGATCAGGAAGTGGCCGATATTCAGTTCTGCGACTTCCGGAAGGGCGGCGATCGGGGCCACGGTGTCATAGGCCAGCCCATGGCCCATATGCACCTCCAGCCCCAGATCGGCGGCGCGTTTCGCGCCATCGATCAGGCGCGCCAATTCCGCGTCGCGGGCGGCGAAATCGCCATCGGCATGGTGGTCGCAATACGCGCCCGTGTGCAGCTCGATCACCGGCGCGCCGATCTTGTGCGATGCCTCGATCTGGGCGGGATCGGCGGCGATGAACATCGAGACGCGAATGCCGGCCTCCGCCAGAGGCGCCACGAAACCGCGCAACCGGTTCAGGTCGCCGGCCACTTCCAGCCCCCCCTCGGTGGTGCGCTCCTCGCGGCGTTCGGGCACGATGCAGGCCGCATGTGGCATGTGGCCAAGCGCGATGGCCTGCATCTCGTCGGTGGCGGCCATCTCGAAGTTGAGGGGGATGGTGATCGCGCCCATGATAGCGGCAATGTCGGCATCCCGGATGTGCCGGCGGTCTTCGCGCAGATGCGCCGTGATCCCGTCCGCGCCTGCCGATTCGGCACTGCGCGCCGCGCGGACCGGATCGGGCAGCGCCCCGCCCCGCGCATTGCGCAGCGTCGCCACATGGTCGATATTCACGCCAAGCCGCAGCTTATCCGCCATGGTATTCGTCCTCTATTCCGCGACCCTTGCCCGGTCGCGCATCTTTTCGAGTTTCTTGCGCATCCGCGCCAGCCGCCGTTTCTGATAGGCGCGGATCACCGGCACGCTGAGATAGTAGCAGATCGCGCCGCAAATGATGCCGGGCACGATGCCGCCAACCATCCAAGGAAAGAACACGTCATCGTAGAACCTGTGCAATTCGTCCCAGTGGGCGCGTTCGGGCGTGAACATCGCCATGAAATTGTGCCACAGGTCGCGCCCCGCCCCCAGGAACTTGGACGACAGGGATTCGTCGACGACCCCGCGCACCGAACTGCCAAGCATGAAATGGCCGGTCTTGAGCGAAATGAAGGCGATCGGAATATAGGTCAGCGGGTTGCCGAGGAATGTCGCCAGCAACGCCGCAAGGATCGAGCCGCGCATGAGCTTGGCGACGACGGCCGCAACCACGAAGTGCAACCCGAAGAACGGCGTGAAGATCGTGAAGGCACCAGCGAAGATGCCGCGCGCGATCTGTTCCGGGGTGCCGGGCAGGCGTCGCATGCGGTGTTGGACATACTGAAAGGCGCGCAGCCATCCGCCACGCGGCCAAAGCACTTCGCCCGCGATCCTGATGATCGACCGTGAGTCTCTTCTTTTGAAGACCACGTGGTCTGCCTTCCCTTGCACCACGCGACCCATATAGGGCCGCAACCGTGGATGTCGTCCTTTGTCTGATCCCCCGCACCGCGCGGGCGGTCAGGGGCGGCGATCCAGATCCTGGGACCGATGCAGGTTGGCCACGTCACTATCCAGATCGACCGCCATCATCACCGCGTGGAGGTGTTCGGCGTCGCGTACATCCACATCAATCAGCAATCGGAAAAAATCTGGCTTGCGGTCAACGAAATGCAGGTCCGAGATATTGGCGTTCTGTTCGCCGATCAATGTGCATATGCGCCCAAGCACACCGTTTTCGTTGGAAATCGTGACATCTATCGTGACATTGTGAACGGGGGCATGCCGCCCTTCGGTCCAATGCAGGTCGATCCAGCGTTCCGGTGTCTCGTCAAAGGCGGCGAGTGCCGCACAGTTGATGGCGTGCACGATAGGGCCCTTGCCCGGATAGGTGATCCCGACGATGCGTTCGCCCGGCACCGGCTGGCAGCACTGCGCGCGCCGGGTTTCGGCCCCCGGCGGCAGACCGATCACGGCGCGCACGGCCTCGACACCCACGGTGTCGGTCTTGCCGACCAGTTCGGGGTAAAGCCGTGCCACCACCGATCGTGCGGATAATTCGGCAGACCCGATGCGCGCCAGCATCTCGTCCCCGTTCTTGAGCCCTATGGCGACAGCGGCCGTGCCCAACGCCTTGTCGGTGGCCTTTTTGCCCACCTGGGCAAAGGCGACGCGCGCCAATTCGAGCCCGAGTTTGATGAATCTTTCACGATCTTCCTCGCGCAGGGACCGCCGGATCGCGGACTTGGCCCGCCCGGTCACGGCGATATCGATCCAGGTCGCTTGCGGCGTTTGCCCTTCGGCGGTGATGATCTCGATGGACTGGCCATTCTTCAGGCGTGTCCATAGTGGCACGCGCAGCCCGTCGACCTTGGCGCCCACGCAGCTATGGCCGATGCGGGTATGGATCGAATAGGCAAAATCGATGGGCGTGGCCCCTTTGGGCAGTTGCACCACATCGCCCTTGGGGGTGAAGCAGAAGACCTGATCGGAGTACATCTCGAGCTTCACATGCTCCAGGAACTCTTCGTGATCTTCCGCGTTCTCGAACCGTTCGGTCAGGCCCTCCAGCCATTTTGCCGGATCGACCGCAAAAGGGTTTTCCGCACGCACACCGTCGCGATAGGACCAATGCGCCGCAACGCCGGCTTCGGCGACATCATGCATCTGCCGGGTGCGGATCTGCACCTCGACCCGTTTGCCGTCGCGCCCCGATACCGTCGTGTGGATCGATCGGTAGCCGTTGGATTTGGGCTGGCTGATGTAATCCTTGAACCGCCCCGGAACCGCCCGCCACCGTTGATGGATGGCGCCCAGAATGGTGTAGCATTCGTCTTCGGTCCTGGTGATGACGCGAAAGCCGTAGATGTCCGAAAGGCGTGAAAACGCGAGGTCTTTTTCCTGCATCTTGCGCCAGATCGAGAACGGCTTTTTTGCCCGGCCGAACACATCCGCCTGGACGCCATGCTTTTCGAGAACAGCCCCGATATCGTCGGTGATCTTGGGGATGACGTCGCCGGTTTCCTTTTGCAAGGTCAGAAAACGGCGGATGATTGACGTGCGTGCCTCGGGGTTGAGCACCCGAAAGCTGAGGTCTTCGAGTTCTTCGCGCATCCAGTGCATGCCCATGCGACCGGCGAGCGGCGCAAAGATATCCATGGTCTCATGGGCTTTCTTTTGCTGCTTTTCGATCGGCATGTGGCGGATCGTGCGCATGTTGTGCAGCCGGTCGGCCAGTTTCACCAGGATCACGCGCAGATCCTTGGACATTGCCATCAGGAGCTTGCGAAAGTTTTCGGCCTGCTTGGATTCAAGGTTCGACAGTTCGAGATTGGTCAGCTTGGTGACCCCGTCGACAAGTTCGGCGACATCTTCGCCGAACCTTTCGGCAATCTCGCCATAAGTGCCCTTGGTGTCCTCGATCGTGTCGTGCAGCAGGGCGGTTACGATGGTGGCATCGTCCAGCCGCTGTTCGGTCAGGATCGCGGCGACTGCAACGGGATGGGTAAAGTAGGGCTCGCCGGAATGGCGTGTTTGCCCCTTGTGCATCGCCTGGGCATAGGAATAGGCGCCACGGATGAGCGCCTCATTCGTTTTGGGATTGTAGTTTCGAACGAGCGACAGCAGGTCGTCGACGTCAATCATCCGCGTCCCAACCTGCCCCGTCGGTTACCGCTGGCCCTGGGCTTCCATGAGCGCGCGCAGCATCTGCTCTTCGCTCATGTCGTCCTGAACCGGGCGATCCTGTTCCACGCCCTGCAACAGCGCCATGGCGTCTTCTTCGGGCTCATCGACCTCGATCTGGGTCTGATGGCTTTCGATCAGGCGCTCGCGCAGGTCGTCGGCCCCTTGGGTTTCCTCGGCGATTTCGCGCAGGGCGACCACCGGGTTCTTGTCGTTGTCGCGATCGATGGTCAGCGCGGAGCCGGACGCGATTTCGCGCGCGCGGTGGCTGGCAAGCATCACCAGTTCGAACCGGTTGGGAACTTTATCGACGCAATCTTCAACGGTGACGCGGGCCATAACGGGCTACTCCACAATCTGCTACGGGAGGGGGTGCAAACCGCTCATCTATCGCCGGGTGCGGGAAATGACAAGGGCGATGCGCCGCATCAGCCTGTGTTTTCTGGAATCTGGCCCGTCTCGCAGGGCAAAATCGCGGCCCGTTCGGCAGCCGGGCGTGCGGCCAGCATCTGGGCCACGGACTTGCCGGTCAGGGGATGCACCCAGTCAGGGGCGATATCGGCCAGGGGAACCAGCACGAAACTGCGCTCTGCCAGGCGCGGATGCGGCAAGATCAGTCGATCGGGTGTGTCGGTCGCAGCGCGGTCAATGGGCAGATCCGCCCAGAGGGCCTGTGTTTCCGCATCGGGGGCCACCGTTTGGCCAAGTGCAATGAGATCCAGATCTATGATTCGAGCCTCCCATCTGTTTTGCCGGGTTCGGCCCAGGTCCTTTTCAATTTTATGCAGCATATTCAGCAGGTATTCCGCAGATAACGACCAATTGATGGAAACGCAGGCATTCAGGAATACAGGGCCCGAGCCTGGTGGGAAAGCCGGGGTTCGGAACACTCGGCTTGCCTTTATCGGCTGGCCTGATTGATTTTCCAAGTAATTCAGGGCTTTCTGCAATGTCTCGGCCGGCGAGCGGTCGCCCGATGGGAGGTTCGAGCCCAATGCGATATATGCAATCTGTGCCTGCTGGTCCTCAACTGCTTGTTGCACTGTGGTTTTTCTTCCTTATGGTTCGGCGGATGTGCGGCCTGAATTAATGGTGGCATTCGAGTTCTTAGTTAACTAGAAAAATGCAGACGGCACGATGGAGATGATTGGTAATGTTTTATAGAGATGAACGGTTGGCGCTTTTTATTGACGGCTCCAACCTTTACGCAGCCGCGAAAGCGTTAAATTTTGATATTGATTACAAGCTGTTGCGTAAAGAGTTCATGCAGCGGGGCAAGCTCTTGCGAGCCTTCTACTATACGGCATTGCTCGAGAATGACGATTACTCTCCCATTCGGCCACTTGTGGATTGGTTGCACTATAACGGCTTCATGATGGTCACGAAACCTGCAAAGGAATTCATCGACAGTCAGGGCCGACGCAAGGTCAAGGGCAACATGGATATCGAGTTGGCCGTCCATGCGATGGAGATCGCGGACCGCGTCGATCACATCGTGCTGTTCTCGGGCGATGGGGATTTCCGCCCGCTGGTCGAGGCGCTGCAGCGCAAGGGATGCCGTGTTTCGGTGGTGTCGACCATCCGCAGCCAGCCGCCGATGATCTCGGATGATCTGCGCCGGCAGGCCGACAACTTCATCGAGTTGGACGAGTTGAAGGACGTCATCGGCCGCCCGCAGCGGGAACCTGGGTCTGATTTCGCCGCCCCCAGAGCACGAAGCGCGGCTGACAGGACCTGATCGGGGGCGCTTGGCCGCATCCCGCGAAGTTTTGACACGGCAGGTGTGAGCGGGCATCCTTTTGCCCATGGCGCGCCCCAACACTCATCGTCCCCATACTCCGAACCCCGACCAAATGGCCCTGAAGCCAGAGGTTTCCGGCAACGCCATCAATGGTCTGGGCGAGGCGCACACGCGGCGGGCCCGCATGGTGTATTGGGCGCCGAACCCCGACGATATTCCCCATGGGCGCATGCAGCGCTGGTTCTACGAGGCCACGCCGGACGATCCCCGGTTCGCGGAGATCAGGGCCTGGCGGCAGGTCATCTACGACGCGCCCTTGCCGGATGTGACCGGCGATCCGCGCGAGCAGTCCCCCGAAGCCTGGACGGCGGCGCTGGATCGGTTTGTCGGTGACGGATCGTGTGACATGATCGGCGTGGCCCCGATGTCACCTGATTGGGTCTTCGAAGGGTCTACGGTGCCGCAAAGCCGCATCATCGTTTTGGGGGTCCAGCACGCCTATGAGGCCATCGAAACCGCACCCGGAATCCCGGCGTCGGTCGAGGTGTTGCGCCAGTATGGCCGCGCGGCAAAGGCGGCCAAGGATATCGCCGGCTGGCTCAGGCTTCAGGGATGGGCGGCTGACCCCGTGACCGGCCCGATGACCGGTGCGGTGGCGCTGATCCCGCCCGCTCTGGCCTGCGGCTTTGGCGAGTTGGGCAAACACGGATCAATCATCAACCCCGAACTTGGTGCATCATTCCGGCTGTCGGCCGTTCTGACGGATGCGCCATTCGCGCTCACACCCCCGCGAAGTCACGGGATCGACGAGTTCTGCATGCATTGCCGCATTTGCGAAGATGCCTGCCCGCCCGAGGCGATCTTTCCCGACAAGAAGACCGTGCGCGGTGTCGAAAAGTGGTATGTCGATTTCGATGCCTGCCTGCCGTTCTTCAACGAGAACCAGGGATGCGCGATCTGTATCGCCGTCTGCCCCTGGAGCCGCCCCGGCGTGGGTCTGAACCTCGCGGCCAAGCTGGCCCGGCGATCGGACCGCCTGGCCAGGAATTGATCCCGCCCTAGACCTCACCGTCATATTCGCCGCGCGCCGGGTAGTTCTTTTCGATGGCGAAATCGACGGCTGCCAGCAACTCGCGGAAATGCGGCCGGACAAAGGGCATGGTTTGCACGCTCATGTAGTAAAGCGTCTGGTCAGGGTTGATCAGGAACAGGCCGGGTTCGGCGAACAGGGCCGGTTCCTCGATCCCGATCGAGGTCTTCCCCCGCGAGGTCGAGATATACAGCCCCCATTCGCGCGCTGTCTTGAGGCTCAGATCATAGCCGAATCGCAGCTGTGTCGCGGCGATCTTGTCGACCATGCCCTGCGCCCGGTCCTGGCCATCCGACGAGATCGCGACCGAGCCCACGCCGCGTTTGGCGAAGTCATCCGCCAGCTTTTCGAATTCGGTCAGGTAGGTCGCGCAGATCGGGCAATGCAGGCCGCGATAGAAACAGACAACCGTGCCCCGTTCGCCGGTTTCACCGGCCAGATCGAATGTTCCACCACCGATCATGGGAACGGTCAGGTCAGGGGTTTTCCGGCGTGGCATGAGCATGTGCGATGTCTCCTGTTGTCGACCCCCGCAACGTGACAGGCCGGGCCGGGCGCGCAAGACGCGATCACGCTGGACCCCGTCGAAACACGGAGGTTTGAACAGGCTGTGACCGTTTCCCCTGGCACCGGCACCGCTCAGCGTTGCGCTGCGAAATCGACGTTGATCTGGTTGTGGATCTCGATGACTTCGGGGGGCCATGTCGATTTGATGTAGCTGAGAACGGCAATGATCTCGGTCTCTGTCAAAACGTCGCCGAACCCCATCATGTCGCTTTCATAGTTCCCGCCCACCACCGCCGCCGTGCCCTGGGTCGTGATCGTGATCAGGATCTCGTCGGGATGGTGCCAGGTGTGCCCCGTCGGGTCATGCGGCGGGGCGGGCAGGCGACCATTTGCGCCGCGCATCTGCCAATCGGCCTGACCCTCGAGGTTGGCGCCATGGCATGATGCACAGGCGGCAACATAGATCGCCTCGCCCCGTGCCACGACTTCGGGCACCTGCCATTGCAACCGTCCGCTGGACGGGTCCGCCTGTGGCGTGGTGGCCATCAGCGCATAGCCCGCCCCCGCGATCCCGCCGGCCAGCCCGATTCCCATCATGATCTGCACGTTTCGTTTCATGAAATATCCGTGTGTCGGTCGAAATTTTTCTGCAGTTTCAGGCCTTCCCCCTGCTGGAACGCAAGCACCAAGACTGGACGCTTGGTTTTCAAGGTCTTACTCTTTGTCTCACCTGACCGGAGCTGCGCGCCATGACCAAACCGCCTCTTACCCTCTACCTTGCCGCCCCGCGCGGATTCTGCGCAGGCGTCGACCGTGCGATCAAGATCGTCGAGATGGCGATCGAGAAGTGGGGCGCGCCGGTCTATGTCCGGCACGAGATCGTCCACAACAAGTACGTGGTCGATGATCTCAAGGCCAAGGGCGCGGTTTTCGTTGCGGAACTGCACGAATGCCCGGAGGACCGTCCGGTCATCTTTTCCGCCCATGGCGTGCCCAAATCCGTCCCGGCCGAGGCCGCGCGCCGCAAGATGGTCTTCGTTGATGCCACCTGCCCGCTGGTGTCCAAGGTCCATATCGAGGCGCAGCGTCACCACGACAACGGCCTGCAGATGATCATGATCGGCCATGAAGGCCACCCCGAGACGGTGGGCACCATGGGCCAGTTGCCCCAGGGCGAGGTGCTGCTGGTGGAAACGGTCGAAGACGTGGCCACGGTCGAGGTGCGCGATCCCGACCAGCTGGCCTTTGTCACGCAGACAACCCTCAGCGTCGATGACACGGCAGACATCGTCGCCGCCCTGCAGGCGCGGTTTCCCGCCATCGTCGGCCCGCACAAGGAAGACATCTGCTACGCCACCACCAACCGTCAGGAGGCGGTCAAGGCCATGGCGCCGAAAACCGATGCCATGCTGGTCGTGGGTGCGCCCAATTCGTCCAATTCCAAACGCCTCGTCGAGGTCGGATCGCGGGCGGGCTGCACCTATGCGCAACTGGTGCAACGCGCGTCGGATATCGACTGGCGCGCGCTCGAGGGAATAACCTCCATCGGGATCACGGCTGGCGCCTCGGCGCCCGAGGTGTTGATCGAAGAGGTCATCAACGCCTTTGAAGACCGCTTTGACGTGACACGTGAACTTGTGGAAACCGCCGTCGAGAATGTCGAATTCAAGGTGCCCCGCGTATTGCGCGAACCTGCATGACCCATGCCGACGGCCTTTGACCCGCAGTCCGTCCTGTCGCGCCCGCTGATCGCAATCCTGTCGACGCTGGCCGGGGATGGCGCGCCGCGAAACGCGCCGGTCTGGTACCACTGGGATGCAGGGGCGCTTTGGATGCTGTCCGACGACACCGCCAGCTCTGCGCGCCGCATCGCCAGCGACCCCCGGGTAAGTGTCGAAATCGTCGACTACGACAACCGCCAGGGCGTTCTGCGCCATCTGGGCCTGCGCGGCCGGGCCACGATCGAGCCGATGGATCCAGACCTGTTCCGGCGTCTCTTGACCCGGTATCTGGGGCCGGAACCCGGTTGGAACCGTTGGTTCATCGATCAGGTCGCCCGCATCGACGACCCGTCCGGCAGGCTGATACGGCTTGCCCCGGACAACATCTATACCAATGATGTCAGCTACTTTCGGACCGGCCCCGCGCTGGTCCCCCCGCAGGAGCCCACCTCGTGATCACCGCGCAATTCCTTTTGACCGCCCTGGTCGTCGTCATCGCACCCGGCACCGGCGTCATCTACACGTTGGCGGTTGGTCTGGGCCGGGGGCGGGTGGCCTCGGCATGGGCGGCCCTTGGGTGCACCATCGGCATCGTGCCGCATCTGCTGGCCACGACCCTTGGACTGGCGGCGGTTCTTCACACCTCGGCGGTGCTGTTCAACATCGTGAAATTCGCGGGCGTCGCCTATCTGCTCTACCTCGCCTTCAGCGCCCTGCGATCAGGTGGTGCGCTGCGTGTCGAGCCCCGCCGCGAGGTCGAGCCGGGATTTGCGGTCGCCCGGCGCGGGGCGCTGATCAATATCCTCAACCCGAAGCTTTCGATCTTTTTCCTGTCGCTGCTGACGCCGTTCCTGTCCGGCAATCCGGCGACGGTCACCGCCGAGATCCTGATCCTGGGCGGTCTGTTCATGGCGATGACATTCGCGGTCTTCGTACTGTACGGCGCCTTTGCCGCCGCCGCGCGCGACTGGATCCTGGGTTCGGTCCGCGTGATGACATGGATGAACCGATCCTTTGCCGGGATCTTCGCGGCCCTGGCCGGCAGGCTGGCGCTGGAACGCGCCTGACCCCTTGCCCATCCGCCCCGCCCAAGGCAGAACCGATGCCATGACGCGCATACCCCCCGCCGCCCTGATCCTTGGCCTTTCTGGCCTGATCCCCTTTGTCTGGGGCGCGGCCACCGTTCTCTCTCCCGACCTGCTGGCCTTTTCGCAAGGCATGTTCGGGCGGCGGCTGACGGCCCATGTGGTGTTGCAGGGCTATGGCGTCGTGATCTTGTGTTTCATGTCCGGCGTGATCTGGGGGTTTGCGACCCGGGCCGCTGGCCGCATCGCCGCCACCGGCTACGCCCTGTCGGTGCTGCCGGCGCTCTGGGCGTTCTTCTTCGGCCTGTCGCCATGGCCGCCCACGGCGCTGGTGGCGCTGGGTGCGGGGTTCGTGGCGCTCCTGATGATCGACTGGATGTTCTGGAGCCAGGGCCTGGCGCCACCCTGGTGGATGCGCCTGCGCCTGATCCTGACCGGGGTGGTCGTGCCCTGCCTTGCCGTGGGAGCGTTTCTATGACTGACCGCCGGACCATCGATGTGTACCAGGCCAAGGCGCAGGATTACGTGGCCATGGGATTGTCCAGTGAACAGGCGGGTGTCATCGCCGATTTCGTCGCGCGCCTGCCGCGACCGGCGCTTGTGCTGGATCTTGGCTGCGGCCCCGGCATTCACGCGGCCGAAATGATGCGCGCGGGCGTCAGCGTCGATGCGGTGGATGCGACACCCGCCTTTGTGGCCGAGGCGCAGGGGCGCGGCGTGCCCGCCCGCCTTGCCGGTTTCGAAGATATCACCGGCACCGACCTGTACGACGGCATCTGGGCCAGCTTCAGCCTCTTGCACGCCCGCAAGGCCGACGTTCCCCGCCACATTGACGCGCTGGCGACGGCGTTGAAACCGGGTGGCGTGCTGTATCTGGGCATGAAGCTGGGCGAGGGCGAAGAGCGCGACAGCATAGGACGCCATTACAGCTATTTCAGCGAAGAGGAACTGGTCGCCATGCTCGGACAGGTGCGCTTGAACGTGGTGTTTCGCGCGACCGGCCGCGATCGCGGCCTCAGCGGCGAGATCGCCCCTTACATCCACCTGATCGCCGATGCCTGATCTGTTCGCCTATACCGATGGGGCGTGTTCGGGCAATCCCGGCCCGGGGGGGTGGGGGGCCCTGTTGCAGGCCAGGGACGGCGACACCGTCGTCAAGGAACGCGCGCTCAACGGCGGCGAGGCTGACACCACCAACAACCGGATGGAACTCTTGGCCGCCATCGCGGCCCTTGAGGCCTTGGAACGCCCGTCGACCATCACGGTCGTCACCGACAGCGCCTATGTGAAGGGCGGCATCACCTCATGGCTGTTCAGCTGGAAAAAGAACGGCTGGAAAACCGCCACCAGGAAACCGGTGAAGAACGAAGATCTGTGGCGCCGGCTGGATGACGCCGCCAAACGCCACCAGGTGACGTGGGAATGGGTCAAGGGCCATGCCGGCCACCCCGAAAACGAACGCGCCGATGAATTGGCGCGGGCGGGCATGAAGCCCTACAAATGACGCTCGCGCTGACCCTGGACTACGCCGCCGCGCTGGTGTTCGCGCTGACCGGCGCATTGGCCGCGTCGCGCGCTCAGCTGGATATCATCGGTTTCTTCTTCCTGGCCTGCCTGACCGCCGTGGGCGGCGGTACCCTGCGTGACGTGATCCTTGACCGAAACCCGGTCTTCTGGGTGGCGGATCCCACGCCGCTTGCCATCGCCTGCGCGGCCGCCGTGCTGGTGTTTTTCACCGCGCACCTGATGGAAAGCCGGCTCAAGGTGCTGGTCTGGCTGGATGCGCTGGCGCTGGGCATCGCGGTGGCCGCGGGTGCCAGCGTCGCGATGTCGCTGGACCATTCGGCGGTCATCGTGCTGGTCATGGGGGTTGCCACCGGCACCTTTGGCGGCCTGATGCGCGATGTGGTCGCCAACGAGGTTCCTCTGGTCCTGAAACAGGGAGAACTCTACGTCACCGCAGCCCTTGCAGGCGCCGGCGCGGCCCTCGTGACGGCCACCCTGACCCCGATCCCCTACGCGCCCGCCGCAGCCTGCGTGGTCTGCACCTTCATCCTGCGCGCGGGATCGCTTGGCCTTGGCTGGCGGCTGCCGGTCTACAAACCGCGCCCACCGCGCGGCTGACCACCACCCCATCCATCTTTATCCCGAAAATATGGCCGCCGGAGGCATCCGGCATCTGCAACGCGCGATGTCGTTCCCCGTTCCGGGCGCTACCGGCGGCGATTGTTCCGCTTGCGGCGGCGGTTGGCATATTCCGTGGGGATCAGCACCAGCGCCGCGGCCGACCCCAGGATGGCATCGACCCCGGGCGAGCCAAGGCTGAACCCGAACAACGACCGGATGAAGAACAGGGCCAGAACCGCCCCGAACGCGATCAGCACCGATGGCACGATCCCGTTATGGGTGATGTCCCATTTCTCGAACAAGACGGCCACGATCCCCGCGATCATCAACGACCCGAAGAATGAAAACAGGATCATGTTCCGTCTCCCAAAACCATGCCGGGGTCTACCCGTGCGCCTCGCAGATATGCCTCTGCCTGCATCCTCGGCTTGCCCTCTGGCTGCACCTCGGTGATCTCGACCGCGTCCTTGCCGCAAGCCACCATCAGGCCTGACAGGATCGTGCCCGGCACGCCCTGGCCGTCGACGACGTGGCTTTTCAACAGTTTCAAGCGTTTGCCCGCGATCATGGTCCAAGCGCCCGGAAAAGGCGAGAGGCCCCGGATCTGCCGGTCAATGACGGCGGCATCCCGCGCCCAATCCACCCGCGCTTCGGCCTTGTCGATCTTTTCCGCGTAGGTAACGCCGGTTTCGGACTGGATCTCGGGGACAAGATCCTCAAGCCGCGCCAGCGCCTCCACCACGGATGATGCGCCGAGCGCCGACAACTTGTCATGCAGCCCGCCCGCCGTCTCGGTGGCGTCGATCGGGATCTCGCGTCGCAACAGAACCGGCCCGGTATCGAGCCCGGCCTCCATCTGCATGATGCACACGCCGGTTTGCCGATCGCCCGCCATGATCGCCCGCTGGATCGGCGCGGCCCCGCGCCAGCGCGGCAAAAGCGAGGCGTGGATGTTGAGGCAGCCATGGCGCGGGGCATCCAGAACCGCCTGCGGCAGGATCAGGCCATAGGCCACGACCACGGCCACGTCGGCATTCAGCGCCGCGAAGGCGGCCTGCGCCTCGGGCGTTTTCAGCGACACCGGATGGCGCACCGGCAGGCCAAGGGCCTCGGCGCGTCCCTGCACCGGGCTGGGGCGATCCTTCTTGCCGCGTCCGGCGGGGCGGGGAGGCTGGCAATAGACGGCCACAACCTCGTGGCCTGCCGCGATCAGCGCATCCAGCACCCGGACCGAGAAATCGGGCGTCCCCATGAACACGATCCGCATCAGCCGGCCTTTTTCGCGCGTTTCAGCAACATGTCACGCTTTACCTTGGACAGACGGTCGAAATACATGCGTCCCGCCAGGTGGTCGATCTGGTGCTGGACCGACGTGGCCCAGAGGCCGGTAAAATCCCTCCGCACCCGCATGCCCATATGATCGGTGAAGGCGATCGAAACCTCGGCCGGCCGGGTGATCCGGGCCCAGACGCCGGGCAGGTTGGGGCTGGCTTCCTCATGGTCGTTGGTGGCGTCGCTGACGGCAATGATTTCCGGGTTGGCCATCCGGATCGCACGGCCGCGTTCGTCGCTGGCATCCACCACCGCAAGGCGCAGCATCACGCCGATCTGCGGCGCGGCCAGGCCGACCCCCGGCATCGCATCCATGGTTTCGATCATGTCGTCCCAGATCGCGCGGATCTCGTCGGTGACGGATGGCACCTCGTCGGCGGGCGTCCTGAGCCGTTTGTCGGGCCACATGATGAATTCGCGTCTCATGCCGTGGCGCCTTCATGCCGGTCGATGCACAAGATGCCATCGAGATGATCCAGCTCATGCAGGGCGATACGCGCTGTGGTGCCATCCATGGCCGCTTCGTGGCCCGTTCCTTTCGCGTCCTGCCAGCGCAGGCGGATCGCCTTGGGGCGGCGCACAAGACAGGGTGTATCAGGGATCGACAGGCAGCCTTCCTGGCCCGGCACGGTATCCTCCGACGCCCAGTCCACGACCGGATTGATGCAGATCAGCGGCGCGGGATCGCCATCCTTCCAGGTGGCATCCATCACGAAGATCCGCTGTGTCAGGCCAATCTGCGGGCCCGCAAGGCCCCGCCCCGGGGCGTCATACATCACCTTCAGCATCGCCTGTGCCAGATCCTGCAGGTCCGTGCCGAAGTCGGCAAGCGGGGCGCAGACCTTGCGCAGGATCGGATCGGGGTGAAAGCGCAGGCGCAGGTCGCTCACGCCTTTTCCCGCGCGCGTTCTTTTTTCAGCTTCACCATCTTGCGGGTGATCAGCTGCCGCCTGAGCGGTTTGAGGTAATCGATGAACAGCTTGCCGTTCAGGTGATCGATCTCGTGTTGGACGCAGGTCGCCCACAGCCCGGCAAAGGTTTCTTGCTGTTCCGCGCCATCGGGGTCGATCCAGCGCACGGTCACCTCGGCGGGGCGTTCCACGTCGGCGTAGAATTCGGGGATCGACAGGCAGCCTTCCTCGTAGACCGAGATTTCGTCCGAGACTGCGACCACCTCGGGGTTGAACATCGCCAGCGGACGCGGGGCCGCGCCCTCTTCCTTGACGCAATCCAGCACGATCAGGCGCGACAGCACGCCGACCTGCGGCGCGGCCAGCCCGATGCCCGGCGCATCATACATGGTCGCCAGCATGTCGTCGGCCAGCGTGCGCAGATCATCCGTCAGGTCGCTGACCGGGTCGGCGACTTTCTTGAGGCGTGGGTCGGGGTGCAGAAGGATCGGACGTTTCATGGGCGTTGAGATAAGCGATGAGGCCCGTGCTCGCAACGCCTCTTGCACATCTTGCGGCCAAGGCTAGTGTCCGCAGTTCCCGATGACCGGAGGCCACATGAGTTTCAACACCGTTCTGCCCATGCATCTGACCCAGAACTCGAAATGGGCCAAACTGAAGTCCGCGTTCGATATGGACCCGACCGAATGCATTGCGATGTGGGTGGCCGATTCCGACTATCCGACGGCGCCTTGCGTGATCGAGACCTTGCAGCGCGCGGTCGACCATGGCCTGTTCAACTACGGGTATGACAAGGACAAATATCTTGCGGCGGTTTGCTGGTGGCTCAAGACCCGCCACGATTGGGAGGTTTCACCGGACTGGATCTTGTCGACCCAGGGGCTTGGCCATGCCATCGCCATGTGTCTCGATGTCTGGTCCGAACCGGGCGAGGGCGTTGCATTCTTCACGCCGGTCTATCACGAGTTCCGCCTGAAATCCGAACGCGCCGGCCGGCGCCCGGTGGAGCTTCCGATGGCGCTGGTCGATGGGCGCTATGAACTGGATTGGGACGCGGCAGAGGCCGCGATCACGCCCGACACCCGGATCTTGCTGTTCTGTTCGCCACAAAACCCGTCTGGCCGCATGTGGTCGCCCGAGGAACAACGGCAGGTGGCGGAATTCGCCGCGCGCCATGACCTGATCCTGGTCTCGGACGAGGTGCATTGCGATCTGATCTACGATGGGAAGCGGCATGTTCCCATGGATGTGGCTGCGCCCTATCACCGCGATCGTCTGGTGACGCTGTTCGCGGCGTCCAAGACCTTCAATCTGGCGGGCATGCGCGTGGGCCAGGTCATCATCCGCGACGACACCCTGCGCGCCCAGATGGGCAACCGTTTGATCGCATTGAACTACGATCCGACCACGATGGGCGTTTGGGCCAGCCAGGCGGCCTATTCCCCGGACGGCGCGCAATGGCTGGCCGCGCAGATGGCGCATCTGACCCGGAACCGGGAAATCTTTGACGCCGGCATCAATGCGATCCCCGGCCTGCACTCGATGCGGCTGGATGCGACCTTCCTGCCATGGGTCGATTTTTCGGGCACCGGCATGAGCGTCGAGGAAATCGAACGCCGCGTTCAGCGCGACGCCAGGATCGGTGTGGCCCCCGGCACATGGTTCGGGACGGGCGGCGAGATGTTCAACCGGTTCAATCTGGCCTTGCCGACAGCGCAGATCGAGGAAACGGTTGCCCGCATGCAGGCCGCGTTTGGCGACCTGCAATAGATCTGCCGAGGTGTTGCGATGACCCACCCCCTTGTGACCAAAGCCGATATCGAAACCTACCAGCGCGACGGTGTCGTGTTGATCCGGGGCCTGTTTCGGGATCACGTCGAGACCATCCGCGCGGGCATCGAACGCAACATGGCCGATCCCGGCCCCTATGCGGCCGAGAACCTCAAAGAAGGGGAAACCGGGCGCTTTTTCGACGATTACTGCAACTGGTCGCGGATTCCCGAATTCGCCGATGTGATCCGGAATTCTCCGGCGGCCGCGGTTGCCGCCGACCTGATGCAGTCCAGGACCGTGCAGGTGTTCCACGATCATGTGCTGGTCAAGGAACCCGGAACATCCAAACCGACGCCCTGGCATCAAGACGGCCCCTATTATTTCGTCGAGGGGCGACAGACCGTCAGTTTCTGGTCCCCGGTCGATCCGGTCACCGATGCCAGCCTGCGCTGCGTGGCAGGCAGCTTTGCCTGGCCCCGGCCCGTTCTGCCCACGCGCTGGCTGGCTGAAACGAGCTTCTATCCCAATGAAGACGACTACATGCCCGTGCCCGACCCCGATGCGGAGGGCATGGATATCCGCGAATGGGCGATGGAACCGGGGGATGCCGTGGCCTTTCACTACGGCACCTTGCACGGCGCGCGCGGCAACCATGCCAACGCGCGCCGCCGGGCCTTTTCGCTCAGGCTGTTGGGCGATGATGCGCGGTACGTGGAACGCCCCGGCCGCACCTCGCCACCCTTTCCGGGCCATGACATGCAGCCGGGTCAAAAGCTGCGCGAAGACTGGTTTCCGGTGATCTATCCGCATTAGGCGGTCGCGCCGCGACGCAGCGCTTGCATGCTGCGGCGCAATATCCTATCCGATGGCGCGACCAAAACGAAACATCCTTGCGCATAGGAAACCGCCGTCATGAGCTTTCGCCTGCAACCTCAGCCTGTCGCCCGCCCCAACCGTTGCCAGCTGTTCGGCCCCGGTTCGCGGCCACAGATCTTCGAGAAAATGGCAGGCTCCGACGCGGATGTGATCAACCTCGATCTCGAGGATTCGGTGGCCCCCGACGACAAGCCCGCGGCGCGGAAAAACATCATTCAGGCCATCGGCGACGTGGATTGGGGCGCCAAGACACTCAGCGTGCGGATCAACGGGCTCGATAGCCCCTATTGGTATCGCGATGTCGTTGACCTGCTGGAACAGGCCAGCGACCGGCTGGATCAGATCATGATCCCCAAGGTGGGCAACGCCGCCGATATCTACGCGGTCGACGCGCTTGTGACGTCGATCGAGGCCGCGATGGGCCGATCCAGACCGATTGCCTTCGAGGTCATCATCGAAAGTGCGGCCGGCATCGCCCATGTGGAAGAAATAGCGGCCGCCTCGCCCCGGCTTCAGGCGATGTCGCTGGGCGCGGCGGATTTCGCCGCCAGCATGGGCATGCAGACAACCGGCATCGGCGGAACGCAGGAAAATTACTACATGCTGCAAGGCGACACCCGCCACTACAGCGACCCGTGGCATTGGGCACAGACCGCGATTGTCGCGGCATGCCGCACCCACGGCGTCTTGCCGGTCGACGGGCCATTCGGCGATTTCTCGGATGATGAAGGTTACCGTGCGCAGGCGCGGCGGTCGGCAACGCTGGGCATGGTCGGCAAATGGGCGATCCACCCCAAGCAGGTGGCGCTGGCCAACGAGGTGTTCACCCCGTCCGAGACAGCCGTTGCCGAAGCCCGCGAAATCCTGGCCGCGATGGAACAGGCCAAGGCCGAGGGGCAGGGGGCTACCGTCTACAAGGGCCGGCTTGTCGATATCGCCTCGATCAAACAGGCCGAGGTGATCGTCAGGCAGGCGGAAATGATCGCTGGCAGCGTTTGAAGACCGGGGGGCGTTTCGCGGACGGGGATGCCGCCCCCAAAGCCACCCATGCCGAGTTGCATCCCGGCCTTGCCAGGGTCATATACGATGGCGAGGCGCCGGAACGACGGGACGACATGCATGACCTATCTCGACTTCGAAAAACCCCTGGCTGAAATCGAAGGCAAGGCGGAAGAGCTGCGCGCGCTGGCGCGCCGCAACGAAGAAATGGATGTGGAGGCAGAGGCCACCGCCCTGGACCAGAAGGCCGCGGGCATCTTGCGTGACCTTTACAAGAACCTGACCCCCTGGCGAAAGTGCCAGGTGGCCCGTCACCCCAATCGCCCCCATTGCCGTGACTATATCGAGGCGCTGTTCACCGAGTACACGCCGCTGGCCGGTGACCGGAACTTTGCCGACGACCATGCCGTCATGGGCGGCCTGGCCCGGTTCCAGGATACGCCTGTCGTGGTCATCGGCCATGAAAAGGGCCATGACACAAAAACCCGGATCGAACGCAATTTCGGCATGGCCCGGCCCGAGGGCTATCGCAAGGCCGTGCGCCTGATGGATATGGCCGACCGTTTCGGCCTGCCGGTCATCACGCTGGTCGATACGCCCGGCGCCTATCCCGGCAAGGGCGCCGAAGAGCGCGGCCAGTCCGAAGCGATTGCCCGGTCCACGGAAAAATGCCTGCAGATCGGTGTGCCGCTGATGTCGATCATCATCGGCGAAGGCGGATCGGGCGGCGCGGTGGCTTTCGCGACCGCGGACCGTCTGGCGATGCTGGAACACTCGATCTATTCGGTGATCAGCCCCGAAGGCTGCGCCTCGATCCTGTGGAAGGATGCCGAGAAGATGCGCGAAGCCGCCGAAGCGTTACGCCTGACAGCGCAGGATCTGCACAAGCTCGGCGTTTGCGATCTGGTGATCCGCGAACCGATGGGCGGCGCACAACGCGACCCGGCCGCCACGATCGCCGAAGTATCCAAGGCGATCGCGTCCATGCTGGCGCAGTTGGGCGGCGCGGATCGGGCCAAGTTGATCGCCGGCCGACGCAAGAAATACCTCGATATGGGCTCGAAAGGCCTCGCGGCGTGATCCTGTCGCGCCGCGCCGTCCTGGCTGGGGGCGTGGCGGTGATCATGACAGGGCGCGCCCGGGCCGATCTGGAGATGGGCGCGATGACACCGGCCGATCAGCTTGACTGGACCTACCTGGCCGACACCGTGATGGGCGGCGTATCGGAAGGTCAGGCGCGGCTGGAGGGCGGCGCATTGCGGCTGACCGGGACGGTATCGACGGCCAACCGGGGGGGATTCATCCAGGCGCGTATCGCGATGCCGGACGGTCTTTCGGCCAATGCCGTTGCGCTGCGCCTTCGGGTGCGTGGCAATGGCCAACGCTATTTCATTCATCTGCGCACCACCCGCACGCGGCTGCCCTGGCAGTATTACCAGGCCGGGTTCGACGCCGGACCGGATTGGGACGAGGTCACGCTGCCATTGTCGGAATTCACCCCGTCCGGCGGGATGATGCGCGCCAGCGTGCGGCCCGATCAGGTCCGCTCGGTCGGTCTGGTGGCCTATGGGCGCGATCACCAGGCCGATGTATCGCTGGCGGCGCTGGGCATCGCCTGAGCGCGCGCAGGGATAGCCCCGCTGCTACCACATCCGTCCCTTGGCGTAGTCGGCATAGGTGATGTCGTAGGTTTCGGCGTCAAAATCCGCGTCCATTTCCTTGATCAGGTCACCCGCGCTTGGCAGGCCTTCGCTATCGTCACGGGACCACAGGCCGGATCGCATCAACGCCTTGGCGCACTGGAAATACATCTCGGTCACGGTGATGACGACGACGACCTTTGGATGCCGCCCGCGCTGCTCGAAGGTGTCCGTAACCACGGGATCGGCTGTCAGCACAGCCGTGCCATTGACCCGCACGACATTGTTGCTGCCCGGGACCAGGAACATCAGCGATGCGCGGGGGTCACGCACGATGTTGCGCAGGTTGTCGATCCGGTTGTTGCCGCGCCAGTCCGGCAGCAACAACGTGGTGTCGTCGACGATCCGGACCACCGCGCCGTCATCGCCGCGCGGGGTGGCATCGGTGCCTTCGGGACCAACCGTTGACAGGATGCAGAACCGCGAGGTCTCGATCCAGCGGCGATACATCGGCGTGATGCGCGGTGTGACCTTGGTCAGCGAGGCCGGAGCCGGATCATCGTACAGCGCTTCGAGGGCTGCGATATCATCTATGGTCTGCATGAAACCCAGCCTCTTCCAGCAAGCGATCGGATGCGGTCTCGACATCGTTTTCGAGCCGCGCCATGAACCCGTCGCGGTCCAGGCCCGGCGCGATCGCCGGCAGGAATTCCACGACCGCAAGGCCGGGTTTGCGATAGATGCCGCGTTTGGCCCAGAACAGGCCGACATTCGCGGCCACGGGAACGCATGGCTGACCCAATTGCGTATACAGCGCGGCTGTGCCGACCTTGTAGGGGCGCGACACGCCGGGCGCCACGCGGGTGCCCTGCGGGTAGATGATCAGCTGCCCCCCCTCTTGCTTGCCGCTTTTCACATCGGCCAGCATGCTGGCGATGGCCGCACCACGCTTGCCACGATTGACGGGCACGCAGCCGATGCGCAGCGCATATTGACCGAGGATGGGGGCGAACAACAGCTCGCGCTTCATGATGAACTTGCCGCGCGGCACGGCGTTGTAGATCAGGATGATATCTAGAAAGCTCTGGTGTTTGGCGGCGATCATGACCTCGCCCGTGGGCGGTGTGCCGCGGACCTCGGTCTCCAACCCGCAGATCCAGCGCAGTGTCCAGATCACCCATCTGCAATAGGCGTGACAGGCCGCATGGGCACCCGCCGGCGACAGCAGGGCCCAGGGCAGGTAGATGATCGCGACCACCAGCATCGCCACATACATCTGCACCACGAAAATGGCCGACCGGATCCATTGCATCAGCGCATTCCCCGCAGCATCCGGAAGGCTGCGAACCGGGTTGCCCAAAAGGCCGTGACCATCGCCAGGACCGGGATCACGAGCGGAACCAGCCACCCGGCCCCGGAAAACCCCAGGCCGGTCAGAAACGCACCCTCTGCCGCGGCGCGGGGCAGTAGGGCAATGGCCACCATGCCAAGCACCGTGCCCGCGAAGGCGCCCACCAGCGCCCGGTTGGTAAAGCGCCGGACAAAGGCACGGGCCACGTATGTGTCCTTGGCCCCGACCAGGCGCATCACGCGGATCACCTGTTCGTTCGACGCAAGCGCTGCCTGTGCGGCCAGCGTGATCATTGCCGCCGTTGATCCAGGATCAGCGCCATGGCCAACCAGCCCAGGGTCCGGAGCCGCGCCGCCGCGTCGACCAGGGGTTCGCGCCAGCGGGTGTGATTATCCAGCACCGCGCCCGGGGCTTCTGCGGCCAGGCGCAGACGCAGGCCGTCATCGTCAAAGCCTTCGGGGGTTTCCACGATCTCGATCAGCCGCGGCACCGGCAGGTCATCGACCGGAAGATCCGGGCCGAACCACGGCTCCAGCAGGGCGCGCTGTTCATCATCGCTGAGCGCGCGGGCGCTGTCGACGCCGGGTGTCTGTTCGAGAATGGTCAGAACGGCCCATGTCTGGGCATCGACCTCGGCCTCGGGGGCCGACAGGCGAATGGTGGCGGATTGGGCCAGCGCCTCGGCCCATCGGTCGGCAAGACGGCCCGCTGCCAGCGACAGGGCCAGCGCAAAGACTGCCAGAAACGCCATCGCGCCCGACACCGCCATGGTCAATCGCGCAGATTGCCCCGACCGTGGCACCACGCGGTCGGCCTGCTGATCCCCCCGGACCAGGGACACGATATCGCGCGCCACGCTCACAGGTCCGCCCCCGCCGATTGCATCCGCCCGTTGGCGATGCGCAGAACCCGCGCCTGAACCTGACCCTTGGCAGCCCGGATCAGGGCAAGGTCGTGGGTTGCGATCAACACGGTCTTTCCCATCTTGTTCAACTCCACCAGCAATTGCAGCAGGCGCAGCGACATCTCCCAATCCACGTTGCCGGTCGGTTCATCCGCGATGATCAGGTCGGGGTCCGTGATGATCGCCCGCGCCAGGGCCGCGCGTTGCCGTTCCCCCCCTGACAGTTCCGGCGGAAAGGCCTGCGCCCGCGCCGACAGGCCGACCCACGACACAAGTTCGCGCAGGTTTTCCGCCTGGGCCGCCGCATCGCGTGCCGCGACCGTCAGGGGCAGGGCGATGTTCTCGTTGACCGGCAGGTGATCGAGAAACTGGCAATCCTGATGCACCACGCCGATCCGTTGGCGCGTCAGCGCGATCTGGTCCCGGCTCAGCGTCGCGGCATCCTCGCCGAATATGCGCACAGCACCTGCCGTGGCGACCAGTTCGGCATAACACAGCTTGAGAAAAGTTGTCTTTCCCGCACCCGATGGACCGGTCAGGAAATGGAAAGATCCCGGGGCCAGCCGTAGCGTCAGGTCCGACAGGATTGGCTCTGTCCCGTAGCCATAGGCGGCATCCTGCATGTCGATCACCGGGTGCGCTCCCTTGGTCGTTCAGCCGCCACTGTCTTGCAACGGATAGCAACAGGTTGCAATCGGCACTGCCACAAATGCTTGGAAAGACTTTGGTGCGTTGTTACAAGATAGATGAAAACGCGGATGTTCCCGTGCCTGATCTCGGGCAAACGGGGTACAACGAAAGAGCAATCGGTATAAATATGCGGCTGACCTGTCCCAATTGCAGTGCACGCTACGAGGTGGCCGATAGCATGGTTCCGCCCGAAGGCCGGGACGTGCAATGTTCGAATTGTTCCACCACGTGGTTTCAGCCCGGACGACGCACCGACGTGGAACCCGCAATCGCGCCCAAACGCGGAGACGCAACGCCCCCGCCCGCGCCCCCTGCGGGTGATGCCGAGGCGGAGCCCGAACAACCGGCCGATACCCCCCCAGGTATAGAGAACGTGATCGAGGCTACCGCGGGTGCCGCTGCGGGCACCGGACCGCGGCGTCAGGAAATGGAGCCCGGTATCCGCGATATCCTGCGCGAAGAGGCCGAGCGTGAGACACGCCTGCGTCAGGCAGAGGCGGGATCGGTCGAAACCCAATCGGAAATGCCGCTCGACGAAGGGCAGGCCCCGTCTTCCGGCCCGGGACGCGGGCCGGGGCTTGCAGATGCACAAGACGCATTCAGCCCGGCGCCGCAGACACCGGACGCGGCGCAGGCACGGCGCGATCTGTTCCCCGATATCGATGAAATCAACTCGACCCTGCGTGACACGGGCGATCGGTCGGGCGAAGAGGACACCGCCACCGATATCGACACCGTGGATACCATCCCACGGCGGCGGCGCGGCGTGCGTCTCGGGTTCTTCTTCGTGGTGCTGATCGCGCTGAGCGGCCTGACCCTGTACACGAATCCGGATGAGATCAGCGCAACGATGCCGATCATGGCCGGCGCCATCGAAGGCTATGTGGCCGCGATAGACTCCGCCCGGTTCTGGCTGGATGGCATTGCGCGCGGCCTGGGCGCAAGCGCCGACGGGTGATCGTCCGCGATCAGAATTGATCGAGCAGGCGGCGCAGGTATTCCAGTTCGACGTCGGGCCGGCCTTGCTCGGCAGAGCGGCGGCGCAATTCGTCCAGCAACTCACGGGCCCGGCGGAACGCTTCTTCGCGGTCTGCCATTGCATCTTCCGATCTGAATGACCCCGAATTGCCGGCCTGCCGGCCAAGCGGATCCTGCATCGGACGGTCGGGTGCCATGTTGCCCTCGGCCTGGCCCTGACCCGGTTCCTGGCCCGTTTGTTCCTGCGCCAGCGCGCGGCCCAGTTCCGACATGCCTTCGCGCAAGGCCTCCAGCGCCTCCGACTGCGCATCCAGCGCGCCGGCCAGATCGCCGCGTTCCAGCAATCCTTCGGCTTCATCCATGGCGCGGCCTGCCTGGTCCAGACGTCGCAACGCCTCGTCACCGGCTTCGGTGCCCGCACCGGGCAGGCGGCCGGCCTGTTCCTCGAGTTGGCGGCGCAAGGCCTCCTGGCGTTCGGCCAATGTCATGCCGCTCTGATCGCCGCCCTCGCCTTCGCCCTGCCGATCCCCGTCGGGGCCGGCTTGCTGGCCCGGCTGGCCCTGTGGCTGTTGCCCGGTGCCGGGCGTGCCCTGCTGGCCCTGCTGCTGACCTTGCTGGGGCTGGCCTGGTTGGGGTTGGCCCTGCTGCGGGCGGTTGGGATTGAACCGGTCCTGCAGTTCGCCGAACGCGTCATCCGACAATTCCTGCTGGTCGCGCAGCGTGTCTTGCAGACCTTCCATCGCCTGCTGGCCCGGCGTCTGTGGACCATCACCGCCCTCGCCGCCCTGGACCATCTCCATGTTTTCCAGCATCTGCTGCAGCGCATCGAGCATTTCCTGCGCCTCCGCCATACGGCCCTCGGCCATCAGCTCTTCGATGCGGCGCATCATTTCGTCCAGATCGGCCATCGACATTTCCATGCGCTCCCCTTCATCGGGGCGGTCTTCGCCGGGCTGGGCATTCTCGGCCAGCTGACGCATGTAATCGTCCATTGCCTCGCGCAGTTCCTGCATCAGTTCGGCGATTTCTTCTTCGCTGGCCCCTTGCTGCATGGCCTCGCTCAACCGTTCCTGGGCACGGCGCAGGCGTTCCAGCGCGTCGTCCAGTTCGCCGACCTCAAGTTCCATCGCGGCGGTCCAGAGGATGTCCGCCACCTGGTCGCGGGTGTCGGTCGAGATGCTGTCGATCCCCGATTCCAGCCGGCGGACGGCCGTGCGGATCAGCAGGTAAACGCTTTCGTCCAGCCCATCCTCGGGCGATTGGGAGACAGCGCGCAGCAATTGCGCGGCGCGCGGTGCGTTTTCACGGCTCCACAGGATATCGCGGCGCATCTCGATCAGCGCATTGGCCAGCGGGTCGAAGAACCGCCGTCCGGGCAGGCGCGGCACATCATAGCTGACTGTGCCGATCTGGCCTGCATCATCTGTGACGGTCAGTGTCAAGGTGACGGGCAAGTTGGCGAAGGGATGTTCCGAGAGGTCTTCCACCAGCACCTCGGTGAATTCCGCACGGCTGCCGCGGAAGGGCATCGGCAGGTCGAGCACCAACGCCTCGCGCGGTTCGGGATCGACACGCAACCCATAGCGGCGGTCGGTGTTCGCCACGTCCAGGCGGATCGTGGCACTGCCCGACCTGACGCCGTAGTCATCGGTTGCCGTAAAGCTGAACTGCATCTGGCCGGGCGGTTCGCCTTCGACCTCGCCATCCAGTGCGACGGCGGGCGGCGCATCGGCCAGCACCGAAATGGTCCAGGATCGTCCGCCGGGCCCGTTCACCGCGAAGGTGCCGGACTGTTCCACCGTGATCGATTGGGCATAGGCATCGGCATCCGCGGTGGGCACCGGGCCGACATCGGTGGACAGCGTGATCGCCTCCGGCGCGCCATAGCTGCGGAAGGTGATGCGCGAGCCTTCCGGGGTCTCGAACGCGTCCGCGGTTATCTCGTTCAGGTAGAGCGACGGCAGCCCGGTGTAGACGGGCGGTTCCACCCACCCTTCCCATGACGGGCCGGACGCCACGGCCGCCCCGGTGCCTATATTGACCGCATCGC